>Ga0187827_10006453_pt1 | contig 13390 bp, 13 predicted proteins | sample ETNtaG_39_FD_167969 | JGI IMG/M metagenome (GOLD analysis project Ga0187827, IMG submission 167969) | Marine microbial and viral communities from oxygen minimum zone, Eastern Pacific Ocean - ETNP2014_SV_150_PacBio MetaG (Illumina Assembly) | ecosystem: Environmental > Aquatic > Marine > Hypoxic... | reverse complement strand
CTCGGAGTTCATCCAATTCAGAAGACCAACCTTGGCGAAACATTTTGCCCTCCTTGATGGTCAATGGCTGTTCGTCGAGCAGTGCCTCATTCATGGTCAGCCGCAAATCATCAAGATGCGTCAGTCCTGAAGCCAGTTGTAGAAGCATGGGGTCAGAAGACTGAACCAGGATATCCTGCAATTTCGGCATCCTTTGCAGACAATTGGCAATTGCGACAAGATCCCTGCCATTGGAACGACCATATGTCAATTGGGTGGCCAATCGCTCCATGTCCCTGAGACCCTTCATCTGTTCTCTGGTATCGGCCAATCTACGCGGCGCCTTGACAAGAGCAGATAGGGCATCAAGGCGGTTTTCTATAGCGCAAATATCAGTGAGCGGGCGCAGTAACCATGCTTTCAACCGGCGACGACCCATCCAGGTTCTGGTGCAATCCAATGCATGGAAGAGTGAACCTTGCTTCTCACCTGCAAGAGTCGATGTCAATTCGAGATTCCGTAATGTAGTCTGATCAAGAACCATGCTGCCTTCCTCCTTGAGGAACTCAACATCCCGAACAGGGACCTGGTCACTCAAATGAAGACGGCACAGGTAATCTGTTGCCAATCCCGCAGCCTGCATTGCCAAAGGATGCTGGTCGAGGTCGATATGCCCTAGATCGGTGCTACCGATATTATCTCTCAAGGCCTTCAGGCGTGCTTTTTTCGGCACTTCATGCTGACTGACCACAATTCCCTGCAGGTGGCCAATCAACTGCCCCACGACCGCCTGTTCCGCCTCTTTCCGACTCATCACCAATTCACGTGGTGATGTGCGCAACAATTCATCGAGAAGTCTAGCCCAACGGTCATCGCCACTGAACTCGAATGCTTGCGCGTAGCCGGTTGAACTGTCAACCAAGGCACAACCCAAAGACTCTCCAGAAGAGACAAGGCTGGCGAGGACTGCACTGTCCTCACTTCCAATCAGACTCTCCTCATACAGAGAACCAGGTGTGTAGACTCTGGTCACCACTCTTTGCATCAGTTTGCTGCCCGGTTCGGGAGCACTCTGTTCGACCACAGTGACCTTATGCCCAGCTGCCAACATCTTACGCAACTGCGCCTCCAAAGCATGCCACGGGAAGCCTGCCATCGGAATTGGAGCAGCTGCTTTCTTGTCCCTACTGGTCAAAGATAGACCCATCACTTCAGAACCGACGACTGCATCATCATGGAACATCTCATAGAAATCCCCCATGCGGAAGAACAGAACGGTGTCGGGATGCTCCTGTTTGATGGACATGTATTGGTCCATCATCCCGATTTTGGCCATCCTCTCAACTCCGATGTTCAAACGCGTACGCGCTGGAGACACATGAGAGCAGGGAGGGTTCATGAACAAATCGTTCACTTTCTGAAAAATATTCTGATAGTGGCATACTGACCATGGATATTGAGCAAAGGGTGGGGTAAAGTCTTCAACCCAACAACTCTGGTCGGGTGCGAGGCCCATGAGTGACGACGCCCCATCCGATGTCTCCAGCGACGATGATGCCCCTGATTTTTGGGACCGGGTCAGGGTCTGGACACGTCAGGAACACGATGGACAATGGCTGAGCATTGGGGTCTTCGTGGCAGTAGCGCTGCTCGGTGCTGCAATGATTACACAGGCCCAGGTTATTCCGGGATACAAACTCAATCCGCTGTTCGATGAGTCCAATATTATTGACATAGCGTGGAATGGGGATGGAACCAGTGCTCTTGCGATAATCGATGGGAGTTCGGGCTATTCGATAGTTAGACTGGACGGGCACACAGAAACCACCATCCTTGAGAATTCTGCCAATTCTGTGGAACGTATCGATAATGGATGGATGGTAGTGGGCAAGGATGGATATGTCGGAAAGTGCGTAGATCCCTGTGATGCCATTGCTTCCAAATCATTCACGGAAATGGATGGTGAGATTGAACATTGGACAAATAATACAGATGGACAGAATATCATCGATGTTTCTTCCGCAGACGGAGTATCCGGTGTTCTGTTGATCAGTGATTCGAACGGAGATGATACTGTCCGATATTTCAATGCGGACAAAATCTCTACCGCTGCCTCAATTCTGGATCTCGGAGTCAGATTGAATTCCATTACCACTCTACCAGATGGGGAAATCATCGCTGTTGGAAGTATGCCAACAAAGTATCCAACTTGGTCAGAGGAGACAAATAATCCAACATCACTACCTAGCATGGGCGTGATTTTTGCCATTGACATCATCGAAGATATGATGAACAATGATATCGGACTTATTGCGAACAACTCTAATGATGATTCCACAAATGAGACGGTTTCAACTGGGACAACTATTGAAATGATTCTGATTCATGCGGGAGATGTTGGTAAAAACCAAAAATACCACTCAGTAATGGCCGATTCTTCGGGTGACGGTCTCGCTATAGTCGCAGGAACTGACGGAGCAATACGCCTATCTGCTGACATGACAGCTACATACGTGAAAGGCGCACCACGTTCAACTTCTGCAGTGGCTGACAACAATGGAGATATCTGGTTCGCTGGAGATTTGAATCTTGAACGCCCAGTTCTTGGCCTGCTCGAGAGTGGAAGCAACACTGGACAAACAGTGGAAGTCCCTCAAGGTGCTGATTTCCATTCTGAACTTGCAGTCTTGGCTGGTGATGAAGTGCACTTTCATGGTTCTTCAGAAGGTGAGAGAGTAACACTTGATCCAAACATCAGGAATTCAATGCAGTCTCTTTCAGTGCTTGGAGACATCCTTTTCGTCGTCATCAGTCTAGTCATCCTCTCGATGATGGCTTGGAATCTCTATGATAACTGGCACCTTGGCGGATGGTGAATCTACTATCATTTCGAGCCCGTAGGGCTCAAGCCTTCTTCCGCTCCGATTAAATAAGGGAGGGCGGTCGCCGCCAATCGGAGTTGTCAACATGGCACGCAAACCAGCGAAGATGTACCGCCGCGTCAAAGGCCCTGCCTTCACCCGTCGCAAGTATATGGGCGGTGTTCCAAACAACCGTATTCTGTCATTCCATGTAGGAAACCGCGTCGCTGCGGAAACTGGTGGATTCAAGATGCATCTGGAACTGCTGGCTGATGAAGCCTGTCAGATTCGCCATACGGCTCTTGAGGCTGCTCGTCAGATCTGCAATGCCACCATCAGGAATGTTGCTGGGATGCAGGGATATGCCCTTCGAATCCATACTTACCCTCATCAAGTCCTGCGTGAGAACAAACAGGCGACTGGTGCTGGTGCAGACCGTGTTTCTCAAGGAATGCGCTGCGCCTTCGGAAAGAACGTAGGCACTGCAGCTCGCGTCAAGCGTGGACAACGTGTCATCTCACTGCACTTCAATCCCGAGGACTTCCTCGTTGCAAAGGATGCGCTACGCAAGGCCAAGATGAAATTCCCAACACCGTGTACGACCAGGTTGGTCAGCGGTGCAGAACATGTCAAGGGTCTGGTCTGAACAAACGTTTCAGCCAAAGGCTCTTGTCAAGATACCCAACGCGTCCACTGAAGTGCTGTCATGGATGAACGCCTACGATTACTACACGAGTCCTTTACCGACGTCAAGATTGTGTGGAAGGATGACTACCAATATTTCATCCACCCATTGACCGACGGAGTGCCACGTCTAGACTCTGAATTGTTGAAAGCGGTTTCTGAACTGATATTCGATAGAGTCGAATGGGATGATATCGATATCATTCTCGGAATTGAAGCCATGGGCCTACCTCTGGCCTCAACCATCAGTCTGATGACCAACAAACCGACGTTGGTCGCCCGAAAACGTGGATATGGCCTTGAGGGGGAAACCGTGGTCTCGCAACAGACTGGATACAGCAAAGGTGAATTGTACCTCAATGATCTATCATCCGAAGACCGTGTATTGGTCATCGATGATGTTATTTCGACAGGAGGGACACTGGATGCCATCATTGATGGTGTTTTGAGAACAGGGGCATCTCTGAATCAAGTGGTCATTGTCGTGGAGAAAGGAGATGCAATGGACGAGATATCTCTGAAGCACGGAATACCGATCTCCAGCCTAGTGAAGGTAGAGATGGATGGAGACATCGTCAAGATTCAAGAGTAATTTCATCAAGACGGATGTCGGGAGAGGTAGGCATGGATCTAGATAGGCACGATTTCGAGGTGGCTGATTTAGTTGAACGCCTGAAAGCAGATGATACCCGCCTAGTGGCTCTTCAGATTCCTGAAGGATTGAAGATACAAGCCCTTGAACTCATGGACAAAATAGAGGAAGGATGCTCTGCTCAAGTCATTCTCGCCGCAGACCCTTGCTATGGAGCCTGTGACCTTGTCCATCACAAAATGAAGATGATGGGCGTGGAAATGGTGGCTCATATGGGCCATAGCCAGATGAACATCGATTCAGGAATGCCTACTCATTTCATTCCAGTGACCTACGAAGGTGAGCCTGAATTGCTTCCATTATTACCGATATTGACACAACATCACGAGGCTGGCGAACAGCGGTTGGGCTCTGAGTCAGTGAGCACTGACATGAGTGCAGAAGATGCTCAAGACAGATTCTTGGATGCTGTTGGTAGAGTATCTCCGCTCATCGATAACAAACTTGGACTGGTTGGCTCTATCCAGCACCTCCACCTACTTCCTGCCTACAAAGAAAAACTTGAGGCAGCAGGTTTCGATGTAGTCATTCCCACTGGTGGAGAAAGACTCTCCTTCCCTGGTCAAGTACTTGGCTGCAATTATTCTGGCGATGATGACAGAATAGGGCATTACCTGTTCCTTGGGTCAGGAGATTTTCATCCAATTGGCTTAGTTTTGCATACCGGCAAACCATTGGCAATCCTTGACCCATACACGACTGAAGCCAGAGAAATCTCTCTGGAACACATCGAACGTATCCTCAGACAGAGGTTTGGGTTGATCACGGTTTCACAGGAAGCACAAAGTTTTGGAATACTGATAGGAGAGAAACCGGGACAGATGAGACGTTCGCTGGCTATGCGTATGAAACGATTACTGGAGAAGCATGGCAAGAAAGGGTACCTACTCGCCTTAGAACACGTGGGCCCTGAACTGATTGACTTCTATCCAGTTGATGCTTTCGTCAACACCGCTTGCCCTCGCATTGCAATAGATGATTCTGTCAAATATGACAAGCCACTGATAACCCCATATGAACTCGAAGTGGCACTTGGGGAAAAAAAGTGGGAGCAAGGATATCAATTCGACGAAATTCCCTGAACATCATTGTCGGAGATTCTGTTCTGAGAAGCGTGATAGCGATGTGACATCGCTTCCTTCCAGTACTATCTCAAGGCTATGTTCAATAACGGTTGGCGTCAACCTTGTGCGGCTATGTCATCTTGGCTCGACCGAATCGGCGCAGGCTTGGTCCTGAAACATCCGGAGATGCTCGATCATGATTGGGTGCCAAAGGAGCTCGTCGGCCGGGATGAACAATTGGAGACCCTCGCCGGGATGTTCACTGGAATCGATGGTCCTAGTGGTAGCGGAAGAGCGGTGATAACCGGCCCAGTTGGTTCGGGAAAGAGTGTACTGAGTCGTATCTTCACCAGAGAGATCAGTACCTACCACGCCAGCAAACGAGATATTCGCTGGATGCACATCAACTGCCGTAACAATCCTTCCGAATCACAGGTACTACAACGGATAATACACGAATTGGACCCAAGACATCCAGACCGAGGATTGGGAGTAGGAGAGATTCTGAGCAGTATCAGACGTTTGCTGAGAAATGAGTCAACACACATGATAATCATTCTCGATGAGGTCGACCATCTAATGCGAAAGTCAGGTGATGCACTTATCTATAGACTTCTCAGAATCGATGAAGAGTATGGTTCAAGCGGCACGTTATCGCTTATTCTCATCAGTCAAGAACAGATACTCGATATGTTCGAATCTGCAGTCATCTCTCGATTCGGATACCTCAACCACCTACGCCTCGATGGATATGATGAGGAAGGGTTGTTCAAGATTGCACATCAGCGCGCTGAAATGGCCTTCATGCCAGATGCAATCAGCAAATCCATGCTGAGACTGATAGCAGAAGCAGCAGCTCCATCAGGCGATGCCAGAGTTGTCATCGACCTGCTGACGAATTCCAGCCGATTGGCAGAAAAAGATGGAAGATCGGAGATTCTTTCATCAGATGTACAAAGGCTCTCTATGGAAAGGCCAGGGGACAGTAATGACAGTGTTGTCGATGAATTAGCAGCCCATGCCATGTTGCTGTTGATAGCCATCTGTCGCCGTCTCAAGAATGCCTCAGAGATAAGCAGTGGAGATGCAGTCTCCCTCTACAAGGTGGTGTGCGAAGAATATGAACAATCACCTAGGGGACATACCACTTTATGGAAACACCTGAAGAAATTTGAGGAAGGGGACCTACTGAAAGTCAGGGCGGGAGTCGTCTCAGAGGGTAGAGGAAGAACACAACATTTCTCGATGCCGCATCTCCTTCCGGTAGACATTGAAAAGCGGTTGGAAGCACTGGTCAAAGCAAAATTGCGAAAATGATGACTTGTCATCAAGTCCGGTGGCCATCATCAGAGAGCGACAGTCGGCCGACTGCACAAAGAGTCCGTGACATGGCAGACAACGCATTAGCCATGGTCATCAATGAAACAGAACCGAAAACGCAAGCTCCATCTGCGTTGGAATGGCCGAACCGCTCTTATAGGGGGCGTCTGTCGGCAAGTCGCACGAGGTTTGAGTGATGGCTGAGCAAGAGTTCATAGCAGTAATCAGTGGTGATGAGTATATTGCTTGTGGAGACTGTGGAAAATTAGTCAAAGTGAATCCAAAGTGCAAAAAACACAAAGGCCCAAAGAACTCGCATAAGACGACTATCGAGGGCAGTAACTACAACCAATTCCTCGGTAAGAAAGTTGGCGATATCGTCGACGGTATCTTTGTCGGTGAAGGTGAATCAACTCTTTCAGGATACAAATTACAGATCAGTGGCGGCTCGGATAAGACTGGGACCCCAATGCGCAGCGACCTGGCTGGAGGGGCGCGCAAATCTGTTCTAGTTTCAGCAAGCACTGGTTTCAAAGGCCACAAACTGGTCCACAAGAATGGCCAGCGCTACCGCTACAAGGAAGATGGATTGCGCAAGCGACGATTCTTCCGCGGGAACACCATCACCAACGACACCCGTCAGTTGAACCTCAAAGTCGTCGAGGCTGGCAACAAGTCGCTCGCTGATATCTTCAGCGGCGATTCCAAGCCTGCTAAAGACTGATGGTGAAACTGAAGGGAGAATGATTGAATGGTACGCAATCTCCCATCGCAGCCCGTAGTCAATATCGGACTGGTTGGGCACGTTGACCATGGGAAAACCACATTGACCCAGGCTCTCAGTGGAATCTGGACCGACACTCATTCGGAAGAACGCAAGCGTGGAATCAGTATCAAACTGGGTTATGCTGATACCGCATTCTACAAGACCAAGGATGGACAATTCTACCCAACCGGTCGCAGACCTGATGGTGGCGACGATGTCGAGAAGGAACTGCAACGAGTGGTCTCCTTCGTGGATGCTCCTGGTCACGAGACTCTGATGGCGATAATGATTACCGGAGCGAGCATTATGGATGGAGCCATGTTGATGATTGCTGCCAATGAAGAATGTCCACAGCCACAGACCAAAGAACACCTGATGGCTCTGGAAATTGCTGGAATCAGTAACATCGTCGTGGTCCAGAACAAGATTGATTTGGTTACCAAAGAACGTGCATTGGAATCTTATGCAGAAATCAAGGAGTTCCTCAATGGAACGATTGCTGAACAAGCGCCTGTAATTCCAGTATCTGCACATCATGATGTCAATCTGGACATACTCATCGCCGCTATTGAGGGATTCATCCCCACTCCTAACCGAGATGATGATGAGCGTGCACTGATGCACGTGGCTCGTTCATTCGACATCAATCGTCCAGGGTCTCGACCCAAGAATCTCAAAGGAGGAGTTCTTGGTGGCAGCATCGTCGGTGGAACATTCTCAGTAGGGGATGAAATCTCAATCGGTCCAGGTAGGAGGATCGAAGATGGCAACAAGACGAGGTGGGAAACCATCCACACGAATGTGATAAGTATGCAGGGTGGAGGGAATGCTCTCACCGATATGCATGCAGGAGGGCTATGTGGAATGGCAACTCCTCTAGACCCTATTATCACAACATCTGACAATCTATCTGGCCAAGTCATCGCCAAGAAAAACGATCTTCCAGAAGTTCACGATACTATTGATGTGAAAATCAATCTGATGAAGAACATGGTTGGGGGTGAAGGAGGTGAAGCGGAGATAGTACAGCCGCTGCGCGGCAATGAAATGCTGATGGTGAACGTCGCAACCGCCACCTCAGTTGGAATCGTCTCCAAGGCAGACAAAGGTGTCACTACACTTGACCTACGATTACCAATCTGCGCAGATGCTGGCTCAAGAGTCAGCCTTTCCAGAAGAGTGGGTACCCGCTGGAGACTGATAGGCTACGGTACCATCTGTTGATGGAGGGTTTGACCATGCAAAAGGTCATCATCGACTCCTGTGGATGGGTCGCAATCATAGAGGCTGGACTGAATATTGATTCAAGCCTGATGGAAGTGATTGGCCCCTATCGATTCGTAATACTGGATTCAGTCAGATCAGAACTCCAGACCTTGAATGATAATGGCAAGAACCTTCTTCTTGACCTTCTTGATTCAAAGGCAGAATCCAGCACCCTCGTAGATGATGAAAATGGACATACTGACGACCAGATTGTGACTCTTGCAGAGCAAGAGGGTTGGCTGGTTTTGACCGTGGACCGTGAACTGAAACGCAGATTGGTGGAATCTTCTTGTAGAGTGATTGAAGTGGTTTCCAACAAGCGTCTAAGACTGGTTGCAGAGTAAATGTTCTGCTGAAATCTGGAGCGTGCCGGTGGGTAGTTTAAGAGGTCATCTTGCCGCAATAGATTCATGCGCTCGGATTCCAATAGTTCCACTACTCCACCTAACCATGAAAACATGAGCGATGATGAACTCGCTGAAGTTGTGGAACTGCTGAAGCGTATTGGTGTGAATGGGTTTGCAGCCGTTGTTATGGTTTCTCTCTCAATTGATGGGCCCAATGACAGTGCCGGTTTACAACTAATATGTGGATTACGTCAACCTGAGGTGAGTATCGCAGTTTCAAATCTCAAGCAATATGGCCTCATCGAGGTCGAGAAAATAATTGAAGGTGGAAGAGGAAGACCAAAGCACATCTACAGCCTGATTGGAGATTTCAATGAATCATCCAAACCATTCAGAGAAAAGGCGATGGAGAAACTTGATGCCATGCAAAAGAAACTTCAGCGCCTCGAAGAATTGAGCGAAAGTCTCAGAAATTCAACTAGATGATGATAGTGCTCTCAATTCACTGGCAATGTGAACAATACATCATCACCATGCCCATCTAGTAACCCGATTCTAACCCCTGCATCAATCCATGCATGGGCATAATTGATCGCACCAAAAGCCCTCACAAGATCTCCATTATCAGCAAAATGTTGAGCGTCGTTGCGATAATCATCTGCCATCCTCAACATATCATTGAGCATATTCTCTTCAATACTACCAGGTTTCACCAATGGAGTAGCCTTAGCACGGGCTTGTTCAGTCAATAGTAGATACTTCTCTACCAATTCCAAGGAAACCCTGTCCTCGGCCATCTCTCAAGCCTCCTCGCGCTTCATCTTGAGGATTCTTCGAACGTCGTCGGTCCGTCCAAGTTTCTGATACAACTCCGCAGCCTTGGACAATTGCCCATTCTCTTCCGCATCACGTGCAGCAATGAACACGCTCTTTCGATTCTCCCAATCAAGATCCTCTCTTGCTTGAGCAACCTCTGATTGAATGCGGCGACGCCTGCGAGATGCCAATTCAGGCGCCTCCCACCATCTCAGCAATCCCTCTCTGGTGCAAGAGACCAAGGTTGAGATGCCATCTCCTGTCAACAGGTCACCCCCATCCATCCGCTTAGGTTCCTCCAAAGGTGGCAATCTCTCAAGATCTCCATTCAAAGACAACAGCCACCATCCATCACTGGCCATCGTTCCATTCACAGGTTCCAATCCCAAGGTTTCGATACGTTGGATGACATCCCATCCAAAGGGATGTGGAATACCCTCCCAAATCTCTCCATCAACTGCTTGCATCAACAACTGACCTTCTTCCAGACGACTACACCAACTCCAACCTCTATCCTCGATGACTCGCTGAGTATCTTCACCAATCATGCGGATACATCGAATGAAACCTTCAGAATCATGTATCAACAAATGTTCTCGATCAAACCAACCCAACAACTTGCGTACTCCACCGCACTTGAGACGTCTGATTCCTCTACCTTGTTGATTGAACAGATGCAGGTGTTCCTTGCGGTCTGATAACACCCAACCTCCACCGGGCCTTGGCAACAGGTCCGAAAAACCCCCGCTTGTCGCTCTCCCTTCATGCAGTACAGTACCATCAGAAAGATGGAGAACGTGAAAGCCATGCCCAGCCAGAACACCGAGCATACCCTCCGCGTGTGCCATGTTGAAAGTACGGAAAGGCAGAGATGTGCGCCATGATGGATAGCCGTCGGAATTGATCATCAGGACCTCCAGACCTGAAGCGACTGCCACTCCATCCCCAACATGGCACAGACCCGCAATGCGGTCCTGCGACTTCCATGACCAGGCGACATTCCAACCAACGGAGGCAACGCCTTCTGTCATCTCAAGTCCCCCAGCATTCCCCATGCTATCAACTGAGCCCGGGCATCGTTGGTCAAACTGAACCACCGGCTACGGCCGTGTTCTCTTACCGCCAATATCCCGGCCTTGTACAATCCATTGGCAAGTTGTGACATTCTCGGCCTTTTGACATCCAGCCTTGAACGCAAGAAATCATCCGAAGGTGAGAATTCTCTATGTGAAGCAACTTCCATTATCTCACGTTCATGAGAAGAAAGTTTGCGCATTCTTTCGATATCCAGAGGTATGCTCTGACTGTTCCATCGTTGAGGTTGAGGAGCCAAGCCAGCCAACCTTTCTGCCAAGCCCGAATTTGGACTTCCTGTAGGAAGTTGAGTAGATTGCCCAGTTTCTGATGAAGAAGGAAGTGTTGGAGGTATGCTTGAAGCCGGAGATGGCATGACTGGAGAGATGTCTGATACTGGTACATGCTGATGTTCTGGTGCAGATACGTGTTCGAATTGCCCTGCTGATGGAGCGGAGGGCGCAGCTTGCATCAATGGAGCATCCTCTTCCAACCACAACTCAGTAGCCTCATCCTGGTGCGTAAGTTCTGACTGTTGTTCATCGGGTGGCTCGGAATCGAATCTAGGGTCAAATGGAGGGGACACATGCATTGATTCACGATTCCTGCGTGCTAATGAACCAAACATTCCACTTGCCATAGGTGCATCATGCAACGTCATCCTCGATGGAGTGACAGGCTCTGGTTCATCTTCCTCCAATTCAAGACCGAAGGCAGTCATTTCCTGTTGCCTCTCTTGTGACAATGTATCTTCTTGCTCAAGACCCCAAGGGTTGCTATCAAATTCACTTTCAATATCTTGAGATTCCTGAGATTCAGGTTCAGCACTCATCTCCTCTGGAACACCCAAGTTGGTCATGGTGCTGTGAGCATTGGAGTATTCCTGCTTGGTTTCTCTTTGCCAACTCAACTCTTGTTCCCTGTTTACAGCATCGGCTCTTGTATTATCCACTGCATCTCGCATTCTACGTACCAACCTGCTGAGATGACCCTGTGTCTCATCATGCAAGGCTTCAATCAATTCTTCATCACAATGCCAACTCTTGCGGCTCACAGAAGCGATTCTCTTTTCGATGATTTCTCGAATGCCGCTCTCATCAACTGGCTCTAGATTCATGACACTATCGAATTCATTGACCAGATCCTCCGGGAAAGCCTGAAACTGCTCTGGAGTCACGGTCACCAATACCAATGCCTTGAGGCGACGTAACGCACCTGTCAACCTCTGCATTGATGAACACAGCAGGGGGCCTGAAGCACTTGGGAAATCATAGGATATCAACTGCAGAGGGCCATGATATGCGGATACAGCTTCAACCATGTGATCCACCATTGCAGTGATATGGGGGGGACGGTCGAAACCCACCAACATCGAAAAGGTCTCATCGAGAAGACGCATTGCATGGTTCTCATGTGGAAACATGGTGAATGAACGGTGAAGTTCTGTCTGTGAAGCCAAGGCATGGATCAGCGATGTTCTTCCCGAACCTCGTTCTCCCTTCAACAAAATCATCCTCGGTGATCTCTGCCCTATCAATGAAGTCAACCGAGAAACCAGTTCATCCCTGCCCCCTAACAATCGATGTTCCCCTCGCTCCAATGGACGGCCAGTGAATGGATTCTCCCTCATAGGCGGGAGGCCATCGATTACCAGAGGTCGCATGAAGGGTGGGAATTCCACATCGGCTCATAAGCATTCAGGCGTTGACGCGTTAATCGGGCACTGGTTGAATGCGTCAATCGCATAGCGGAAGGCCTGATGGTTATGGGAAATGTAAGTAATTTATTCTCTTTCATTCCATATTAACGGATGATTAACGCATTATTAACGCATATTTCATCGCGTTAAAAGCGTTGAATACAGAAGTTTCCCCCCCGAAAGATTGAGACTTCAGCAGCGTTCGCATCAGCCGGAGATGCCTGTGCCTGTAGACAACAGCCGCCTCAAAGGATTCTTTCGCTTGAGTGCTGAAGAGCGTCTACAGTTGATAGCAGATATCGCAGGACTATCTGAACAGGATATTGCTGCATTATCCCCTAGTGGCGGCCTAAAGTTAGGTGATGCCAATAATATGGTTGAGAACGTGATTGGAACGATGTCCATGCCCATAGGAATCGCAACCAACTTCATCATAGACGGAAAACACCACCTCATTCCCTATTGCATTGAAGAATCATCAGTCATCGCCGCTGCCTCCAACATGGCCAAGAGATGCCACATATCAGGAGGATTTCAAACAAATAATGATGATTCATTGATGATTGGACAGATTCAACTGCTAGAGATTCCCCATTTCGAAACCGCCAAAAAGGCCATCTTGGAAGCCAAACAGAGCCTCATTGATGATTGTAACAGCCGTCAATCGACCATTATTCGCTTGGGAGGTGGATGTAAGGACATCGAAGTCAGGCAAACTGGAATAGAAGGGATGATGATTATCCATATCATCGTTGATTGCCTTGAGGCAATGGGTGCAAATACCGTCAACACGATGACCGAACGGATCGCACCCAGAATCGAAGCGCTATCCGGCGGGAGAGCACATCTGAAGATTCTATCC
>Ga0187827_10006452_pt1 | contig 13391 bp, 10 predicted proteins | sample ETNtaG_39_FD_167969 | JGI IMG/M metagenome (GOLD analysis project Ga0187827, IMG submission 167969) | Marine microbial and viral communities from oxygen minimum zone, Eastern Pacific Ocean - ETNP2014_SV_150_PacBio MetaG (Illumina Assembly) | ecosystem: Environmental > Aquatic > Marine > Hypoxic... | reverse complement strand
AAGGGTTCAACAGCGCGTGTGTCCTTTATCTTTCCCAGCGCTGCCGCTGCATACTGCCGGACTCTACTGTCACTGTCCTTCAGTGCAACAATCAAGGATTCCACTGCTGGTGCGCATATCTCTCCCAGCGCCCCTGCCGCACTCCACCGAACACTTTTGTCATTGTCATTCAACGCAGCAATCAGAGGTTGAACTGCTCGCACGTCCTTTATCTCCCCCAGCGCCTCTGCTGCACTACACCGTACACTTTTATCATTATCCTTTAATGAAGTAAGCAGTGGTTCAACTGCGCGAACCTCTTTTCTCTCTCCCAACTGCTCTGCTGCCATCTGTCGGACACTTCTGTCTTTATCCTTAAGCCATCTGATTAATGTTGCCGCTTTGTCCTTTGTATCTTCTTTTGTTCTGTCTTTATCGGTTTTACCGCATCCAACGAACGATATACAAGAAAGGATGAGCAGTGCAGCCATCGCTGCCTTAACAAGGTTAAATGTCGTGAATTTACTATGCAACATAATATTATGTCAAAGATAGATTTACGAATTACTATTTGTGATTTAAGTAAGTGAACTAAAGCTTAAAGTGGCTAAAGTTAACAGCGAATATCGAAGATTAGGGTACTTGCCCCGTTGGCTGTGTAGAATCGCGCATTGATATTCTTCATGAGGAATTATTCAACTGTAATCGTCCCTATCATCCCCACATCAACATGAGAATCACAGTAATAAGGAAATGTACCGGTAGAGTGAAAATTGTAGGTAAAGCTCCCCGAACCCATTTTGCCTGTTTTCCAGAGACCATCAGGTGCGCCTTCCCTTCCGTCTTCCGTTTCAATTACTGGTCCACTTGCTACTTCGTGAGGCTTATTGCCGGTCACGACCCATTTCACACTATCTCCCTGCTTAATCGTTAAGGAAGAGGGAACAAACTCATAATCACCCGTCATCTTAACAATGTGTGTTGTTGCCTCAGGTGATGTGGTAGTTGAGGGGGCACTCTCTAAATCGCTATTAACTTGATCTGCAATGCTACACCCATAAAAAGAGAATATTATCAATAAAACAGCTGTATTTAACACAATCACGGCTCTTTTCATCATGTTCCTCTTCAATTTAATAGTGTCGAATTTAGGAATCACTACTGTAGTATTCTTGAAAAGCTTACAAAAATTCTACAGCTTTATTGTTTTGATTACAAGCGTATTTTACTACATTTACCTACTCTACATTTCTTCAGAGTCAACAAGACAGGTACAATCAGGTGCTGACATAATGTCTACAATTTTATTGAATTGCAATGTGTATTGACAGGCTGTCACAATATTCAGAACGGGAATATGAACAGAAAATCGCATACTCAATATATATTTACATATGTGTTTAAATAGCTGACACTTACGTTGTTGTGGCTCTTTTGTGTTACTTGTGCTTTTGTGGTATATATTTTGCTATAAAATCGGTGTGTTCTTAAATAAAGGGATATAATCAAAATAATAGATTGTAAAGTTCTAAGCACAGTATTTGATAAGGTGTATTAGTTCTAAGATATTATATGCACAGCATTAACGAAGATGCTTTCCGTTTTATTGTGGTAGATTACGGTAGCTTGAATATGGATATTTGGTAAAGTCCATTGAGACTCTTTGTTCCGCTTCTCTGTGTTAGTTATGATAATCTATGGGGACACCTGTTTCGATCAAGGTGAAGAGTCTCGCCTAATAGCTCGCCATCAGGCATACATAAATATTAAGTTCAATGCCTTCTCAGGTTGCCGTTTTTTTCAGTAGTAAAATTCTTCAGTTTTTTATCCATCGTTTCTTGTTAAGTATTAAACATGGCTGATAAGATTGACGTAAAATACTTAAAGACTATAAGGGAAAATGCAACAACGCAAATTAAAGGGCCTTACGAGCCTGGTGCACTTCTTGATCATCCAAAGACAATTACGAGGAGATGTCTTTTCTGGGGAGCATGGCTGTCGTTCTGGGGGCTTGTTTCTATGTGGAGTTTTTCTGTAGTTCGTTATTTGATCCCCAGGGTATCGTATGAACCTTCAAGTATTTTTAAAGCGGGTAAACCGGAAGATTATCCTTTGGGTTCTGTAACGCTCATAGCGACGCGCAAGGTATGGCTTGTCAGAGAGGAAAAAGGCATATATGCGCTTATAGCGGTATGTACGCACCTATCATGTCAGCCTAGATGGCTTGAGGAAGAGCAAATATTCAAATGTCCGTGTCATGGTGGGCAGTTTCACAAAAATGGAGTAAATTTTGCCGGTCCTCCACCAAAACCTTTGGCGCGTGCGTATGTTACAATAAGTGATGATGGACGCCTGCTTGTTGATAAGGGGAATATTGTAGGTATTGATTATATACTACCTCTTTGAAACGGTATTAAGTTTTGACATATAAATTTCGTACTAAGTAATGTGTGGGTCACAACTTGTCTGACAGGGGTTGTTCTGTTATTTTGATAAGGAGTTAGTTCGATTATGGAAGAAAAAAACGAAAAAAGTGAAAAAGGTAAAGATTTGAAAGATATAGCAAAGGGTACGCAAGTATGGAAGGCTATATTTGGAGACCTTTTGTTTGGTGAATTTAAGCCTTTTTCTCCAATTAATAGCTTAATGCGTGGAATTGCTAAGATTATGCAATTACACCCGTACAATATGAGTGTGGGCGGTAAAAAGATAATAATGTATACATTCTGCCTGGGAGGCTTGAGTGTTTTTTTCTTCGCATTGCTTACATGCACAGGAGCGTTCCTGATGATTTATTATAATCCTGATGTCAACAAAGCTTACGCGAATGTTGAGGACTTTCGATACATTGTGCCATTTGGTGTTTTAATAAGGAACATGCACAGGTGGACTGCACACTTAATGGTAATGTTTGTATCTCTTCATATGTTACGTGTATTCTTAACAGGAGCATACAAACCTCCAAGGGAATTAAACTGGATTGTAGGGGTAATTCTGCTTGTATTTACTATGCTTTCAAGCTTTACAGGGTATTTACTTCCATGGGATCAGCTGGCTTACTGGGGAGTTACAATAGGGTGCAGTATGGGCGAAAATGCTCCGTTATTAGGGGCAAAGGGGCCGTTTGCATTGTTAGAGCCGGGGAAAGATGTGAATTCTATTTTGGTGGGTGGCACTGCGGTTGGGCAGCCGACGTTATTAAGATTTTATCTATTGCATGCGATAGCACTTCCTCTCGGTATAGCCGGTTTAATGGGTTTCCACTTCTGGCGAATTAGAAGGGCGGGAGGGGTTTCAGGGCCACTTTAACTTCGCCTTTTGAGACAGTAACCAACATACATTATTTCAGGAAGAACAAAATATGGCTGATGCACAAGACGAGTCAAAAGAAAAAGATGAAGTAATAGTCCGAATGTCAAAGAGGGAATGGGAATACGTCAAGGACATTCATGTAACTGCTGATTATAAAGAAGGATTCGAGACGCTAACTCCGAAACAACAGGACTACACAGTCAAGCATCTCCGTGACTCTGTTGGGATAGAGTTTATTGCAGGACTGTTATTTACCTTTATAATTATGGTGTGGTCTCTTTATATGGATGCGCCACTGAAGGAATTAGCAAATCCGTCTGATACACCACTTGATGAGAGGGCGCCATGGTATTTTATCGGGCTTCAGGAACTGCTCATATATTTTGATCCATGGCTGGCAGGGGTTGTAATCCCTTCTATATTGCTTGTTGGCTTAATAGTTCTGCCTTTTATTGATCCAAATAAAGAATCCGGTATCGGATGGTACTCCTTTAGAGTGAGGCCGATTGCGGTGTCTGCTTTCTGCTTTGGTTATGCAATGTGGTATATCCTGATAATTATCGGACAGTTTTTCAGGGGTCCGGGCAGAGTGTTTTACTGGCCATGGGAAGATAAAGCTGTTGTAAAGGCGGCACCACCGGTTGAGATGGTGAACTTTCACATTGCCGGAGGGTTTGCGTTTTTCATTCTGTACTTCAGTGCTTGTGTAATCGTTCCAAGGTTCATTTTTAAAAATTTTTATAAAACATTGGGTACAATAAGATACTATATTTTTGTAAGTTTGATGGCAGTAATGTTGTTAGTTCCAATCAAAATCTTCCTAAGATATGTATTTGATGTTAAATACATTTTATCTCTTCAGATTTTTAATACAGCTCTAAACTTTTAAATAATGGGTCATTACGTCAAATTAATATGGTTGCTTGTAATATCTATCTTGATGCTGGGCGTTTCGGTGGTGTGGTTTTATAAAGAGTATAATCCTGAGTGGAAGCAACACCAAAGGGCTGTTATCAAGAAAAAGGTTGCTAAGGCGGAAGAAGACTACGAATTCTGGTCAAACCCGGAATGGGGTGATCCGAAAAAGGCAAAGGAGCTGGAGGATAAGATTAAGGGTTTGAAAGGCACAAAGTTTAAGATAAAGCAGATATTGCTCAAAGGTGAGGGGCTTTGGAGTAATCAGGAGAATGGGCATCGGGTAGAAAGATGTATGACATGCCATATTAATGAAGATGAATTACATGAATTACATCCGGAAGGGCTTCCAATTGCTTATGATATTTATGGGTGTACGGTATGTCATGGCGGCAATGGCAGAGCGCTCGAATCTGAACGTGCACATGAAGGGTCTCATGCAGACAGGAAAGAAATGGAAGGTCTCCGTACTGCTTCTGCCGATGAGTTTATAAAAATGTGGAAGCGGCTTCATGAATTGAATCCTGAAAGTGAAGACAGGCTAAGGGTGGAGAGTTACTATGGCCCGACAGGTGAGTATCAGATTTATGTTGGTAGGAAAAAATGTATTAAGTGCCACAAGAAAATGCATCCGGAACATGTCGAAAGGTGGAGCAGGACAAAGTTTAATACATTTGAGAGGATAGAAAAAGAGCTTGACTACAGAAGCGGTAATACTGATTATAAAAAGCAGTGTTATAAGTGTCATACTACAGGTTACAGGGAGGACAAGAAGATATACTCTGAGCAGGGTGTTGGTTGTGAAGGATGCCATGGCCCTGGAGAGGTCTACAGCCACCTTATGGCAGGTGAGCACAAAGGTGATGTGGAAGAGGGTCAAAAACTTGCCAAAATTTCTTTTGACTTTAAAATCTGTGGTAATTGCCATATCCCAAAAAGGCATGAAATGCGTAAGGAATATTTTAAAGATGTTGCAGGCGTAAAATAATTATACATTTCCCTATGCGGTATATTGTGGTTGACATATGTATCTTCTGTTGTCTATGAGGTTAAGATTTGTGGGCGATGTATTTATTTACTCAGACTTTGTGGATTTATAATTTCAGAGTGAGAGGGGGAGTATATGAATCATTTGAGAATTGGCGTCATATCGTTAATTTGTGTGGCTTTTCTGATATTTTGTGGAGGTACAATCTTTGCTCAGGGATCTCCTAATCCATCTCCTGAAAGATTGGTTTTCCCAACCGAGAAAGGTCAAAAAGGTTTTGAGGAGTGGGTTGGTATGGAGAAGGGTAGTGGCCCTTGGGCTGACTACTATAAGCCTACGCCGTTACATATGTACTGGAGTCCGAAGAATCATTATATAAGGCCGGATTTAAGTGCCTTTAAAGGCCTGTTTGATGAGTATGCTTCAGGGGATTGTATGGGCTGCCACGAGGAAGTCACGCCTGGAATCGTGCGATCCTGGAAGTCGTCGACTCACGCAAATCCCAGGAAAAATGCTATGTTTGCAGAAAAGACGCGGGCGATTGAGGAGGCATCTGGTGAAAAGATAGACCAGGTAACGTGTAATTACTGTCATGGTGAAAGTCATGATGAACTGTTTTTGCCTGTAGCTGATGACGTATGTAAAAAGTGTCACAGGCAGCAGGTAGAGGAGTTTGCCTCAGAGATTGAAGATGGAAGGCCAAGCCACAGGGCATCGTGGATTTCGAATGTTGTAGTACCGTGGTACATTGAGGGCTTCAGGAGGGGAGAGGGCTATTCGTTCATAGGGTGTGATCAGTGCCATCCTGCAATGGAGAGATGCGATCCGTGCCATACTCGACACAAGTTTAGCGCTGAAGAGGCAAGGAAGCCTGAGGCATGTTATTCGTGCCACATGGGTGCAGACCATCCCGATGCAGAAACCTACAAAGAATCAAAAATGGGTGTTATTTATGCTATGGAAGGCGACGCATGGGCATTTGACAAAGGATTGAATGATTTGGCTCTTGGCGGGCCTGAAATGCGTGCTCCAACATGTCAGATCTGCCATATGTACAACAATACATCTGGAAAGTGGGGGCATAATGTGACGTCCAAAGGGCGCTGGCGTATGGGTACTTTCCCGCCTGTTCAGGTAGAGTACAAGTCAAGTATGAAGGATTACCCTTATGGGATTACTATTCCTCCATTGGACAAGAAGCTGGACATTTATGATGGTGCAAACAAGAGGAAGCTCGAAAGATGGTTGGAGGTATGCAGTACCTGCCATAGCGGGCGGTTCGCAAGATTGTGGTTTGAGGCTCTTGATGAATATATGTTTGCCGCATATCGGAAGCGTGATGAAGCTCAGTTACTTGTAGAAGAGTGCTTCGAGAAGGGTTGGATTGATGTAAATGCCAGGGCTCCTTATCCAATGGGTGATGTGCTTGCTGACAAGCTGGGTATAAAGCTGCTTGGTGAAGGGGTTTTTAAGGCTCTAAAAATGTCTAAGGGTAAGATGCCTGTGGTAGGTCCTATTCTTGGTGTTTATGCCAATTTCAGGCATGATGATGGTAACCCTAGTCAGATTGAAACTGAATATGGCAACATGTGGTTCTGGTATGCGCTCAAAGGCTACAAAGGCGTGGCGCATGGCCAGCAGGACTATGCATGGTGGTGGGGTTGGGCGCCAATGGTAAACCAATTGTCACGCATTAAATCGCAGCATGATATGCTGGAGAGAGTGTATAATATTGAAGCGAAGCTGGGAATAGGTCTCGGAGGTAACAAGTAGCAGGGGTAGGTAACGCTTTTCGGCACGACTGTAGCTTGCGTAGGTTTAGTTTCCTTTGATTACAAACGTATTTTAGCTACAACTACTAATGCTATATATCTATCAGAGTCAACAAAAATGGACTTGACAAAATGTCAACAAGTTTATATAATAGGGGTGTCTATTGACATTTTGTCGCAATATCAACAAAAGAATACAGGCAGAAACGTGCATTAGTAGATAAATATTTACATATGTGTATGGGTAGTCGGTGCTTATGTCGATGTAGTTTTTATGGTATATTTTTTGCGATGTTTTGATAGGCTGTATTGGAGCTTATTAGCAAAAGGCATCACATACCGTCATTGACGATACTTTTGGGTTGTTGGTGCTATTAGATAGATATTTCTAAGTTTGCATGATTAGTTACAATTTAAGTTCATCCACTTGATGCCGACTAAACGGCATGTAATTTGACGCATTACACTTATTATTTACTTGCAATTTAACGCTATTACTATATAACAACGATTTGCATTTGATTGGAGATTCGTTGAATGCATATTTTAATTTTTTTGGGGGGGGATTATAGTATGACAAAATTTAGGAATTATTTTATAATTTTCGTATCTGTATTCGCGATAACAGCAGGATGTGCGATTGTTGGAATGCAGGATGTTAAGGCGCAGGACAGTATGTCTGACCTCATTAAGAGGATTGAAGCCTTGGAAGCACAGCCTAGTGGTGGTAACGTTACGGCTGGTAAGATCAGGGGCTTGAAGATCGGCCTAAACTTAAGGCACAGATACGAAATCAGGAGTCAGGATTTCAATAGTTCTGGTGGTACTTACACTCAAACGGCAAATGGAAACCGTTCACTCGCTAGTTTAAATACAAGTGCGCATCGGCAAAGGAAGCCTACACAAGATTTTACACTTCAGAGGATGAGGCTCTCCTTCGATATGGACATTAACAAAAATGTCATGGCTCGCGTAATGTTTCAGGATGTACGTACGTTTGGTGAAGCTGGAATAACCACTAATCTCGCAGCAACAGATCTTCAGGAAGGGTATGTTCAGTTGAGAAACCTCGGGGACGTAAACCCACTGCTCAGCAATGTTCAGGTTCGTATTGGAAGATGGCAGCAGGCGTATGGTAACCAAAGGGTAATTGGTAGCCTCGGATGGGCTAACCAGAGTAGGTCTTATGACGGTGCGAAGATAATGTATAAGAAGGGTAATTTCAACGTAGATGTCTTTGCATTTCAGATCGACGAAACTGCAAGTGGTGGTGTAAATGGTGGTCAAGGTGACTTTGGTATAAATGACAATAGAGACACAGTGCTTTATGGTTTCTACGGACAGTACAAGTTTGGAGGCGCCCTGAAGGGTAACGTTATTGAACCATATTTGGTAGCTAAGCATGAGTCAACAGACGAAGACGTTACTAACGCAACTAGAACACTAGAATCTGAGACTAGATATACATGGGGTTTTAGGGCAGCTGGTAAGGGTTTGTTTGGTGGTGGTCTTGATTATACTATTGAACCAAATCTGCAGACTGGACAATCTCGGTATACACCAAATGCTGCTTCGGCGTCAACTGTATCACAGAATGTGAACTCAAAAGATAGCATTAATGCATGGGCAATTCATGCGGAAGCTGGATATACTTTCAAGAATCTACCATGGACACCAAGGATAGGTTATGCATACTCGTTTGCATCCGGTGATGATAACTTTGACGTGGGAAGCCAGAAGACTTATAAGCAGGTTAGTCCGACACAGCATGCTCATAATGGATATATGGATGTTACATCATGGCAGAACATAATAGACCATCAGATTCACTTTAATGTAAAACCATCAAAGAAACTTGTGGTAGACGTAAAGGCACACTTCTTTGAACTAGATGAAGAAGCAGATAACTGGTGGCATATTGGAGGATCTGGTGTAAACAGGGCAGGTGCTGACCAATTTGTAGACAACAATGGTACAACTCAAGATGTAGATGATGAACTGGGTCAGGAAATTGATGTTACGGTTAAATACAAGATGTTTAAAAACTTTGGTGTGGTTGCAGGATACGGTCACTTCTTTGCAGGTGACTTCATTGAAGATACAAGTGGTGGCCAAGACAGAGGTGTTGACTGGTTCTGGCTGCAGACAACAGTGTCGTTCTAAGATGTTTTTAAGTAAACCGGATATTTAATCCGATAAGTAACTAAAAAGGGTAAGGGTCGAAAGATTCCTACCCTTTTTTTATTGAGCTTTGCACGGCCTGCGAGAACAATGACATTAAAGGTTCTCTACCGACTTGGTGTATGCTGACAAGCTGTAGCGGAATTACTTTTACCTTCCATTAATACACTTAGGCACGATAATGTAAAAATGGAAGGCTTCCGCAACGTTTTAATTCACTGAGAATGGTAGGAGTGCAAGATAAAATAGTAGAAGACAGAAAAAGCAATTATTGGCAACTCACCAGCAATTTTTTCAGCCGCAGGGTAGGCATTGCACACCTAAAATGCTCATTCAAAGTGGAGCTCTGACGCGAATTACACTAATTGGCACAAAGGGTTTGGGTGCAAAATAGCAGTTATTCAGAAATAAAGTATGCTAGGTTGCCTGGTACTCGTTCCATAAACATGACCAAGCCTCTCATTCGAGAGGCTTACTGCAGAGTTTACCGGCTACAATTTAGGTTTGTATGTTCAGTATTCTTCTTGCAATTTCAAAGTAAATTATTATTCCTGTAACGTCTATAATAGTGGTGATAAGAGGTGCAGACACTATGGCTGGATCAAGTTTAAGGTAGCTGAAAATAAAAGGTGTTGCAGCGCCTGCTAGATTTCCTACAGTAACAACGGTTGCTACTGAGATCCCCACTGTAATCCCCAACATGGTATTATCAAGTAGGAAAATTGCTATAAAAAATGCAGTAATTCCTAGAACTGAACCAATTACAAAGCCGGCACAGGCTTCTCTTACAAGTACTTTCCACCACTGTCTTAATGCTAACTCTCCGGTTGCCAAGGCTCTTATTACGAGCGTAGATGATTGTGATCCGATATTACCACCTGCTCCCATAAGCATGGGTATGAAGTATGCAAGTGCAATTATTGAGCTGAGAGCCAACGAGTATTTCTGAAGAATCTTTCCAGAGATAGTTGATGCCAGAACCAGGACAAATAGCCAACCTACTCTTCCTGTGAGTTGTTTAAAATATCCTGCACGAAAATACCTCTCCTCAGGCATCTGAATAGCTGCCATTTTGTGGAAATCTTCTGTGGCTTCTTCTTCAACAACATCTAGAATATCATCTACTGTAATAATACCGACAAGGCGATTTTCACTATCTACAACCGGTAGAGAGAGAAAATCATATTTCTGAATTGCCTTGGCCGCTTCTTCCTGGTCATCAGTAGTATGTACCTTATAAACCTTCTCGCTCATTATCTGGCTTATTTTCTGATCGGGCGTTGCCAGGATAATGTCCTTAAGTGAAACAACTCCACATAGTTCCCTATTCTCGTTTATTGCATAGCATGTATAAATTGTTTCTCTATCAGGTCCGGTTTTTCTAATATTCTCTAAAGCCTCAGAAACAGTAATTTCAGTACCCAAATCTACATACTCTGTAGTCATTATCCTTCCTGCCGAATCAGTTGGATAATTGAGCAGTATATTTGTCTCCTCTCTCTCTTCGATTGGAAAGAGGTTGAGTAGTTTCTTTACCATTGATGCGGGGAGTTCGTCAAGAAGTTGTGTCCTGTCATCGGGATCCATTTCAAGAAGGATTAATTTTGCCCTACGTTCAGTAAAGTATCCAAGTAGCTCCTCTTCCTCATCGGGGTCTAGTAGGGAGAAAACCTCAGCGATCTTTGTCTTATTAAGGACACGAAGTGTTATTACCCTTTCAGTAGGCTCAAGTTCCCGGATTATGTCAGCAATATCTGCAGGGTGTATGTCCTTTAATAAAAGGCTTAGCCCCTTCAGGTTTTTGCTCTCAATAAGCTCTTTTAATTCGGGTGTAAATATTTTATACCATTTCATAGTATTTAATTTTCTATAGTTTTTAAGGTTTTGCCAGAGCGGTAGAAAGGGTGATAATGTAATCCACAGCATCTTGAGCAAATTGGTAGAACATTTTTTCTGATAAACTTCCTGAACTTTTTAGATCTGTTGTTATTCCAGATGTCCGAGAATTTTTCATCTTTTACGTTACCTAATACATAATCAGGGTTGTCATTGCAAAAAACGATTTCACCATTAGGGTATACCATTGTTTGTGTCCATGGTGCGATGCAACGTTGTACTCTGTTTTTCGATTTGCTTCCATTATAATAATTGTCTTGAGCGGTTGAATAGTATTGAGGTATATCAGAGACCTTAACAACAGGAAAGAAAGCAAGTTTGAAGTTGAGTTTTTTATGAAGTAGACTCAAAATGCTTTTCTTTACAACTTGTGTATCGATACTTGCTTCATCATTAACCCATCCTTGCCATGATGGAGCATCACATTGAAATACCCTTTTCATCGTTGCTTCATAGCTTTTGCCTGTTTTAGTATTATTAAAATAGGGATGTTTTACGAGCAGCATTTCAAAACCTAACTCATCAGTAGTTTTATTAATATTTTCCAGATATGGATAGGAATGTTCGGTTATAGTGAATACCTGGCACAAAAGAGGCCTTTGTTTATTGAACTTCTTCTTTGCATGAATAATTTTCTTTATGCCTGATGCAATTTTCTGGTAACCGTTGTGGATCCCCCTGATCTCATTGTGTACATGTTCCGGTCCATCGACTGATATATATAATACATCCACTCCAATCTTAACGATTTCATCTGCATATTTGTCAAGGAGTGTCCCATTTGTGATAACCCAGCAAATCATGCTTTTCTGCTTTATATACTTTATCAGTCTGATTATGTCTTTATAGTAGAACGGCTCTCCGCCTGTCAGGAAAATAGTAGGTGAGAATTTAGAGACATCATCGATAAGCCTCTCAAATTCTTCAATATTCATAGTTTCCTTTAATTGATCGGATTCTTTATTATTATAATTGCCGGTTTCACCCCATTGCCCGCACATTTTACAACGTAAGTTGCACAGATTAGTTGGTGTTATGTGTATGAGATAAGGAGGAAAGCTGTAGCCATTATTTAGTCGTCCATCGATTTGAAAAGAGAGGAGTCTTGTAACCCACTTCATCATCCTTATATCGGAAAATGGGTTTCTCTTTGACATTTTAATAATATTTGAAAATGAGCCCATTGTTTAAATATAATAAAAAGCAAAAAAAGTGGAGATTGAACGATTGCCACGGATGATCCTGTAATGGTGGGTGCACGCATGGCGTTGCAACTGGAATCACTAATAGATGATAGTAAAATACTGCGCAAGACGCAAGACGAAAAATGGTTTGATTCAATATGACCCACGACACTTAGTCACTACTATTCTCAGTATTATTATCACTAAGTTTGATCCTGGTTGATTTATCATATGCCTCCATAGCCTCTTGAGGACGACCTAAATTGTCAAGAGAAACTCCTTTATTATAATACAGGGCCCTGTTGAGTTCATCCGGTTTGTTATTGATAGCTTGATCGAAGGCGGATACTGTTTCATCGTGACGATCGAGAATACCAAGAATAACTCCTTTGTTGTACCATGCTTCATAGATGTCAGGTGTTAATTGTAATGGAATCCGTCACTTCTGCTACTAGAATTATACAGTTACATACAAAGGTGTGTACGTACTATAACAAATTAACGTACATCAATCTCTAAAAGCTTAATACCGGACAGATCTGACATGTTTACAACTGGCTTAGTGCCATCATAACTGCTTTCAAGAACAGCTTCACCATTATTATATATATCAATTGGCATACGATTCGTTTCTCTTTGCAATAAGAATCTATAATGAAATTCTTTGCGATTTCCGTGATTTTTCGTAATAACAGACACTACCCTGTTTTTACCTCGTATTAATTTGTCGCCAGCATCACAAGATCCTTCACTACTGAATTTTTCTACTTTTTTAGATTCAAGAAAGACTAACGCAACAACATCCCCAGGTGTCAGGTCTGTAAGTTTAAAAACTAATCCTTCCAGTCCGTTTTCTACTACAACTTTCGTTGGTGTACTATGCGTAACCCGCTTTGTGTCGCTCCACGCATTTGGGTTGTCCAGGAAGTAATTTACAATTTTTCCAATCGCATAGCTTGTTTTATTCACTGAAAAAATGATTATAAGTATTATAAATATATATTGGATGTGTTTTATTTTCATTATGGATCTCTTATGGTTAGGTTAGTTAACTTCGTTAATCATTCTCTGAACTTTAGTTTGAAAATCTAAATTCTTGTTCATTCGTGATGCTATCTTTGTATAACTTTCTACACTTAAACCGTGGCTTTGAACAATTTTACT
>Ga0187827_10006450_pt1 | contig 13396 bp, 13 predicted proteins | sample ETNtaG_39_FD_167969 | JGI IMG/M metagenome (GOLD analysis project Ga0187827, IMG submission 167969) | Marine microbial and viral communities from oxygen minimum zone, Eastern Pacific Ocean - ETNP2014_SV_150_PacBio MetaG (Illumina Assembly) | ecosystem: Environmental > Aquatic > Marine > Hypoxic... | reverse complement strand
TCTGATTTATGTCATTATTACTATCATTCTTTCGGTTATCATTTTTTATCTTAATGACTTATCCAGAGCACTTGGAGAAACGGAACAAATTTCTTTAATAATGTCTGTTTGGACTCCTTTAAGTATAATTTTGATATTTACTTCTATGGGAATGATTCATGTTAATGAAAAATAATAAAAATATATTTTTATATTTGATATTAATTTTTTTTTTTTTAATTCAAAGTTTAGTTGCTGATGAATTCGATATTAGTGCATCAAATATAAAGTTGCTTCATGATAGCGAAACAATTCAAGCAGAAGGCGATGTACTTATTGTAGGACAGGATGGAATTATCATTGAATCTGAAAATGCAACTTATGATAAAAAGGAAAATGTTATAGATGCAAAAAAATCTGTAAGAATCACTGACAGAAAAACAGATGATGAACTTAAATCAGACAAAATTCGATATTCAAAAAAAAAAGAAGAAATATTAGCTGAAGGCAACGTTTTTTTTAAAGGCAGTGATGGAATAATCATCGAGACCGAAATCGCTTTATATGACAAAAGAAATCAAATTATAAAATCTAACCAATCAACAAAAATGAATGACGGATACGGAAATTCAATTTTAGTAGATATGTTTAACTACTCTATAAAAAATAAAAATTTAAGATCACAAGGTAATATTAAAATAACTGATAAATATGAGAATAAATATTTTTTCGAAGATATATTTGTCGATGTTAAGAATAAAAGAATGGCAGGGTCAAATTTAAAATTGAAATTCAAAAAGGATACATTTGGAAATATTGAAAATGACCCAAGATTAGTTGCTAATTCTGCAGTCATAACTGAGAATAAAAGTTATATTGAAGGAGGGGTTTTTACAACTTGTAAAAAAAAGGGAGATAAATGTCCACCATGGAAACTCGTGGCAGAAAAAATAATTCATGATAAGGAAAAACAAAAAATTAGTTATGAAAATGCAAAATTATACTTATATGGTTTCCCTGTATTTTATACTCCGACATTTTTTCACCCCGATCCAACGGTAAAGAGACAATCTGGATTCTTAACACCGAGTATAACGAATTCTACCTTGTTAGGAAATGGTATTAATATACCTTATTATTTCGCTTTAGCAGATCATAAGGACGCAACATTAAAACCAAAAATTTATGCAAATGAAAGTCCTGTAATCCAAACAGAATATCGACATGTAACAAAAAATAGTTACTCAATACTAGATGCAAGTTACAATCAAGGCTATAAAAAAACCTCTAATAAAAAAACCGATGGAAGTAGAAATCATATCTTTGCAAGATCTGATATTGATTTAGATTTCGAAACATTTGATGAAAGCAAGCTTTCAATTAATTTTCAAAAAACATCAAATGATACTTACCTTAAAGTTCACGACATTGATTCTAAAATAATGGGAAGTAACACGACAATGAATTCCTCTATAGCTATGAATTTTTCAAAAAATGATTCAAGTATGGACATAAATATGGATGTATATGAAGATTTAAGCAAAACTGATGAAAGATATGAGTTTGTAGCGCCAAATTATAATTATAAAAATAAATTATCTATTTCTGAAGAACTGGGAATCCTTAACTTTCAGTCTAGAGGCTACCATAAAAACTACGAGACTAATAAAAAACAAACAAAATTAGTCAACGATTTTCATTGGAAGTCAAATGATTATATTAGTAATTCTGGTATTATAACAAAATTTGAAGGTAATTTAAAAAATGCAAATTATCGATCAGAAAACACTATTGATCATAAAAATGACAAAAATAATATTGAACTCATGGGTGCAGTATCATTATTAAGTTCTCTGCCTTTAGAAAAACAGTCTGAAAATTATAAAAAAACTCTAACACCAAAACTAATGTTGAGGACAGCACCGGGCCATATGAGAAATATGAGTGATGATAGTTTGAAATTGGGAATGTCAAACCTGTATTCTTTAAATAAAGTGACTGCTATTGACCTAGTTGAGACAGGTACAAGTTTAATTTTAGGAACAGATTATGATTATAAGGATAAAAATGACTTCGAGAAATTCAATTTGTCAGTAGGTCAAGTTTTTGGATATGATGATAACACCGATATGCCCAGACAAAGCACACTGAATGAAAAAACATCAGAATTGGTTGGTAATATAAATTATTATCTAAATGAGTTTAGTAAAGTTGGCTATAAATTTTCACTAGATAACAATTACAGCACTCTGAATTATAATGAAATTTCAGGCATTTTTAAAATTAATAAATTAGTTACAAATTTTGAATATCTTGAAGAAAATAACCATATAGGAAATAACCATTATATTAACGCTGGACTTGTTTTAGAATTAAACAAATCAAATTCTTTAAAGTTTAAAACTCGTGAAAACTTTACAACTGAGGCCACTGAATTTTATAATATAAGCTATCAATATGAAAACGACTGCCTGAGAGCGGCAGTAGAATATAATAAAAGTTTTTACTCGGATAATGATTTAGAACCTAGTGAAAATCTAATGTTTACATTAACAATTATACCTTTTGGAAAGGTACCGATATCTGCAACGGAACTCACGGTTAATTGAGTGGGAAAAAATATAAAATTATCAATAACTACAATCCTTCTCTCAATATTTTTATTGACTAGTTCAAATGCAGAATTGAACAATAAAGTAATTATATCAGTGGGAGAAGAAATTATTACCAATTACGATTTGGATAAAGAAATAAATTATTTAAATGTAATAACTGTGGGACAAATTAAGGAACTGGATGATCAAGAATCTAAAAAAATCGCAATTGATTCTTTAATTAAAGATAAAATAAAAATCACTGCGCTATCAAATTACAATAATATAATTATAAAAGATGAACTACTTAATAATCAAATAATCAAAACATCTCGAAATATTGGATTTGGGAGCCTGGAAGATTTTACGACATTTTTAAAATTTCAGGAATATGAATTAGATGAATATAAAAAAAAAGTTTTACTTGAGTTACAATGGAACCAATTAGTTTATCAATTTTATAGGAATCAAATTGTTATTGATAAGAAAAAAATTGATGAGAAATTGAAAATATTAATTGCAGAACAAAAAAAGGATGTGGAGTATCTAATTTACGAAATATTTATCGAAAATTCAGCAATAAAGGAACTAGATGAAGAAAGTGAAAAAGAATTGAATGAAAACAATATTGTTGAAGAATTGCCAGAAAATAAAGTTGTAGATGAAAAAAATAGTGGAATAATAATTGAAGCAGAAAGTGCTTCCTATAATAATAAAAAAAATTCTATAGTTGAAGAAAAGTCTATAGAAAAAGAGGTTGAAGTTGAAACAAATGATCAAATTATAGAAGCCAAAAAAAAAGATCAAATTACAATAGATGATGTAATAGAAAATATAAAAGAAGAAGGATTTGAAAACACCGCAATTAAATTTAGTTCATCACCAACTGCTCAACAGGGTGGTAATCTGGGATGGGTAAGTGAAAGTAAATTTTCTAAAGTATTGGTAAAATTTATAAAAGAAACCAAAATAGGTTCTATAACTGAACCCATTCCTATTCCAAAAGGAATTTTAATATTAAAAGTTGGAGATAAAAGGGTTGAGGAAACTAATATGGATCTTGATAAAGAGATGGAAAAATTAATTGAGATCGAAAAAAATAAACAATTAAATAATTTCTCAACCAATTATTTTAATCAAGTAAAAAACAATATTAAAATCAAATATTTCAATGATTAAACCAATTGCTATAATTCTTGGAGAACCCAATAGTATTTCCTCTGAAATAATTTTTAAATCTTGGATAAAAAAAAAAAAATTTAGACACCTTCCATGCTTAGTTATTGGAAATTACAATCTTCTATACAGACACTTAAAATATTTTAAATTTAATCTAAATCTAAAATTAATTGAAAAAAACTTTAAATTAGATGATTTAAAAGGCACGGCTATTCCTGTGATTGACATAAAATATGATCAAAAAAAAAATTTTGAAAAAATTTCTGAAAAATCAAATAAATTTATTTCGGATTGTTTTTCTCAAGGATTAAATTTGATAAAACAAAATAAAATTTTAGGAATTATAAATGGACCAGTGTCAAAAGAAACTTTTTTGAATAAAAGGTTCAATGGTATAACGGAATTTATTGCATATAAAATAGGATGTTATGACAAGGCAACAATGTTAATTTATAGCAATAAATTAGCTGTTACTCCGATTGTAACACATGTTGCTGTAAAAAAAATATCTCAAAAACTAAATGTTAAAAAAATAGTAAATCAAATAAAAGAAATTGTTTTTTTTTATAATAAATATTTTAAAAAAAAGATCAAAATCGCAATCACAGGATTAAATCCACATTGTTTTTCTCATGAAAGATTCTCAGAAGAAGAAAAAATAATCAAACCTGCAATTAAAAAAATAAAAAAACTAAAAATTAATATTACTGGCCCACTTTCTGCTGACATGTTATTTTTATCAAAAAATGAAAAAAAGTTCGATGTGATTGTTGGAATGTATCATGATCAAGTATTAACGCCGATCAAAACCATAACGGGTTTTAAAGCTATTAATATTACCTTGGGACTTCCATTTATTAGGGTGTCACCCGATCATGGTGTTGCGGTAGATATTGTCGGAAAAAAAGTTGCCGATCCATCCAGTTTAATTGAATCAATAAAGTTTTTTAACAATATACAGTGATAATTCTACCAAAAAAAAGTTTGGGACAAAATTTTTTAACAGATATTAACATTATAAATAAAATTATTGATATTGGAGATGTAAATAAAAAAGATGATATATTGGAGGTTGGCCCTGGTACGGGCAATCTAACGAAAGAAATAATTAAAAAAAAACCAAAAAAAATTTTTTTAATTGAAAAAGATAAGTTACTTTATAGAAATTTAAAAAAAGAGTTCAAGAATAAGATAAATATTTTTAACGAAGATATACTAAAAACTAACGAAAAAAATTTATCCAAAAAAAAATTAATTGTATTTGGCAATTTACCATACAATATATCTACTCAAATACTTGCAAAGTGGATATTAAATTGTAATTCAAGTTTTTGGTATAAAAAACTAATCTTAATGTTTCAAAAAGATGTTGCAGAAAGAATTACTGCCAAAACCAATACCAAAAATTACGGCAGACTATCTATAATTAGTAATTGGAAATTAAAGATTACAAAACATTTTGATGTTTCTAGAAATTGTTTTTATCCAAAACCAAGAGTAGAAAGTAGCGTTTTGTCATTTATTCCAGAAATAAAACATGTAAAATTTCAAAATGCAAAAAATTTGGAATTAGTTACAAGAGTTTTTTTTTCACAAAAAAGAAAAATGATTAACAAGCCAATTAAGCAATTATTTAACAATAGTAATGAAATTTTGAATAAATTAAAAATTAACTTAAATTTAAGACCACAGAATTTAAGTAAAGAAATTTATTTTGAAATTACAAAGGAGTATGAAAATTTAGCTAATTAATTCAGATATTTTTTCTTTAATTTTATTTTGATCAAATAAAAATTTTTTTCCTTTTTTTTCACAATCAATTATTGACATAATTGCTTGATAACATTTTTCTAAATCGTTATTTATCACAATATAGTCATATTCTTTCCAATGTAATACATCGTTTTTGAATTGATTCATTCTTTCTTTTAATATTAATTTATCCTTCATGTCACGATTGTACAATCTGTCTCTAAGTGTTTTAATGTTTGGCGGTAAAATAAATATCGAAATTAATTTATTTTTTAGTTTTAACCTTTTCATTTGTTTGGAGCCATTCCAATCAATGTCGAACAGCACATCTTTTCCATGAGATAAGTGCTTAATGACGGTATCTTTTAGCGTACCATAAAGATTGCTAAAAACTCTTGCATGCTCATAAAAAGATTTTGTTTTAATTAGATCATTAAATTTCTCTTCATCGATAAAATGATAATCTTTGCCATCAATTTCATTTCTCCTAGGTACTCGTGTTGTATTTGAAATTGAAATCTCAAAATTTTTATTTCTTTTAGCTAATAATTTTACAAGTGTAGTTTTGCCTGCTCCAGAAGGTGAGGAAATAACTATCATCATCCCTGTACAATCAGAAATCATACTAAAAAATTGGAAAACAAACTTTAGCTTTATTTGCTCTCTATGAATTTTATTGCATCACCAACGGTTAATATTTTTTCTGCTTCGCTATCAGAAATTTCAGAACCAAATTCCTCCTCGAACGCCATTACCAGTTCTACAGTATCCAAACTATCTGCTCCTAAATCATCTATGAAACTAGCTTCCTCTGTTACTTTTGCTTCGTCGATTCCTAAGTGATCTGCAACTATCTTTTTTACCTTGCTTGCTACATCATCTGCCATTTGGTTCCTTTAATAAATTGGTAATAGTAAACTTAATAAATGAATCGTAAAATTTGTCAAGCCATATACATGCCGCCATTAACATGTAACGTTTCTCCAGTGACATAAGAAGCTAAATCCGAAGATAAAAAAGCTACACAATTTGATACATCTTCCCCTGATCCGAATTTTCCCATAGGTATTCTGGATGCCAAAAACATCTTTACTTTTTCTGCAATATTCATCGTCATATCTGTGGCTATAAAACCAGGAGAAACGCAGTTAACTGTTATATTTTTTTTTGCATATTCAATTGCAAGACTTTTAGACATAGCAATAATACCAGCTTTTGAAGCGGCATAGTTTGACTGACCTAGATTTCCTGAGTGACCTACAATTGAAGTAATATTCACAATTCTGCCGAACTTATTTTTTAACATAATTTTTATTGAATGTTTGCACAATAAAAAAGTAGAAGTTAAATTTACATCAATTACCGATTTCCATTCTTCATCCTTCATCCTTATAGACAAGTTGTCCCTATTTATTCCAGCATTATTAATGAGTACATCTAATCCACCCAAATCTAAGACAACATTGCCTAAAAATTCTTCTATTCTTGAATGCTCTGAGATATCAAATCTTTGGATTTTTACATTAGGATATTTTTTTTTTATAATATCTAATTTTTCTGCTCTTGTCCCTGTGGCTACTATGTTGCCACCTAAGTTTGAAAATTTTTTAACAAGCTCATTACCTATTCCGCCAGTTGCACCTGTAATTAATATTTTTTTATTTTTAAAACTAATCATTTATTTATATAATTTGTTATATCATCAATAGAATTAATATTAAAAACATTTACTTCTTTGTTAATTCTCCTCACCAAACTCGTTAGAACTTTTCCTGGTCCAATTTCAATAAATTCATTAACTCCATTATTAATCATATATTCTATACTTTCTCTCCAATTTACTCTTGAGGTAATCTGTTTAATTAATAGCTCCTTAATTTTACTGGCTTCATTTTCAGCCTTTGCGGTAACGTTAGATATTATTGGTGGTTTCGGATTTTTAAATATTAATTCTTTTATTTTTTGGCTCATTTTTTTCTCAGCACTTTCCATTAAAGAGCAATGGAATGGTGCGCTCACAGGCAAAATTAATCCACGTATAGATTTTTTTTTAAGACTATTTTGCAAAATTTGAATACTGTCCTTATCTCCACTAACAACAATTTGACCTGGACTGTTATCATTGGCTATTTCGCAGGTTCCATTTATCGAAATTGAATTTATTTGTTCTATAATTTCCTCTACCTTCAAACCTAATACAGCTAACATGGCTCCCTTACCAGATGGCACTGCTTCCTGCATGAATTTACCTCTTGCGTACAATAAACAAACGGCTTCTTCAAATGACAAAGAATTAGCGCAAGTTAAAGCAGAATATTCTCCAAGTGAATGACCAGCAAAATAATTTGCCTGGTTCAAATCAATATTAAATTCCTTTTTCATTACAGAAAAGATTGAATAACTGACAACAAATATTGCTGGCTGTGTATTTTTGGTTAAATTAATTTCTGAAATCGGTCCACTTAAAATAATTTTACTCAAATTAAAATTTAAAGCTTCATCCGCTCTAGAAAATATATTTTTTACAAGAGGATATTTTTCATAAAATTCTTTTGCCATTCCTACAGATTGAGAGCCTTGCCCTGGAAAAATTATTGAAAACATATGATTATTTATATTCTAAGAAGTAATTTATACATTGTAAATTAGAAGTTTAAATAGTATAAGACCATCTTTTCTCGATACAGTAAAAAATGTACTGCAGATAAAATATGAGATTATAAGACGAAAAATGAGTTTATACGAACATACAATTATAGCAAAACAAAGTCATTCTGCTGACCAATTGAAAAATTTAAAAGAGAAATATTCAAAAATTATTGAAAAAAATGAGGGAGAAATTATAAAAATTGATGATTGGGGTCTTCTAAATTTGTCCCACGAAATAAATAAAAATAAGAAAGGCAACTATATTCATTTTAAACTTAAAGGAAATGGCTTAACTGTTTCGGAATTAGAAAAAAAAGAAAAAATCGACAAAAACTTATTAAGATTTTTAACCGTAAAAGTAAAAAAATTTGATTTAGATAAAGATTATTTTAAGCGAGAAAACAACTCCAAAAAAAGGAAAGAATAGTAAATAATGAAAAAGAAATTTAAAAAAAATGTAAAAAAAAATTATCAACGTAACTTTAGTAAATTAAATATATTTCAATTTTCAAAATTTCAATTCAAAAAAAAATGCCCTTTATCAGAAAAAAATGCTCCAAAAATTGATTATAAAAATGTTAAATTATTAAGAAAATATATATCAGAAAATGGTAAAATTTTACCATCTAGAATTACATCCGTTTCTCAAAACAAACAAAGAAAGCTTTCACTGTCAATTAAAAGAGCAAGAATTTTAGCATTAATCTAAATTTATTTATGCAGATTATCTTACTAGAAAATATTAAAAACCTTGGAAAAATAGGAGATATTGTTAAGGTTAAAAGAGGATATGCCAGAAATTATCTAATTAAATTTGAAAAAGCTCTTAATGCATCAAAAGAAAATATTGAAATAGTAAACAATAAAAAGGCACAACTTAACAAAAAAGATTTAGTACTTAAAAAGGAAGCAAAAAAGAATTATGAAATATTAAACAACAAAAAATATATAATTCAAAAGTTGGTTACCGAAAATAATGATCTCTATGGGTCTGTAAAGCCCACGGAAATAGCAAAAATTATAAAAGAAAAAGATGATGTAGAGGTAAAACCATCACAGATTGACATACAAAAAGAAATTAAATCAATTGGCACCTTTAAAACAACTATTAATTTACATTCAGAAATACAAACACATATTCTTATTGAAGTTGAAAAATCTGAAGAAAAAAAATCTTAAAACTTATACTTTGTTAAGATTTTTTTCACATAGAGAAATAATTTAAATAATTATTTTTAAAGAAGTAAAAAACAGATATATACTTTTGTTTATGTCTTTAAACAAACTTGATTTAGTTAGAAGCCATCCAACAGAATTACCTAACAATATTGAAGCAGAACAGTCGGTAATTGGCTCTATACTTGTATCTAATGATATATTTGATGATGTAAGTCCAATAATTAATTACACAAAATTTTACGATCCCATTCATCAAAAAATTTTTTTAGCTGTTGAAAATCTAATTTCTAAAGGAATGTTAGCAAACCCAATAACTTTAAAGAATTATTTTGAAAATGATAAAAATCTCATTGAACTTGAGGGTCATGAATATCTGGTAAAAATTACTAAATTTTCTACAAGTCTAAGACAGGCAATTGAGTATGCAAAAATAATTTATGACATGCATGTAAGAAGAGAATTAATAAAAATTTCTGAAACGACCATAGATAATGCATCAAGTAATAATATCGATTTACCTGGTGAGAAAATAATTGAAGACTCGGAAAAATTATTATTTGATTTAGCAGAGAGAGGATCTTTTAGAAAATCATTCATTAAGTTTGATGCTGCTCTCAATCAAACTATTGAAATGGCATCCAAGGCCTTCAAAAACATTGAGGGTATTGTTGGGGTTCCCACAGGACTAACTGACTTAGATGATCGCCTAGGAGGACTACACAATCAGGATTTGGTTATAATAGCTGGAAGACCATCGATGGGAAAAACTGCTCTTGCAACAAATATAGCATTTCACGCGGCAAAAAATATTCAAGACAAAGGTTTAAAATCTTCTGTAGCATTTTTTTCCTTGGAAATGTCTTGTGAGCAATTGTCAACAAGAATTTTATCAGAACAATCTAGAATAAAATCAAATGATATTAGAAGAGGAAAAATTTCCGAGGAACAATTTGATAAATTTATTGAAACCTCAAAGAATATTTCTGAATTGCCACTTTATATTGACGAAACCCCGGCAATATCAATTGCTGCTTTAAGTAATAGAGCCCGAAGAATAAAAAGACTGTTTGGTTGTGAGTTGGTGATAGTTGATTATATACAGTTGATGAAATCTGCGAACATAAGAAATGACGGCAGAGTTCAAGAAATTTCAGAGATTACACAGGGTCTTAAAGCATTAGCTAAAGAGCTAAATGTACCGGTGCTAGCTCTATCTCAACTTTCTCGAGCCGTTGAACAAAGAGATGATAAAAAACCTCAATTATCAGATTTAAGAGAGTCCGGTTCAATAGAGCAAGATGCTGACGTTGTGATGTTTGTTTATAGAGAAGCATATTATTTAGAAAGAAAAGAACCTCGGCCTGCAACTATCGAACATGCTGAATGGCAAGCTAAGATGAATGAAATTTCGATTCTTGCCGAAATTATGATTGGCAAACAGAGGCATGGTCCAACAGGTAACATAAAGGTTGAATTTGAAGCTATGTTCACCAAATTTAGAGATATTCAAACTAGCTAAATTAAAATATATCTATTTTGATTTAGAAAATGTTCTCAAAAAGCTATCAAAATATTGTAATTCAGAAACCAAAGCTAATTTTGACACTATTATTTTTAGTTTTGTTGGGTTTTGGTTATTTTTCAAAGGATTTTAAGCTTGATGCGTCCTCAGACACCCTTTTATTAGAGAACGATCCTGACTTAAATTATCTCAGAGAAGTAACAAAAAGATATGGTTCTAAGGATTTTTTGGTATTAACTTACACGCCTGAAAAAGAAATTATTAATAGTGATTCAATCCAAAATTTAATAAAACTAAAAAAAGATATTCAAAATTTAAGCTGGGTCCATAACGTCATCACTATACTTGATATACCTCTTCTAAACAATTCAGAAGAATCTTTGATGGAGAGGCTTAAAAATTATAAAACACTTAAAGATGACGGCGTAGATAAAAAAAGAGGATTCGAAGAAATAATCAGTAGTCCGGTATTTAAGGAATTTATTATAAGTGAAGATGGTAAAACAACGGGAATAATTGTTAATCTAAAAAGCGATAATAAATTAAGAGAATTTATTGAAAAAAAAGATTATTTTTATAATAAATCTATAACCGAAAATCTCAATTCAGAAGAGAAAAAAAATTATTCTAAATTCCTAAATGATTTTGAAATTTATAAAGATTCTATAAAAAAGCAAAATCATGAAAACATTTTAGAAATTAGAAATATCATTAAAAAACATCAAAGTTTTGCGAAAATACATTTGGGTGGAATTCCTATGATTGCAGATGACATGATGACATTTATAAAAAACGACATAGTAGTTTTTGGAGCTGGAGTATTTTTATTTATTGTTGCTACACTCTGGTTTATTTTTAGAAAAATCTTGTGGATAATAATTCCATTAAATAGTTGTTTTTTTTCTGTGTTAATAATGATGGGGCTTCTTGGATTGCTCGGATGGAAAGTAACGGTAATTTCTTCAAATTTTATTGCCCTTATGCTTATCTTGACTTTGGCTATGAATATACACATGAGTGTAAGATATCTACAATTAAGAAGAGACTTTCCTGAATTAAGCAATAGTGAAGCTATATTACGAGCAACACAAAAAATGTTTTGGCCAATTCTCTACACGGTTTTAACCACAATCTGTGCTTTTTTATCTCTAATTTTTAGCGATATTAAGCCCATCATAGACTTTGGATGGATGATGACACTTGGTCTAATTACTTCTTTCATTGTTACATTTACATTGTTACCAGCGACTTTAAATTTTGTATCCAATAACACGCTAATCATAAAAAAAGAGGGTAGTTCAAAAATTACCAATATTTTAAGTAAAATTTCACAGAAAAATACCAAATTAATTTTTACAACAACTTTTATAGTAATTGTTCTGAGCGCAATAGGAATTAGCAGGCTAGAAGTTGAAAACAGTTTCATAAACTACTTTGATAAAAAAACTGAAATATATAAAGGTATGAAATTGATCGATGATAAACTTGGAGGAACAACCCCATTGGATATCATAATCAAATTTCCAAAAAAAAAACAAAAAACAATTTCGGACGATGATGAATTCGAAAGCTGGGATGATGAAGAAGATGAAAATAATCAAAAATATTGGTTTACAAGGGATAAAATTGATAAAATTAATATTGTTCATAATTATTTAGATAATTTAGAAGAGGTAGGAAAAGTTTTGTCCTTCTCTTCTATAGTTAAGGTGGGAGAACAACTAAATGATGATAAAAAATTACAAACTTTAGAACTTGGAATTTTGTATACTAAACTACCAAGGGCAATAAAAACAGAAATTATTGATCCCTATATTTCTATAGAAGACAACGAAGCAAGAATTAATTTAAGAATTAAAGACTCGAAAGAAAATCTGAGAAGAAACGAATTAATCAAAAAAATCAACAGTGACTTGGAAAACAAGCTTGGTTTTAAAAAAGAAGAATTTAAATTGGCTGGGATTCTAATTTTATTTAATAACTTATTACAAAGTTTATTTAAATCTCAAATTTTAACATTGGGGTTTGTCATGGCGGGAATATTTATAATGTTCTTAGTATTATTTAGAAATCTAACGTTATCATTTATTGGAGTGGTTCCAAATTTTATTGCTGCATTTTTTATTTTAGGGATTATTGGTTTATTAGGAATTCCACTGGATATGATGACGATTACCATAGCTGCAATAACAATAGGAATAGCCGTGGATAATAGTATACATTACATTTATAGATTCAGAGAAGAATTTCAAAAAAACAATAATTACAATCGAACAATTGATAAATGTCATTCAACCGTCGGTATTGCAATTTTAAATACCTCGATAACAATTGTTTTTGGTTTTTCTATTTTATTCTTATCAAATTTTATACCCACAATTTATTTCGGCATCTTCACTGGGATAGCCATGATGCTAGCTTTAATTTCAGTTTTAACACTTTTACCAAAATTAATTTTATTAATAAAACCTTTTGGCAATGGATAATTTTATATCTTTTATAAACGAAAATATTACTTTATTTGATATAATATTTTTAATTT
>Ga0187827_10006449_pt1 | contig 13399 bp, 12 predicted proteins | sample ETNtaG_39_FD_167969 | JGI IMG/M metagenome (GOLD analysis project Ga0187827, IMG submission 167969) | Marine microbial and viral communities from oxygen minimum zone, Eastern Pacific Ocean - ETNP2014_SV_150_PacBio MetaG (Illumina Assembly) | ecosystem: Environmental > Aquatic > Marine > Hypoxic... | reverse complement strand
GACCCCTATTGAACCTTGATGAAGCTCTACAATTCTCCTAGCTACAGGTAGCCCTAATCCGAATCCTGAAATTCTGCTTTTTGACCTGGAACGGTCTGCCCTATAGAAACGGTCAAATATATAGTTTATGTCCCTCTGGCTTATACCCTCCCCAGAATCACTTACTTCCAAGATTGCTTTTCTCCTTTCAGATATAACTCTTAAGACGATACTCCCCTTTACCGGAGTATATTTTAAAGCATTATCCAGGAGAATAAATATCAGTTCTTCTATGCTTATGATGTCTGCTTTTACCTGTGCTTCTTCTATATCAAGATTGATGGAGATATTTTTTTTATCTGCTATAGCTAATATTTTTTTGTGGATTCTTTTAGCAGCTTTACCCAAGTCCACCTGTTCAAATTCCAGCACTCTTCTGCCGCGCTGGTACTGAGCAAGGCGAAGCAGGTGCTCTGATAGCATTTCCAGACTTCTTATATCCTCCAAATTTTCTTCTAGTATCTGCCTAGCTTCAGCTGCTGAAATCTTCCTGTCCCTCAGGGCTACCTCAGTTGAAGTTTTGAGTGCTGCAAGGGGTGTTCGGAGTTCATGGGAAGCATCAGAAATAAATCTGTTCTGTCCCTCCACCATCTCCTCTATGGGCCTCAGAGTCCTTCCCGCTAGAAAATATCCTACCAGCAGGGACAGGATAAATATTCCTCCATTGGCCAGAAGAAGCATGAAATAGACCTTTTGTTTGGCTACCCTCAAATCATTATCCAACATGTTTTTTAAGACCGGTGGTATTTTTTCCTGATTCCTTAAATTTACCCTTATCTGGTTCTCAATATTTTTATAGCGGTAGTTAAGGTCATTTGCTACCGTCTGGTAGATAATAGCACTGAATAAAAGGCTTATAAGCATGAGGGCTAAGACATACCAGAATGTAATCTTGAATCTGGCAGATTTAAACATCAGCCCCTCCTCCTATCCTGTAACCAAAACCCCTGATAGTCTCAATAAGGGGGTTTTTGCCCTTGAACGGTTTTTCTATCTTATTCCTCAGGTATCTCACATATACTTCTACGGTATTTGGAAGTATGTCAGCATCATAGTCCCAGACTTTTCCTATCAGCTGGTCTTTACTCAAAACCCTGCCCCTGTTCCTGAGTAGACATTCCAGAAGGGCATACTCTGTCTTGGAAAGCTTTATAGCTTTACCTGCTCTCTTTACCTCATATCTTATGGTATCAAGAGTCAGGTCTTCAGCTGAAAGCATGGTTCCAAGTCCAGTTTTGGGTCTTCTGGAGAGCGCCTTAATGCGGGCCAGGAGCTCTTCAAAAGCAAAAGGTTTAGTAAGGTAATCGTCAGCCCCCGTATTGAGGCCTTCTACTCTGTCCTTTACCTGACTTCGGGCAGTGAGTATCAAGATGGCAGAATTAATATTTTTCTCTTTTCTAAGTTTCTGACATATCTCCATACCGTCCATCCCTGGAAGCATAAGGTCTAGGATTATGAGGTCATAATTTTGTATCATGGTCATTCCCAAACCGTCTGTCCCTTCATATGAGACATCGACAGCATAAGACTCCTGCTCCAATCCCTTTTTTATAGAATCGGCCAGTCTTTTTTCATCTTCTATTACTAGAATCCGCATAGGCATATATTATAGCAGTTTACTGAGAAGAAACTTAAAAGAAGAGAACCGGCAGATAAATATCTAATCCGGTCCTTTATATCAAATAGATGTTTTTATTTTGATTTAGCTGCTGATTTAGCTCCATCCCTCGTTATGGGGGTCACTCCTGCTGCTTCAGTCACTACTGTCTGCACCCTGTCAGTATCCACCAGTATCTTGGTATTTTCCTTAAGTGATACTTCTACAGCTTCAATCTTTTTAAGTATCTGAGCATTGCCTACAAAATACTTCTGGGCAGCTTCGTTAACTACTTTTATTTTCTGTGCATCAGCAGTGGCTACTAGCGTAATGGATTCAGCTTTACCTTCAGCTGAAAGGATGAGCCCCTGCCTGACACCTTCAGCTTTTTTTATCTCTGCCCTCTTCTGACCATCTGCCTTGGTCTCGGTTGCTGTAGCCATATCCATGGCAGATATTTTTTCCTGCTCGGCTTTTACTACCTTATTCATGGATTCCTGCACGTCCGGCGGTGGTTCTATCTTCTGGATCTCTACCCTCAGGACCTCCACACCATAACTTTGTGTTTCTTTATCCAGCACAACCTCTACTTTTTCATTTATATCGCTTCTCTTCTCATTGGCATCCGTAAGGGTCATATTCCCGATGACTGCTCTCAGGGTGGTCCTAGCCAAGCTGGTAAGCTGGGCTCTGTGATCGTCTACATTATATATAGAGGCTTTCACGTCCTTAATCTGGTAATAGACCACAGCATCCACCTGGCCGTTTAGCTTATCCTTGGTGATAACCATCTGTGGAAGTACATCTACCATCTGTTCGGTGATGTTTACCCTGTACATCCTGTCGACCATCGGTATTATCCAGGTAAGTCCTGCTTCCTTTATCCTCTGGAATTTTCCGAATCTCTCTATGACACCTCTCTCAATAGGCCTTACAACCCTGAACCCGGCAAACAGGATTATGATTCCTCCCAGGGCTATAAGTGGATAGCTCACATAACCACTAAAACCTGGTATCAATGCAAATATTACACCCACTATTATGAGTACAATTCCTACAATAAGCATACCTTATCCTTTCCTAGATCAATAAAAAACATGGGAACTAATAATTTCTACTATAAATATTATATCAAAGATAACTCCTAAAGACATTTAAATATTTATAAAGAGATTTTTAAGAATTCTTTTGAAAGGCTCTCTTTAAACCAAATTATATCTTTAGAATCTTCAGCATTAAAAATACAAAACGTTTATTAGACACTTACTTTAAGTTACTTAAAATAGAATGATATAAAAATTTATTTGTGTTCAGGCATATTATCGATATAGTATATTAAATAAGGTTTTCAATATTTATTTCTTGTTATAAAAGGTGTTTAATATGAATGATCATTCCAACAGTAATAGCCGTTACACCAACCGTTTGCATGAAGACGGCCATACGCACGATAGATTCGCCAAACTATTCGAATACAGGGATGTTGCCCGTAAAAGGTTGGTGATAACCCTTACCATAACATTGGTCGTCATGGTCGTTGAGATCGTAGGAGGCCTGCTGACCGGAAGCATAGCCCTGTTAAGCAATGCCGGACATATGTTTACCCATTGCTTTGCCATAGCCATAAGCCTAATAGCTGTCATTATCGCCAAGAGACCTGCATGTCATCATAGAACCTTCGGCCTGTACAGGGTAGAGATACTGGCAGCTTTTATAAACGGAATCGTACTTCTTATCGTAGTAGGCGTAGTAGTCTACGAGGCAATTAAAAGGATAATAAATCCCGAAGATATCAATACCATCCAGATGCTTGGTATAGCCCTTGTTGGACTGTTTGTAAATATAGCCAGCATACTTATACTGAAAAAAGGTTATAAATCCAGCCTTAATATCAGGAGTGTGTTCTACCATATGTTGGGGGATGCCGCATCTTCAATAGGTATAATCATTGCTGCCGCTGTAATTTTTTATACTGACTGGAACATCCTCGATCCCATTATCAGTATAGGTATTTCCATATTTATCCTTGTCTGGGCTATAAACATATTAAGAGACTCCTCAAGAATACTTCTGGAGATAGCTCCACAGGGCCTGGATGCTGATGTAATAGAGGAAGACCTTAGGCTGAGATTTACCCATATCACAAAGATGGAGAAAGTCCATCTCTGGTCCATAACTACCGATATGCTGATCTTTTCAGCCCATATGGCAATTAAAGAAGTAGGCGACCATGACTGCAGTAAGACCCAATTTCTAGAGATAAGCAGGTACCTTGAAGAAAAATACAATATTATTGAAACTACCCTTCAAAAAATAGATAATTGAGGGAGGACGGACTATGAGTGCCAAGTTTTTTCCATATCTTCTTGCTCTGACCACTCTTGTCTTCTGGGGTATTGCCCCTATATTCGGTAAACTGGGAGTGGCCAAAATAAATCCCTATACTGCACTGGCGTTAAGGAGTTTTGTAGTAGCTATTATCATGCTGGTCATAGTACTGATTCGGGGTGGGTTTAAGGATTTTGCCAGCCTGGACTTAAAGAGCGTCGTGTTTGTTGGACTGGAAGGCATCTTTGCTTCCCTTATAGGGCACTTTGCCTTTTATTATGCTCTGAGGCTGGGAGATGTTTCCAAGGTGGTCCCTATAGTATCGGCATATTCCCTTATCACCATCTTAGCAGCAGTAATATTCCTTTCCGAAAAGATGACTATATACAAGGGAGCAGGAACTCTGCTGGTGATTGCGGGGGTGTTTTTATTAAGGTTCTAAAAAATATGGAAAGCTATATTAAATTGTGAGTGTTATTAATGACATAAGACTGCATGTCTAAAACAAAGTCCCTGGATAGGAGACAAAGCTTTCTACTGCAGTTTCAATTATTGCCTATCTAAAAGTAGAAAGATGCCTCCTTATTAATTCGGTAGAGCGAAGGTCCTCAAATCTTTGCCAAAGGAGTAAATTTGCTGCTAAATTAAAATATGGAAAACTGTGAGTAAAAAGAATAAGAGCATACAAAAATAATGAATAATATAAGAAAGACTCCAAGAATTGTAATAATCGGTGCCGGATTTGGCGGATTGTGGGCTGCCAGAATACTTGCAAAAATGCCAGTCGAAATTCTCATTATCGACCGGAACAATTACCATACTTTTGCTGCTCTTCTTTACCAAGTAGCCACAGCTGAGTTAGGGCCTGATGATATTGTCCACCCAGTTAGAAAAATATTTAGAAATCTGGCCAATGTTAATGTGGAGATGGCTGAAGTAAAAAAAATAGATACAAGGATTCGCCAAGTAGTAATCTCAAACCGGTCGATCCCATATGATTACCTTATTGTTGCAGCAGGAAGCGAGACAGTTTCTTTCGGAATTCCAGGGGTATCTAAATATTCATTTCCATTAAAAACACTCGAGGATTCAATCAAATTACGGAATAATATTTTAGGATGTTTTGAAAAAGCAGTGTATGAAAAGGACCCCCGAATCCGTCGTAGACTACTGACTTTTACTGTTGTTGGAGGTGGACCAACTGGCATAGAGATTGCAGGAGCCCTGATTGAACTTGTGCGGGGACCGCTAAAAAAAGATTTCAAAGACCTGGACTTAAAAGAAGTGAGTATTATCTTAATAGAAGCTACTGACAATTTACTTCCCGGTTTTTTAGACTACTGTCGTAACTATTCAAGTTCTAAATTGCAACAGATGGGAGTCGAGGTTTTTACTAATTATCCTGTCACACGGATTACAAAAGACTCGATCAGATTAAAGAATGGACAGACCATACCTACTAAGACAGTTATCTGGGTAGCAGGGGTACGCGGGTCTTCATTAGCACAAGAATCAGGTTTCGAACTAGTTCAGGATAAAAGAGTAAAAGTTTTGCCCACACTACAGTTGAAAGATCATTCAGAAGTCTTTGTAATTGGGGATCTGGCATACTTTGAAGAAAACGACAAACCTCTACAGATGGTAGCGCCTGTAGCAATCCAGCAAGCTACAAGGACTGCAGAGAATATTAAGCGGCACATCAATGGAGAAGAACCCATATATTTTTATTATAAGGATCCAGGTTATATGGTGATAATAGGGCGAAACACTGCAATTGCCCGAATAAAGAACAGAGTTTTTACTGGGTTTACAGCATGGATCTTATGGCTTTTGGTGCATATAATGAGACTAGTGGGATTCCGCAATCGGCTTCTCGTAATTATTGGTTGGGCAATGGATTATTTCTTTTATGAGCGAGGTGTAAGGATTATATTACCCTCAGAAAAGTTACAGAATAAGCAGGTAAATATTTCTGAAAAAGGATAATCAATATTTGATTCTTATTTTGATTTTAAAAGTCATTCCACCTACATGGCATGGTAAACCTACGGCTTCAATAGCAAAAATTTTTTAGAACTTATTCTGGAATCATAATTATACATTTTACCATCAAGATCTACGATTAATAAATTTATACTGCTAAAATTTCTTATTAATAAAAAATTAATCTTTAATATTTAGTCAGTCAGAATACCATATTTTCCAAAAAGATTTGAATCCTTTTACTAAGTTAAAAATATAATTTTTTAAAAGTCGTAGTCCCAAATTGACTCTAACCATAATACAAATAGTAACTCAGTGGCTGCGTACAATATCCTTTACCTTCATCAGCCTTACTGTCCCGGCCCTCTCATTCTCGTCCAGTTTCATAGTGATAAACTTGATAGTATCCTGAAGGTCTGGAATAAGTTTATATTCAAGAGCATTTACCCTTCTCCGAGTTTCTTCTATCTCGGTAGCCATAAGCTGGACTATTTTTTCTTTTTCGGCCAAGCCTAGAAGTCTCTCGATAAATCCGTCAAATTTATTTAGTGCTATATCAATATCTCCTGAAGTGTTAAGCAGGCCGTAGGGTATGATACTGCCTGACACGTCCATAGAATACTCAGGTACCAGCACACTCATCATGTTTTTCTGTACCACAGATACCGATATTTTTTTTGAAGGTATTAGAAGTGCCTGTTCTGTCTGGAATGGGCCCATTCGGGCTTCTGCCAGTATAAACTGTTCCAGTATTGAATCGAACTCTTTTTCTACCGAAAATCTCATTTCTTTCACTTCATCTATTATTTCCAGCAGCTGCCGCATAAGCTCATCACGCTTATCTTTCAATAATTTATGTCCCCTAGTTGCCAGCAGAAGCCTTTTCTTAAGCCTCAACAGTTCCATCCTGGTGGCATTTATCCTTGCCAGCATATATTATCCTTCTTCTTTTTTTGTGACTCTATCCAGATATTTATCCAGATAAGCATCCCTTACCCTTTTTAGCTCTTCTCTGGGGAATACTGAAAGCAGTTCCCACCCCAAGTCCAACGTCTCTTCAATCGTTCTGTCCTCATATTCTCCCTGGGATATGTACTGGTTTTCGAAATCCTCGGCAAATCTATAATATATCTTATCAATATCAGTAAGAGCTGCTTCTCCCAGGATAACGGCCAACTCCTGCACTTCCTTACCCCTTGCATATGCAGCATAGAGCTGGTTGAATGTGTCAGCATGATCCTCCCTGGTCTTGCCCTCGCCTATTCCTTTATCCTTTAGCCTGGAAAGTGAGGGAAGTACGTCTACCGGAGGAGTTATCTTCTTTTTATGCATAGGCCTAGAAAGTATTATCTGTCCCTCTGTAATATACCCTGTCAGGTCAGGTATGGGGTGCGTCTTATCATCTTCAGGCATAGTCAATATTGGTATCTGGGTTATTGACCCTTTATTGCCTTTTATCCTTCCAGCTCTTTCATAAATAGTTGCCAGATCGGTATATAGATAACCCGGGTAGCCCCTTCTTCCTGGAATCTCTTTTCTAGCAGCAGATACCTCTTTCAGTGCTTCACAATAGTTAGTCATATCTGTAAGGATGACCAGAACATGCATATCTTTTTCAAATGCCAGGTACTCAGCACATGTAAGGCCCACTCTCGGGGTAGCTATCCTCTCAATGGCAGGATCATCTGCCAAGTTCAATATCAGGACTGACCGACTTATGGCCCCAGTCCTGATAAAATCATTTATGAAATATTGTGACTCTTCAAAAGTAATCCCTATGGCTACAAATACCACTGCAAATTCTTCTTTCTTCCCCTGGACTGAAGACTGCCTAGCTATCTGGGCTGCTATCCTGTTATGGGGAAGCCCCGAACCTGAGAATACAGGAAGTTTCTGTCCCCTTACCAGGGTATTCAATCCGTCTATGGATGATATACCGGTTTGTATAAACTCATTAGGATAATCCCTAGCATACGGATTTATGGGCGAACCGTTTATATCCATACTCTTTTCGGCTATTATCCTATCATTGTCTGTCATCGGTCTTCCCAGACCAGTAAATACTTTCCCCAGAATATCTTCTGAAAGATACATCTGGATTCCTCTTCCCAGAAACCTTACCCTTGTATTTTCAGAATCTATTCCAGAAGTTCCTTCAAATACCTGTATCAGGGCCTTGTCCCCGTCTACTTCCAGTACTCTTCCGCTTCTTAAAGAATCGTCATCAAGTCTTATATCCACTAATTCCTCATATTTTACTCCTTCCACGCCTTCTACAAGAAGTAGCGGACCAGAAATACTGGCAATGCTTTTATACTCTTTCAGCATATCTATTCCTCCAACCGGGATTTTTCTGTAAGTTTTTTTAATTCTTTATTGATATCATTTTTTATCCCTTCAATCTTTGACAGCTCTTCCTGGGGCATATATTTCATCCTGGCAATAGCATCTTTTATTGATGTTGCCTCTATATCTCTTATATCAGCATCGATTTTCAAGCTGTCTGTTGCCTGTTTAAAGAAGTGCAAGATAACCTCTACCATTTTGTACTGCTTTTCGATCGAGGAATAAGTATCTACCTCATGAAATGCATTCTGATGTAGAAAATCTTCCCTGATCATCCTTGCTACCAGAAGGATCAACCTGTCCTGACCGGATAAGGCATCTATTCCCACCAGTCTAACTATTTCCTCCAGCTCTGACTCTTTCTCCAAGATACGCATAGCATCAGACTGAAGGTCAAAATAGTCTTCAGCTACTTCCTCTGTTACTTTTTCCTTTATAGAATCATTATAAAGAGAATAAGAGTTAAGCCATGATATAGCTGGAAAATGCCGCCCATATGCCAGGTTTGCTTCTAGCGACCAGAACACCTTAACCACCCTGAGGGTAGCCTGAACAACCGGATCTGAAAGATCTCCTCCTGGAGGTGAGACGGCACCTATTACAGATAAGGCTCCCGACCTGCTGCCTGAAGAAAGACATCTAACTGTGCCTGCTCTCTCATAGAATGATGCCAGCCTTGTCCCCAAGTATGCTGGATAACCTTCCTCTCCCGGCATCTCTTCTAACCTTCCCGAGATCTCCCTCATAGCTTCTGCCCATCTTGAAGTAGAATCTGCCATGAGTGCTACAGAATAACCCCTATCCCTGAAATATTCAGCGATAGTTATCCCTGTGTATACCGATGCTTCTCTGGCAGCTACAGGCATATTGGATGTATTGGCAATAAGTACTGTCCTTTTCATAAGGGGTTCTCCGCTTCTAGGGTCTAACAGTCTGGGGAACTCCATAAGGACATCTGTCATTTCATTTCCCCTCTCGCCACAACCTACATATATTATTACTTCGGTCTCGACCCATTTTGCCAGCTGGTGCTGTATCACTGTCTTGCCTGAACCGAATGGCCCGGGAACACAAGCTGTACCACCCATAGCTAGTGGGAAGAACATATCTATTACCCTTTGACCGGTAAAAAGAGGAGTATCCGGTCTTATTTTCTGCTTATAGGGCCTTGGTTCCCGTACGGGCCATTTCTGAATCATGTTAATTTCTTTATCACCGTCTCTTCCAGCAATTATTGCTACAGTCTCTTCAATGGTGAATTTTCCGCTTAGAATCTTTTTTACTTCGCCCTCTACTTCAGGGGGGGTCATTATATAATGCCTTATCAGAGGAGTCTCCTGGACATATCCCAGATGATCTCCTGTTTTTACATTGCAACTTTTTTTTACTACAGGATTGAATTCCCACTTTGTGCTCCGGCTCAGGGCATCGGCAGTCATTCCCCTGCTTATAAAATTTCCGGAACTTTCGTATATATCATCAAGAGGCCTCTGTATGCCGTCATATATTGACCCGATTATACCGGGTCCCAATTCTACTACCAAAGGTTCCATGGTAGGATATACCGGCTCACCCACTCCGATTCCCCCGGTCTCTTCATATACCTGGATGGACGCTGTATCTCCTCTGAACTCGATTATCTCTCCCATAAGCTTTTTATCAGATACTTGGACTATCTCAAACATCTTTGAGCCTGACATGTTCTCTGCCACAACCAGGGGACCCGCTACTTTTACGATTCTTCCTGTTTTTGCCATCTATTGCTCCTGTCCTTTATTTTGCACACCTTCAGCCATCACATCTGCCCCGACAGCTCTTATTATGGCTGACCTGAGCTGATTAACAGCATAGTTATTCCTTTTTCCTAGGCCGGGTATAACCACAATGGACGGAGTTATGTGGCTGGAATAATATTTTATGATACTATCCATTTGTGCCGCTAATGTCTCAGTCATAAAAATGATTCCATAACCTTCTTTGACTATTGTCTTGAGCCTGTTTTCGGCATCTTTGGTATCTCCTAGGTCTTCTACCGGATAGACATCAGCACCAATCGTCTTAAAGATCAGCATGACATCACTTTCACCAAACGCTGCTATTTTAGTCTCTGTCATCAGCCTACCTTACAACTCATATTTTCTTTATCAGCTTTAAATCTGATTCCTGTATAGAGGATATTTAGATTTATAAGCTCTATCTTTTTTCTTAAGAGAAACTGGAATATCTTCTCAAGGTTTGAGGTGCTGTACTTGATAAGGTCAAAGAAATTCAGAAAATATAGGTCTTTGTTTCTTTCAAAGGAGGAAAAGCTGCAGTTAGAAAAAAGCCTCTGGGCCCCCTTGATTACTACATTAGCATATTCTGTTTTTCCCAGTTCTTTTACCATATAATCCATGCTCTCGCTTTCTAGACCGCCAAGCATCTTGAGCTTCAATGAACCTCCCTTATGCAAAAATTCTTTAAAAGATGTTTTATCTTTGACCTGTTTGTTCCTGTATAGAGTCTCGATGTTTATCAGATCTATTTTATGCCTTACATAATCAACCATCATCCTTCGGTCCAGGCTTTCGGCAGTCTCCAGCAGCCTTGCCGTATAAAAAGCCTCTAAACCCAGTTCCATTTTCCTGGCTTCTTTATCTCCGGGTTCATCCACCAAGTCTCTAATATGGTTTATAATCTCCGGAAACGGGTTCTCTATCTCCTCATATTTCCGGCTCTCGTATGCTTCTATCAAAATATCCTGTTCATATTTTAAGGGAATATATAGTTCTCTTAAGCTCTTACCCGTCAGTACTGACTTAAAAATCAGTTTTGCATTATGGAGAAACTCCTCGAAAAATAAAATGTAGATAATCTTTTTATGCTTATCCCTGAGCCTTTCATCTACATAATCAACCATATCCCTGTATCCTGATATCATTACCTGCTCAAAGCTCTTATCCTTTTTTAGTGAATCCAGTTTCGGAGCATAGAAAGTCTCTCCAAGGACTTTCAGGAACTCTTCCATGCCGGCGGCAGAGATCATCCTTTCTACCCTGCTTCTGGGAACAAATTCTTTTTCTCTTGATTTTAGTTCAGCGCAAGTAAAAAGATAATAACTTTCATCTTCAATTTCGTAATAAACACCTGCCATTATTCCTCTCCGTCAAATAGATGCAAGGCGACCTCCATCTTGATGTCTTCAATATCCCTATCAAGATATTTTTCTGGAGACAGAATTATTTCTGTTCTTCCTTCGGTGATCTTGAGACCCCGGTCAAAATCTGCTTTTTTTTTATCCGGTTTTATACCTTTAATAACAGCAGCAATACTTTTGTCCAGTACCTTTTCCTTTCTGCCCACTATGTAGTTACCTTTATTGATATTGAGTTCCTCTGCCATCTTCTTAAGAAACTTCTCCCATCCTTTCCTGTCCAGTCTGTAAAGTTTTTCTTTGGCTTTTTCAATAATATCCTCAACAATCTCAATCTTTACCAGAAGTACTTTCTGATCGAGGACAGACTTTACCTTAAAGACTTCTATATCAAAAGTCTTGCTGTAATGCTCTTCCGCAGCAGCTTTTACCAAGGTGGTCTTATTCTTTATTTTTTTGGCAGCCTTCGATATTATGCCTTCAGCTTTATCCTCGGCTTCTTGTATGTTTTTACCCTTTACCTGTCTGGCATCTTCAATCACTTTCAAGGATACATTATCCATCCCGGACATATTTACCACCTATTAAAATTGAACTGAATTACTCAGGAAAAATGTTATTAAAAGACCAAGTACTGCATAGGTCTCTACCATGGCTGCAAATATTACACCCTTCATAGCTTCCTTGGCCCTTTTAGCTACTAGATTTATACCGGCTGCACATACTTTCCCTTGATGTATCCCTGACAGGAGTCCTGTAAAAGCAATAGGGAGCGCTGCAAATAGAAGCTGCACGCCTTGTGTAGTATTAGTCACATTGGGAATATTGCCAATGATAAGAAATGCAGCCACAAAACCGTAGAAGCCCTGTGTTCCCGGTAGCACGACCAGCAAGAAAAGACTTCCGAATTTTGAAGGGTCTTCTGAAAGTACACCTGCTGCAGCTCTACCGGGATATCCGATTCCTATAATAGAGCCTATTCCAGCCATAATCGCTGCCAGTGCTGCTCCTAATGCTGCCATGACCACGCCTAATGATAGATCTGTCATATTTCCTCCTCGTAATCTATTCGATTATTGTTATATATTTATGTTCATCTTTTAAAACTTTAAAAGGCCTGCCGCCCCCTGTATAAAACTTAGGGAAGAATTCTACATATTGAAGCCTTAATGTATGTACAAAACCACCCAGGATATTTATCCCTATATTGAACAGGTGGCCAATTATAAGGACCACTACCAATATCAATATTCCTACAACAGGGATGGAAAGGAACTGAAATGCTATCCTGTTTATGGCCACTCCGATACCTGCAGTAACTAGACCCAGTGCCATAAGCCTTATATATGAAAGAAAATCACCTAGAAAAGATGTAAGTCCATTGACTATGGTCAGGTTAAGAAAACCCATAAATATCCGGAATCCCCAGCTTTTTTCCTGCCTGGCGCCGAACAGGATGATCACAAAGGCACCAGTAAGAATAGGCCACATAAGCATCCTGGAGGTGATTGAAGGAAATATGGGTTCTGATACCAACTGCAGGTTGACTGCCATATCAGTAGAAAGCAGTATAATGAGAAGTGATACTATTATGGTTATCCATGGAAGACCGTCAAGAAAAGCTCCTCCCCAATCACGCCTCCTGATACTGTCGAAAAACTTTATAAACAGCCCGAATACAACATGTATTACTCCCAAAGCCAGGGCTAGCCTGAAAAAGTTAAGTGACCCTTCATCCGAACTTACCGGATCACCTAGTATAGCAATTTTCTCAAAAAAATCCCCCATCCCTAGATAGGCCGGAAGATCCCCGAACCAGCCGTTGAACACGGCCCCAGCCAAAACAGTGAAGATAGAGCCGATGAATATGAGCATAAGAAACTGCCTAGCATTCTTCATGCGTAAGGCAAGGACAAGTGTGAGTATAGCCAGAATCACGCCATAACCGGCATCAGTTAGGCACAGCCCAAAAA
>Ga0187827_10006446_pt1 | contig 13402 bp, 15 predicted proteins | sample ETNtaG_39_FD_167969 | JGI IMG/M metagenome (GOLD analysis project Ga0187827, IMG submission 167969) | Marine microbial and viral communities from oxygen minimum zone, Eastern Pacific Ocean - ETNP2014_SV_150_PacBio MetaG (Illumina Assembly) | ecosystem: Environmental > Aquatic > Marine > Hypoxic... | reverse complement strand
CTCCGGGGCAAAGCGTTTCGCCAGACCCTAGTCATGCACCCACTACCGCGGGTGGACGAGCTGGCTTACGAGCTGGACGCCGACCCCAGGAGCCGATATTTCCAGCAGGCAGCCCAAGGAGTGCCGGTCAGGATGGCGCTCATCTCTCTCTTGCTAGGAATCAAGGAAGTGCCTCTACCAGCGGAAGATACCTTACCCGAAATAGAATATCCCCTGTACCGTCGCGAATTCGGTCCCAGTTGCCCGAACCCGCGGTGTGTCTCGATACAGGAAACCGAAACCAAGTACCTCCAGCCGGAATTCAAGGTAGTGAACCGCGAGCCTCTGACACTGCGCTGCACCTATTGTGAACACGGGTTTGAGCCCAGATACGTGGCCAGCTCGGACTGGCGTAAGGGTACAATAGCGACCAAAAAGTACCACAGCGCGGTCAGCCACTGGGCGAGGAAAATCAGGCCGGAGTACCTGATCGTTTTCAACTCCGAAGAAGAAGCCCTGGCTCGCGGCTTCAAGCCCAGCCGTTTTTCCGGTATGCGCCGACAGGGAAAATCCAAGAAACAATGATGCATTCCTGGTTAATCCAGAAAGGGCGGATAATCGACCCCGACCAGGGGATAGATGAAATCGGCAGTCTGCTTATCCGTGAGGGCAAAATCGTCTGGCGGGGGGAAATTCCGCCCCAAGCGGATTACCACGTCCTTCACGCCGAAGGGTTAATTGTCTGTCCCGGGTTCATCGATTTCCACTGCCATCTCCGGCAGCCCGGCTTTGAGGAAAAAGAGACCATCGCCACCGGCACTCAGGCAGCCGCCAGAGGCGGCTTTACCACCGTCTGTTGTATGCCCAACACCAGCCCACCTCTGGATAACTCCAGAATTATAGATTATGTTAAATCTCTGGCGACCCGGGAGAGCGTTGTCCGGGTGCTGCCGATTGGCTGTGTCACCATTGGTCGAAAAGGAGAAGTGCTGGTCCCGATGGCTGATCTGGCGACCGCAGGGGTAGTCGCCTACAGTGATGACGGCAGTCCGATACGCAGTTCCCGCCTGATGCACCAAGCGCTGAACCACAGCCGCACCCTCGGTCTACCGGTGATTGACCACTGCGAGGACGCCGCCTTGAGCGAAGGCGGCCAAGTCAATGAAGGCGTCGTCTCGTTAGAATTGAGACTGCGCGGTATACCCACCGCTGCCGAGGAAACCATGGTCCACCGCAACCTGACACTGGCCAAGCAGCTGGCGGGATGTCACCTGCACATCGCCCATGTCAGCACCGGGGGCTCGGTTGAGCTTATCCGCCGCGCCAAAAAGCAGGGCATCACGGTTACCGCCGAGGTCACGCCGCATCATCTGACCATGACCGAGGCCGCCGCCCTAGGCCACAATACCAGCGCCAAGGTAAGTCCCCCTCTGAGAACAGAGCGGGACAACCGGGCTCTGGTTCAGGGACTCAGGGAAAACGTAATTGATATTATCGCCACCGACCATGCCCCGCACGCCGCCGCGGACAAGGACTACTCCATGACCCTCGCCGCCTCCGGCATCAGCGTCTTTGAGACCGCCCTAGGCAGTCTGATGGGCCTAGTGCACGACGGACAGCTACCATTAGATACCCTCATCGCCCGGCTTACCGCGGCCCCGGCTCGGCTGATTAATGACCAGATACGGGGTACGCTGAAAATCGGCGCCCCGGCGGATATCACCATCTTTGACCCGGACAAAGAGTGGGTGGTAGACACCGCAAAATTTATCTCCAAAGGCAGAAACACCCCACTAGCGGGCGCCACGCTCAAAGGAAAGACGATGGCCACCATTTGCGATGGAGAACTGGTCTATCAAGACGATTCGATTAAACTGACCGAGTTTCAGAAAGGCAGAGCCGCATAATAGGCCTGAGGGGAATCAAAGAGGGGCAGGGATAAAAATGATATGGAGGTTGAAAGACAGATTAGAAGTCACCCGGATAAACTTAAACGACGGCACCGTAGACGGTGTGGTCAATACCATCACCGGGAGACAGACGGCACTAAGAGACGGGTTCTATATTCGCCGGGCGGCGGAAAAGCGCATTCCCTGTTTCACCTCTCTGGACACCGTCCGAGCCACCCCCTTCCAGAGTGCCGAGGAAAGGAATCAACTTGAAGCAGGTTACAGCTAAAATTATCAGAAATGAGCCGGTTCTAAAAGAGTTGGCACGGCGCCATGCCCGGAGTATCTCCGGCAGCTGGCTCATCTGGCTGAGATGCCCGGAAATCGCTCGGGAAGTCCGCCCGGGACAATTCGTCATGGTACGCTGCGGGGAAAAGTTAACCTTGCCACGCCCGTTCAGCGTACACCGAGTAAAGGAGAACAGGGTGGCCCTTTTCTTCACCGTCTGGGCTGACGGCCAGGGCACTCACTGGCTATCACGGCGTAAAGCCGGCGACAGTCTGGAGCTATTCGGGCCACTGGGCAACGGCTATGATATTTACCGCGCTTCCAAAAACCTACTGCTGGTCGGCGGCGGCATGGGCGTGGCCCCGCTGTACTTTCTGGGAGAACAGGCACGAGACCAAGGCTATGCGCTAACGCTGCTGCTGGGAGCGCAAACAGCCTCTCAGCTTTACCCGGAAAAACTCCTGCCGCCCGGAATAGACCTAGTAACCGCTACCGACGACGGGACCGCCGGTAAAAAGGGGTCGGTAAGTGCCCTGCTCCCGGACTATACCAGCCGGGCCGACCAGATTTTCGCCTGCGGCCCCCGCGCCATGTACCGGGCTATGTCACCGATGCCAGCGCTAAAAGATAAGCCGGTCCAAGTCTCCTTGGAAGCGAGGATGGGCTGCGGACTCGGTATCTGCTATGGCTGCACCGTCAGGATCAACAACGGTTTGAGACAGGTATGCCAAGACGGCCCGGTCTTCAACCTGAACGACCTCCCGGCAGAGGAACTAAACCCCATCTAAACTTCTGTCCCTCACTGCTCTTCTAGAGTGAGGTGTCTTTGCCCGCCCACCGCCTCTCTTTCAGCCACTGCTTGCGGGCGGAGTAAAAGGTGTCCCACTTCACTTGGCCTATGGGCAGAGTCATACCGCCGTCCACGCTCAGGCTAATGCCGGTAACCATCCGTGCCCGGTCCGAGGCCAGAAACACCACTGCATCCGCCTGATCTTCCGGCAGAATGAAGTCCTGCAAGGCCGTGGCCAGACGCATCTCTTCCTTAACCTCGGGTGTCATCCGGCTCTCCACCACCTCGGTCAGCGTGGAGCCGGGACAGACGGCGTTGACATTTATTTTATAAGGCCCCAACTCGAAAGCGGCGTGCCGGGTAAAGCCCAGGACGGCCGCCTTGGCCGCGCTGTAAGCTATTCCTCCGTACATGGTCATCCTCAGCCCAGCAATGGAGGCCATGTTCACTATTTTGCCGCCGCCCCCCTTTTTCATGACCTCGGCCACCGCCTTAGTGCAATTGAAGAGCCCTTTTAGATTGATGTCCATCGTCCAGTCCCATTCGGCGACTGGCATGTCTTCCAGCAACCAAGCATGGTCGCCCCCCCCACACACACATTATTCACTAGGACGTCAATCCCGCCCCATTCGGCAACCATACGGTCGACCATCCCTGTGACTTCAGCTTCTTTCAGCACGTTAGCGTGGAAAGCCATCGGGTCAGACATAGATCCACCTCCATTATTCCATGCGGAATCCCCGTCCCTATTTTACACCTTGATCCGGTTCTCCACCACTCTTGTTTTTCGCTTAAAGAAAGTGTGATAAACCAGCACCCGGCTACAAACTCAGCAGCCGGGCCGGGTTTGTTTTCACCATCTGGGTAATTTCCTCTTCGCCGAGGTCACCCCAGAGCATAGAGCTGATGAATCTTCTCAGGCTCTCCGCTGCGGGAGATCGTATGGTCAAGCCCTTGGCCTATCGCCGCTATTTGGGGCAGGGTGTATTCAAGCATGACCTCATCTCGTTAAATCCTGTTTATTTTGAAGGCCATTCAATATCAGGTGGCTTTAATTATAGTCCTACTTACGCAATTGTCAATACCCTGTGGTCCGCTTATTTTCCCTTATCTTCCCTCTTTCCCTTATAATATGTTTTAGCCGTAAGAGGAGGTATGCTATGGTCATCACTGGGAAAATCAGCCTGAAGAGCCGGGGGGAACGTGATATTCTAGATATCACACCCCAAGTAGCGCAGCAGGTCACCAAAGCGGAGATAAATAGCGGCGTGGTCACCTTGTTTGTCGCCGGCTCCACCGCCGGCCTGACCACTATTGAATTTGAGCCCGGCCTGATCTCTGATTTTCAGAGCGTATGGGAGCGCGTTGCCCCCAAAAGTATCCCCTATAACCACGACCGCCGCTGGGGCGACGGTAATGGCTATTCCCACGTCCAGGCCTCACTATTGGGCGCCTCACTGGTCGTCCCTTTTCATAAACAAAAATTAACCCTAGGCACCTGGCAGCAGATAGTGGTGGTAGACTTTGATAACCGGCCGCGGTCAAGACAGGTCATCGTGCAGATTATGGGAGATTAGGAGATTTACTATTAACCCCATCCCCCTTCTCCCTATTTAGCCAACTTATTTCAGAGGTGATATAATAGTCATATACTCCTTTAAATCACAATTCTCACGTGGAGACAAATGAAGTGAATATAGATAAAACTAAATGTATCGGATGTGCCAACTGTGTTCCCATCTGTCCGATGGGAGCGATATACATAGCCGATGATGGTCTGTCAGAGATAAATCAAGAAACATGCGTTGAGTGCTACACGTGCTACAGAGGAATGAGCACGGAGAACCTCCTTCAGCAACCTACGCGCTTCCTGAGAGGCCTTTTGGCTTTCTTCAAACTCCGCTTTCAGCCCGATCCTGACATTTGCCCCAGCGGAGCCATAACAGCAGACGAACTGACTTGGCCAAGAATACTTCGCCGCGCCTTTAGCGACCCTCAGGCACCACATGAATCCACAGGCATAGGAGGTAGAGGAACCCAGGAAGTGAAGACAAACGAGCTAACAGGGCGCGTAAAGGAAGGGGAAACCGGATTCACTGTAGAGTTCGGGAGACCGGGAGTTGGAGTCTATTTCAAGGAGGTAGACAAAGTGAGTCAGGCGCTTGCCAAAATGTCGGTCGAGTTTCAACCTGAGAATCCATTAACAGCACTCATGTTCAATGTTAAAACCGGGGAACTACGAGAGGATGTATTGAACGAGAAGGTGATGTCTTGTATCCTCGAGTTTAAAACCGACATAGCAAAAATGCCTGACATACTGAATACAATCGAGGACGAGATCAGACAACTGGATACAGTAGTGGCACTAGGAGTATCTGTCCGATGCGATTCAAATGGGGACGATGCCGTGAGAGACCAACTCACGTCAATGGGCTATGATGCCTGGCGAGCAAAGATAAATATCGGACTTGGCAAACATACTAATCCGGCACCCGCCGGAGAGGAGAAAGTATCTTGACAAACACTCTACATAGATTCGGAAAGCCGGATGAGCTTAAGGATGATTATATTGCCTTCACGCTGGTATGCCCCGGCAAGAATGATATGGGTTCAATAGAAAAGGCACGTGACTTCTTGAAGATTGCCCTTAAATACAATCCGGTTAATTTTGCGGCTGAGTCCCGACATGGTCCCGTGTTCAGACCAGAGAAGAACCTCAATCTTTTCCGGTTATACCTCAGAGGGCGGAAAGAAATTGTATCACCAGAACTAGTAATGGACGAGATGGAACCACCGGCACATGCAGTGGTCGTATTCGACAAGAAGCAGGCTCTCGAAGAATTCCTCAAGGAAATCAAGGAAATTGATCTTGGGCTATCAGTGAATGTGTCGTCCTTGGTCGAAGACTTTAAAGAAATAGCTCAACGTATAGGCATTTCCCCTCACTCGATTAACTACTCACTGGGTTTCAGAGGAAATTTATATCGCTTACCCGAACAGCAAGTACTGGCGCTCACTACCATGTGTGGCCATGGCCTTATCGCTAGCAGCTTCGCTAAGAAGATGATAGACAGGGTAAAAGAAAGACGGCTGGCCCCGGAAAAAGCAGCCCGGTATATGGCCAAGTTATGCGTGTGTGGTGCTTTCAATACGTCCCGGGCGGAGCGCATCCTTCATGAGGCTCGGATGTCGAAATCGAAGGCATGACTTGTTATTTACACCAATAAATCCTTTGATTTCATTCACAGCATTACCCCTGTATGTGGTCAGCGAAAGTGGGACAATGTGTACCTTTGAAGTAACGGACACTTTAGAGGTCGCTGCCCCTTGGCGGGCACTTTCCCTTTCCCCTTGACAACCATACCATCATTGGCTATAAATTATTCGGTTTCCGATTCGGCTTGCGGTTCGGCTTCCGCCGGAGGCGCCCCCGGAGCCGCGTTCAGTTTCTTCACTAAACGTGATTTGCGCCGGGCGGTATTTTCCCGGTGGAGGATCTTTTTCTCCGCCGCCCTATCCAGTGAACTGACCGCCGCCGCCACCGCTTCACTGGCTCGCTCACGCTCCCCGGTGAAGATAAGCTTTTCCGCCTTGGTGATATTGGTCTTGACCATGCTGCGGACGGACTTATTACGCGCCCGCCGTCTCTCGGAGACACCCATCTGCTTCTGCGCTGACTTAATTCTTGGCACTATCTATCCCCCTCAGATTAATCGGTTTTTTATCACCCCGTAACCCGGTGAATGTTGGTCACTCCCCGCACTGTTTCCATTTTTTTCAAGAGCCGGCTTAACTGGGCCAGTCCTTCCGTCTCCACGGTAAGGAAAATTGAGGTAGCGCTATCGTACTGGTTTACCAAGTTTACCGAATCAATATTAATCTTCTCTTCCGCTACCACCGTGGTGATATCACGCATCAGCCCCACCCTATCCCAAGCCTCCACCTGAATACTGACCGGGTAGCGCGCATCAGTCTTTCCCCACTCCGCCGCTACCAGCCGATCCGTCTCGTCCTCGTTAACCACATTGTAACAATCCTGGTGGTGTATTGTCACCCCCCGGCTACGCGTAATGTAGCCGATAATACCATCCCCGGGCACCGGATGGCAGCACTGGGCTAAATGAGTCGCCAGATCGCCGACTCCCAACACCTGAACTACCGATGGCACCAGCTTGGAACGGGTAATTTCCGTCGGCAATTGAAGCGGTTCCTGCTCGGCGGCCAGCCGCAGAGCAATCTGGTGAGTGGTCACGCCTCCGTAGCCGAGCGCCGCCAGAAAGTCATCCGAGTTACTGTAATTGAACAGGCCAGCTAGCTCGGCGCGCTCCATCCTTACGCCCAGATGCCTCAACTCCTTCTCCAGAAGCTGGCGGCCACGCTCAACATTCTCCGTTCTTTCCTGTCTTTTAAACCACTGCCGTATCTTCTCTCTGGCATGTGCGGTATTGACATAGCCCAAGTGCGCGTTCAGCCAGTCCCGGCTCGGTCCTTTCTCCCCCTTGGTCGCCATAATTTCAACGACGTCGCCATTTTTCAGGTTACAACTCATCGGCACCAGCCGGCCATTCACCTTGGCACCAATGCAGCGGTGCCCCAGCTCGGTGTGGACTCGATAAGCAAAATCAAGAGGGGTAGACCCTTTGGGCAGGTCTTTTATCTCTCCCTGGGGAGTATAAACAAAGACCTGGTCAATAAAGATATCCGTTTTCACTGATTCCAGGAATTCCTCCGCCCCACTGAGCTCCCGGTGCCATTCAATCAGCTGGCGCAACCAGCCTACCTTCTCCTCAAAATACATGTCCTTTTTCTGGCTTTCTTTATAGCGCCAGTGAGCGGCTACCCCATACTCGGCAATGCGGTGCATATCACGGGTGCGAATCTGGACCTCCATAGGGGTAGTGCCCAGGCACAACACCGTCGTATGGATAGATTGATACCCGTTGGGCTTAGAGTTGGCCAGATAATCGTCAAATTCATCGGGCAAAGGGTGCCACAAACTGTGGATGACACCCACCGCGCTGTAGCAGTCAGGCACCGTATCGACCAGCACCCTGAGAGCAAAAAGGTCATGGATATCGTTAAAGTGCTTGCCATTGGCGGCATAATGCTCGATTTTCTGGTGGATACTGTAGATATGCTTCGGCCGGCCGGACATCTCGACCTGAAGACCGGTTTTTTCAAACTCTCCCCCCAAAACCTCTATCACATGGGCGATAAAGTTTTCCCGCTGAACACGCCGAGCGGCCAGCAGGTCAACGATCCGGCGGTACTCCTCCAGCCTTAGGTACTGGAAAGATAAATCTTCCAGCTGCCACTTAAGTTCCCGTATCCCCAGACGATGAGCTAACGGGGCATATATCTCCAGAGTTTCCTGAGCAATACCCTGCTGCCTCTCCGGTGGCAGAGCCTCCAAGGTACGCATATTATGCAACCGATCCGCCAGCTTGATAAACACCACGCGGAGATCTTCCGCCATGGCCACCAGCATTTTTCTCAGGTTCTCCGCCTGAACTTTCCGAGTAGTGGCTCCCGGGGCCTGCCAAGAGACTTTACCCAGCTTGGTGCTGCCGTCAACCAGCTTGCCTATTTCCGGACCGAACCTGGCTCCAATCTCGGCAGCCGGCAGACCGCAGTTCTCCGGGATATCGTGGAGCAGCGCCGCAGCCAGAGAGCTGGCGTCAAGCTGTAGTTCCGCCAGTATCAAGGCCGTCTGTAACGGGTGCTCGATATAGGGCTCGCCCGACTTCCGGTATTGTCCCTGGTGCGCCTCAATGGCAAAATGGTAGGCATCTGCCACCACGGCTATCTTCCCCGCGGGAAGGTATTCCCCGGCCTTCTCTTTAAGCTGACTAAAATCCTGTACTCTAGCCGTCGCCAAGTTTACCAAACTCCTTCCGCTTTAACCGCGTCCCAGACTTATATTTAAGTATAGCCCAATCAGCCGACTGTGTAAACACGCTTGAAATTAGTCCCTACCTTCCGGACTACACCCCTATTGACAAGGACGATCTTAGTTCTGTATATTAACAATACTCAAGTAAAAGCAAGGAGGTAATTTCAGGTGAGCAAAATTCTACGAGTCAACATGACCGACTTGACCGCCAGATTCGAGGATGTACCGGAGAAGTACCGGCTGACGGGCGGACGCGGCCTGACCTCATCGATAACCTGTGATGAGGTACCACCCACCTGCCACCCCCTAGGCCCCAACAACAAGATCACCTTTGCCGTGGGTATCGTTACCGGGACCAGTGCCCCTACCTCCGGCCGCATCTCCATCGGCGGCAAGTCCCCTTTGACCGGCACCATCAAGGAGACCAACTCCGGCGGTATGGCCGGCCAGAAGCTCGCCCGTCTCGGCCTCAAGGCGATTATCGTCGAGGGGCAGCCTAAAGAAAAGGGTAAATTATGGCTACTCAAGGTGGACAAAGCCGGTGCCCAGCTCCAGCCGGCAGACGGTTTCACAAGCAAAGGACTGTACGAGACCTACCCGATGCTCTTCAAAAAGTTCAGTGACAAGGTAGCCATCATTGGCATCGGCACTTCCGGAGAGAGGCTGATGTCAATGGCCGGCATCTGCGTTAATGACCCCGAGAACCGCCCCAGCCGCTACGCCGGACGCGGCGGGATGGGCGCAGTGATGGGCAGTAAGGGACTCAAGGCCATCATCCTCGATGATGCTGGCGGCCCCGGCGTCCCCATCGCCAACAAGGAGGCCTTTGACGCCGGGCGCAAGAAACTAGTGGCCGCCCTGCGGGAACATGATATTACCAAGCCCGGTGGAGCGCTGAACACCACCGGCACCGCCACCTTGATTAACGTCATCGATGAGGCCGGCGCCCTACCCACCCGTAACTTCAGTGACGGGCGCTTCGAGGGCGCCAATAAGATTTCCGGTGAGACCCTCAAAGAGACCTGCGAAAAACGGGGTGGTGTGGGTATGGTCGGCCACAGTTGCTCTCCCGGCTGCATCATCAAATGCTCCAACGTCTACCCCAGACCTGATGGCACCGAGCACGTCTCCGTCCAAGAGTATGAGTCCATCTGGGCTCTCGGTGCCAACTGCGGCATTGACAGCCTAGACGCCACCGGGGAACTCATCCGCCTCTGCAACGACTACGGCGTAGATACCATTGAGGCCGGGGTGACCATCGGTGTGGCCATGGAAGCCGGACTGGCCAAGTTCGGTGATAGCCAAAAGGCCATCGAGCTGATGCATGAAATCGGCCAAGGCACCCCTCTAGGCCACATCCTAGGCAATGGTGCCGCCGCCACCGCCAGCACTTTCGGCGTGGTGCGCTGCCCCACCGTCAAAGGACAGGCCATGCCCGCCTACGAACCCAGACCTATCAAGGGCATCGGCATTATCTATGCCACCTCCACCATGGGCGCCGACCACACCGCGGGCTACACCATTGCCCCGGAGATACTGGATATCGGCGGCTCAGTAGACAAGTTAGTCGCGGAGAAGTCAGCCCTAGCACGCCACTTCCTCCATGCCACGGCCTATCTCTTTGACAGCACCGGGCACTGCCTGTTCATTTCCTTCGCCGTTCTGGACAATCCCTCCGGACTAGAGGGAGTGGTGGAGGAGTGCAATGGGGTACTGGGCACCAGCTGGACGGTGGATGATGTGCTCCGGATGGGCGGGGATATCGTTAAAAAAGAGCGGGCTTTTAACAAAGCCGCCGGCTTTACCAGTGTTGACGACCGCTTACCCGAGTTCATGAAATATGAGAAGCTCCCGCCTCACAACGTGGCCTTCGACGTGCCGGATACCGAACTAGACAAGACCCATGACTCCTAAACCCGATTAAGACGCCTTACCGCGAGCTCCTTCGCCCTACGGCGGAGGGGCTTGTCTTTTCCGAGCCGAAGCGCTATATTAAATACGTTTACTGGTTTAAGGAGAAGATGATAAACACAGTTGAAGTCAGGCTCTACGCCAGCCTACGGAGATACTATCCCGACCTCAAGAGCGGTGAGCCTCTGTCCTTAACGCTGGATGATAATGTTAACCTAGAAAACCTGCTGGACAAACTCAAGGTCCCCAGAGAAGAGATAACCATTGTCATGGTGAACGGTCGGCGAGAGCAGGGAAGCTATCTTTTCCAGGACGGCGATCGGATAGGCGTCTTCCCGCTTATCGGCGGGGGTTAAAGATGATCGAAGTGCGCCTCTACGGCAAGCTACGCCGTTTCACCGATAACCAGGACCCTACCCGCGATTCCATTATTTACATCCCCGTGGAGACAGGAGACACCATCGAGGACATCATCAGACGCATCGGTATCCCGCCTGAGGAAGTAGGCAGCACCATCTTCCTTAACGGGAGGTACGTCGTCTTGAATCGGAAGGTGAAGGACGGTGACCGCCTAGCGATATTCCCAGATAATATGGCTATGGTAATCGTGTAATACCCTAGCCGTAAGGATAAAACGACCAGAATGATTGAAGTGCACCTCTACGGCAAGCTGCGCCGTTTCACCGCTAACCAAGACCCTGCCCGCGATTCCATTCTTAACCTCCCCGTGGAGACAGGAGACACCATCGAGGACATCGCCCGGCACGGCAGCATCCCGATTGAGGAAATCGGCAGCAACATTTTCCTCAACGGGGAGTATTCCGCACTGACTCGAAAGGTCAAGGACGGCGACCGTTTAGGGATATTCCCTACCGAGATGCAACTGCTCTACAAGTGGCATTTCGCCAAGAAACGAGAGTAAGCCACCGCCAAAAGATGGAAACGACCTGTCTTTACAAACCTTGCGTCAATACTGTATTCTAGCTTTAAGATAAGCACTCGGGAGAGAATAGATTGTACCAGGCACCGCGCGGCACTTCAGACATTTTACCGGAAGAGCAGGCTTACTGGCGCTTTGTGGAGCAAAAAGTGACCAGCATCTGCCAGCTCTACGGCTACGAGCGTCTTGACTCCCCGGTTTTCGAGGACACCGGTCTTTTCGCCCGCAGTGTCGGCCCGGGAACGGACGTCGTCGAGAAAGAGATGTACACCTTTACCGACAAAGGCGGTAACCAATTAACCCTGAGACCGGAAGGCACTGCACCGGTGTGCCGGGCCTATCTGGAACACGGCATGCCTAATCTGCCCCGTCCGGTAAAGTTATATTATTACTTTATCCCTGTTTTTCGGTACGAAAGACCGCAGGCGGGGAGATACCGGCAGCACTACCAGTTCGGCTTTGAGGCTATCGGTGAGGATGACCCCGCCCTTGACGCTGAAGTCATTGATATGGCTTGGCAATTCTTCCTATCCCTAGGCCTTCACCACCTATCACTCCAGCTTAACAGCATCGGCTGCCGGCAGTGCCGTCCCATCTACCTTAACGCCCTCAAAAACCATTACGCCAGTCATACCACCGAGCTGTGTGCCGACTGTAAAGTCCGGCTGGAACGGAACCCTCTCCGCCTGCTCGATTGCAAAAAGTCCTCCTGTCAGGCCGTGGCCGACTCGGCTCCCCGGAGCACCGACTACCTCTGCTCCGAGTGCCGAGTTCATTTCAGCCGATTAAAAGAATATTTAAAACTCCTTAAAATTCCATTTACCTTAAACCACCGTCTGGTGCGAGGCCTGGACTACTACACCCGGACGGTCTTTGAAATCCAGCCCAGGGACGCCGGCGCCCAGAGCACTCTCGGCGGCGGGGGAAGATATGACGACCTGATTGAGGAGCTGGGGGGTAAGCCGACCCCAGCGATAGGCCTGGCCGCCGGCATAGAAAGAATGGTGCTTAACCTGAAGAAACAGGCGGTTGCTGTTCCCCCTTTCCCCAGACCTCAGGTGTTTATCGCCCACCTCGGTAACGAAGCCAAGGACGAGGCCATCAAGCTGGCCTCCCGACTGAGGCAGGCAAGCACCAGCATCATTATGGCTACTGGCCAGCGAAGTCTGAAAGCCCAGTTACGGCAGGCCAATACTTCCGCCATCCGCCACGCCGTGATTATCGGGGAGCAGGAGGTAAAGAGCGGGACAGTAGTACTGCGGGATATGACCAACGCCCGGCAAAAGACCGTTAACCCTGCAGCTTTACCGGGACTGCTCGGTTAGCCGGTTTCACACTTCGGACACCTCCCTTCCCCATTTTAAATTTCCGGACGATATCTCTAGCTACTCTAGCTGCCGCACTTTGCTCAAACACCCGAGTATGTTATATTACCTTAACTAAGAAACTGGCAAACCTGAGGTACTAAAAATTGATATGCGCTAGCTGTGGCCAGAGAACCAGTGGAGACTACTGTCAGCACTGTCACTATCCACTGTTTGAGGAGAGCCGGGAAAAACAACGGAAGGCACGGATATGGGCCAAAGAACAGGCCCAGCGGGAAGCCAAGGAAAAGGCCAGAACGGAATACGCCGCCGCCATCGAACAAGCCAAACTGGAAGCCGAAGAAGCCCGGAAAGCCAGAGAAAAGACCAGACTGGAGGCAGCCGAAG
>Ga0187827_10006443_pt1 | contig 13406 bp, 13 predicted proteins | sample ETNtaG_39_FD_167969 | JGI IMG/M metagenome (GOLD analysis project Ga0187827, IMG submission 167969) | Marine microbial and viral communities from oxygen minimum zone, Eastern Pacific Ocean - ETNP2014_SV_150_PacBio MetaG (Illumina Assembly) | ecosystem: Environmental > Aquatic > Marine > Hypoxic... | reverse complement strand
CTGGAAGTTTTACAGAAAAAAATAAAATTGATCAACTTGCAGAAGGTTTAAAAAAATTTCCACATGTTGCAATTTTAAGTGATGAAATTTACAGCAGACAAATTTTTGATGGTAAAAAAATGCCTACTTTCTTTAATTATCCTGATCTTTATAACAGATTAATTGTTCTTGAAGGGTGGAGTAAAGCTTATTCAATGACAGGATGGCGTTTGGGTTGGAGTGTATGGCCAGAAAATCTAGTAAACCATGTGATTAAATTTTGTGTAAATAATCATTCTTGTGTTAATGCCGCTATTCAATTTGGAGGAATTGCTGCATTAGACGGACCAGACGATTCAATAAATATGATGATGGACAAATTTACAAAAAGAAGAAAATTAATCTTCGATGGATTAAATAGTATTGAAGGAATTGAATGTGTTTTACCTGGCGGAGGGTTTTATGCTTTTCCGAAAATAATAGGAACCGGAATGAATGGCGGGGTTTTTGCAAAAAAATGTCTTCATGAAGCAGGAGTTGCAATAGTTCCAGGTATTGCGTTTGGAAAAAAAGCAGTTGATTATGTAAGGTTTAGTTTTGCAGCTTCCCAAGACAATATTTCTAAAGCTTTAGAAAAGATAAAAAAAATGTTAAGTTAATAGCTTAATGAGCAACATAGCATTACCTAAAATAGATCAGTCAATACTGGCAAAAAAAGCTACTATTGTTAGCAATTTAAAAAAAATTACTAATTCAGAAAATGTCTTAAGTGAAGATGATGAAGTTAAAGCCTATGAAACCGATTCTTTACTAGCTTACAAACAAAAACCATTGGCAGTAGTGTTGCCTGAAAATACTTTAGAAGTAAGCAAAATATTGAAATATTGTAATGAAAATAAAATAAAAGTTATTCCAAGAGGCGCTGGAACAGGACTTTCCGGAGGCGCTCTTCCTTTACAAGATGGAATTTTAGTATCGCTTGGTAAATTTAATAAAATCTTAGAAATAGATTTTGATAATAACTGCGTGGTAACTCAACCGGGAGTTACTAATTTATCAATAACACAATCAGTTCAGCATAAAGATCTTTACTATGCACCAGATCCATCGAGTCAAATAGTATGTTCAATTGGCGGAAATGTTGCAGAAAATTCAGGAGGAGTTCATTCATTAAAATATGGCACTACTTCAAATAATATTTTAGGTGTTGAAATTGTTCTTATGGATGGCACAATTTGTAAAATTGGAGGCAAAACCTTCGATTCAGAAGGATATGATATTCTTGGATTAATAGGTGGATCAGAAGGATTGTTAGGGATTATTACTGAAATAACAGTTAAAATACTAAAAAAAGCTCAAACAGTCAGGACAGCATTAATTGGTTTTCCCTCAGTAGAGGACGGAGGAAATTTTGTTTCAGATGTAATTTCAAATGGAATAATTCCAGCCGGAATGGAAATGATGGATAAAGCATTAACAGAAGCTACTGATAATTATTGCAAAGCAGGATACCCAAGAGATGCAGAATCTATGCTAATCGTTGAGCTTGACGGAACAAAGTCAGAAGTAGATGAATTAATTTTAAAAGTTGGTGATATTGCTAAGAAAAATAACTCATCAAGTTTGAGAATTAATAACAGCGAAGAAGAAAGATTTATATTTTGGGCAGGAAGAAAAGCAGCATTTCCTGCATGTGCCGCACTAGCACCAGATTATTATTGCATGGATGGAACTATCCCAAAAAGAAAATTATCTGAAGTATTGATGGAAATAGATAGATTATCAAAAAAATATAATTTACCAGTTGCAAACGCGTTTCACGCTGGTGATGGAAATCTTCATCCATTAATAATGTATAATGCTAATAGTGAAGGTGAATTAAAAAAAACAGAAGAGTTTGGTGCAGAAATACTAAAATATTGTGTTAAAGTAGGTGGCGTTTTAACAGGAGAGCATGGAGTTGGAGTCGAAAAAAGAGAATTAATGTGTGAAATGTTTAATAACGAAGATATACAACAACAAATAAGAATAAAAAAATCTTTGGATAATAATAATCTGTTAAATCCTGGAAAAGTATATCCAATATTAAGAACCTGCGTAGAGGAAGGAAGGGCCCATGTCCATGGAGGAGAAGAAAAATTTCCCGATATCCCAAGATTCTAAAAATATTTTTAATCCAAAAAACGAAGATGAAGTTTCTCAGATTGTTAAAAAATTATATAAAAATAAAATTTCAGTTGAAATAATTGGATTGGGATCAAAAAAATTTATTGGAAATAAATTACAGTGTTCAAAAATCTTAAATCTTTCAAATTTAACTGGAATAATTGAATATTTTCCAGAGGAACTTTATATAAAAGTAAAAGCGTGTACGCCTATTAACGAAATTGAAAAAAAATTAAATGAGAACAACCAACTGTTAGCCTTTGAAACTTTAGATTTGGGCTATATTTTTTCAGGAAAAAGTAACAAAGGTACTGCTGCAGGTTCCGTTTCTTGTAATTTTGCAGGATCGAGAAGATTTAAAGTTGGTAGTGTTAGAGATTATGTTCTTGGATTTAGAGGAGTAAACGGCAAGGGAGATATAATTAAATCTGGAGGAACTGTAGTTAAAAATGTAACTGGATATGATTTGAGCAAACTTATTACAGGTTCTTTTGGAACTTTGGTAGCTTTAACAGAAATAACTTTTAAAGTGCTTCCTAAAAAACTATTTAATAAAACAATAGTTATTCATGAAATTTTAAAAAAAGATATATCACAATTATTTAATAAAATTATAAATTCAAGCAGCGAAGTATCTGGTTCAATGTACTTGCCTTTGGATTCAAGTAATAAGAGTGATGAAATATTCAAGTTTAATGATTTAAAATATAATGCTCCTTATATAGCTATTAGAGTGGATGGTTCAAAAGAATCCATTGAAGAAAGAATCAATAATTTGTCAATTGAATTAGAATTGATTAATAATAAACCTTCGATTTTAGATTATTATCAGTCAGATTTATTTTGGAAAAAAGTGAATAATCTAGAGTTATTCAGTAACACTGAAAAATCAATATTCAGAGTGGTGATACCACAGTCAAAATGTGCAAGTTTATTAGAGCGTTTTGATAAAAATTATAGATATTTTGTAGATTGGTGTGGTTCTTTAGTTTGGCTTGAAGTTAGTGGATTAACAGAGGAAAAATTTTTTTCATTAAGAAAATCCATTGTTGAACTGGGTGGCTATCTGACAGTGATCAAACAGCAGGATAATGGTTTATATATTAAAGAAAATTTTACTGTGAATGAAACTGTATTAAATATTTCAAAAAAAATAAAAGAAAGTTTTGATCCTAGAAAAATATTTAATCCTGGAAAAATGTATAAAGAAATATAAATGCAAACAAATTTTTCAATTGAACAGCTAAAAGATAAAGATATTCAATCTTCCGAAAAAATTTTTAGAAAATGCGTTCATTGTGGTTATTGCAACACAACATGCCCCACTTTTCATGTGTTGTGTGATGAGTTGGATGGTCCAAGAGGTAGAATATATTTAATTAAAGACATGCTAGAAAATCAAAAAAAACCTACCGAACGTATCGTAAAACATATTGATCGATGTTTATCATGTTGCAGCTGTATGACCACTTGTCCTTCAGGTGTCAATTACATGCATATCATTGATCATGGAAGAAACTATATTGAAAAATATTATCAAAGGCCTTTTATTGATAGACATATTAGAAATGTTTTATCAATTGTAATCCCAAATCATCATTTATTTAGACTTGCAGGTTTTTTTACTAAATTTGTAAAACCTTTTAAGTTTTTATTTCCAAAAAAAATAAAAGGAATGATTACTTTAATGCCAACAAATTTCCCCCAAAAAAAAATGAAAGATAAAACAGTATATCCTGTTAAAAATGGCAATAAAATTGCTAGAGTAGCATTATTAACTGGATGTGTACAAAAAGTTATTTCTCCCGAGATTAATGAAGCCACCATCAGATTGCTTAATCGACATGGAGTAGAAGTAGTGGTTCCTAAAAAAATAAATTGTTGTGGATCATTGAATCATCATTTGGGAAAAGAAAATTCTGCGCATAAAGAATTTAAAAATAACATACTCCATTGGCACGAAGAATATTTAAAAGACGGTTTAGATGCAATTATTTCCAATACCTCAGGATGCGGCACAACTATAAAAGATTATGGATTTATTTTTAGAGGAGATGCTACACTTAAAAAAAAAGCAAAGAAAATTTCAGAACTTACAAAAGATATTTCTGAATACTTAAGTGATAATTTAAAATTAAATTTTAAAGATAATAATAATAAAAAAGTTTATAAAATTTCTTATCATTCGGCATGTTCTATGCAGCACGGTCAAAAAATTCATTCAAAACCAATAGATTTATTAAAAAAAACAGGAAATGAAATATTGGAAATTCCGGATGGCCATTTATGTTGTGGATCTGCTGGAACTTATAATATGCTGCAAGCTGAAATTGCAGATAAGCTACTTAAAGAAAAGGTTATAAATATTGAAAAAATCAAACCCGATATAATTTCAACCGGCAATATCGGATGTATAACTCAAATTGCTATGGGTACAAAAATTCCTATTTTACATACAGTAGAATTATTAGACTGGTACACAGGTGGACCAAAACCAAAAATTCTATCAAAGTTGTAGAAAAAATTTTAGTAACAAAAAAATTATTAAAATGTAACGAGGAAAAAATATCTAGATTTTTTAATGCCAAATTAAATATAAATAATTAAGTTAAAAATGAAAGAAAATGGAAACAAAAAATAATACAATATTTATGGCTTTATCGCCTCATAATGGATTATCTTATAAATACCGAGCTCCAAATAACGTGGATGGTTTCACATTTGTATGTTTCAATTCACTAACAGGAGATAAGTCGATGTGGGAGACCGGAATAGGAGTAAGATTTGTCAAACAAGGACACGGCTTATTAACATGGAATATGCGCGGACAAGCAAATAGTCCTTTCAGCAATGGTGAAATTCATGAGGATAATATTGTCGGTGATGCAATATGTTTGCTCAAAAAAATTAAACCACAAAATCCAGTTTTTATTGGTTTATCGATAGGAGGACTTTATGCGGCGAAAGTGCATCTTGGTAAAGAAAGCTATCCTTGTCTTGGACTTGTTCTTATTAACACTTTGCGTAAAATAGGTCCCCGACTTTCGTGGATTAACAAGTCACTTGTGCGACTAGCCGAAACCGGTGGACTTGATTTACTTCGTGATGTTTATTCACCTCTTTTATTTGGAGAAAAATGGCAAACACAGAATCATGATAGTTTTTTGAAAAGTTACCCCTATACACCAATTAAAAAAAACGATGGCGCTTGGCATCTATTAAAAGCTGGCGAAAATACAATGTGGAATGTTAATTGGGAAACGATAGATGTTCCGGTTTTTAATATTACAGGCTTACAGGATCAAATTTTTAGAAATGACAAGGTAATTACTGAAATGTTAACACAATTCCAAAATATCAAAAGCATCGAATATAAAGAGGCTGGTCATATGATTCCAGTTGAAACACCCGAACAACTCGCCAAAGATATTCTTAAATTTATTGAAAGATTGCCATGATCCAAACGACTAACAAAAATGAATCTGCGTGGCATCGCCATGCATGGATTGCATATTTAGCTGTTTTTATTGGTGTTATAGGTCATGCGAGTTCAGAGTTCGTGGCTAAAATTATTTCCAACAACTCAACAATTACAGGACCAGAAATTTCGGTATGGCGATTTTTTTTTGGAGGAATAGGATTGGTTATTGTTTCATTAATGATCCCATCATCACGTGATCTTGTGACACCAATCAAGAAAAACGGAATATCGCTCATGCTTTTTTCATTATTCGGCGTAGCAAGCGCTTATCTATTTTTTCACTGGTCACTTGATTATGCAACGGTACCACAAGTAGCAACTGTCGTGACCACAATTCCAATTTTTGTTGGACTAATCAACCTTTATGCTAACAAAGTATCAATTGGTATAGCTAAAATCATTTCTGGCCTTGGGGCTGTTTTTGGGGTTATTCTTCTTGTCACTGACGGAGCGTTACTAGCCCTATCGGGTGATTCATCAAATCTTATCGGGATTTTTATGGCAATTATGTGCGCATTTTTTATGTCAGGATATTTAGTGCTGATAAAACCTCTTATTAAAGAATTTGGTGCTTTGCGAATTACTGCTATTACACTTTTTCTTGGAGGATTTATATTATGGATTGGAGTTGGATTGCTATTTGGGCGTTGGGTTATGTTTTGGAATTTTAGTGATTTTGCATTTACAGTCATGGTTGGTATTATTGTGATTATTCTTTACAATACCACATTGACCCAATGGTTATGGATTGGTGGATTAGCAGCGGTTCCTGATATCACTCGCGGTAGCTATCTTTTTTTTCTAAAGCCGGTAGTGGCTGCATTCTTATCAGTAACTTTTTTAGGAATCAGCCTAAGTATCTGGCAGACATTTGCCATATTGATTATTTGCAGTGCTGTAGTAACTGAGGTTTTAATTAGTTATTACCAACAAAAAAAATAGATAAAAAAATAATATAATATTTATGACTTTATTGCCTCATCATATATCTTTTAGTGGAAGATTGCTGGCTTGTTTAATCTAGGTGTTTAGATTTAACATTTTGAAAATTTATAAAATTATTACAAAATCAAATTCAGATAAAGGTTTTGGCTTTGTGGTACGTTTCATTTACCAGCTATATAGGAATGGATTATGTTTAAAATATGTTTTTTAAAAAAATTATTTAAATTTTTTAGCAGCATTAAAACCTGCCATAAAAGTTCGCGCTCTACCCACAGGTCTTTTAAAGCCTTTCTTTTTATAAACAGCTGTCATTGATTTTAATGTTGGTTTCTTTCTTTTTTTCATATTTTTATTATATATATTTTAGTGGAAGATTACTGGTTTGTTTAATTTCTTCCATGGAAAAACTTGATGTAACTTCAAAAAAATCTATTTTGTCGGTAAGTTTTTTATAAAATTCATTATATTTTTCTATACTAGGAACCAAGACCTTGAAAATGTAATCAACCGTTCCACTTAACCGGTACAATTCAATAACTTCATCCATTTCAGAAACTGCTTTTATAAATTTTTTTAACCATTCTGTACTGTGTTGCTTTGTTCTGACCTGAACAAAAGCGATAACGGAAAGATTAATTTTTTTTCGATCAACAACTACTACTTTTTTCTTAATGTAACCCTGTTTGTAAAGTTTATTGATTCTTGCCCAACACGGAGTTGCCGATAAATTTACTTTTTTGGATAATTCAGCAATAGGAATATCAGCATTAACTTGTAAAATTGCTAATATTTTTTTATCGATTTCATTCATAATATTTTATTTCGTTATTTTTTAAGTATATAGATTTTTAATCTATAAAACAATGATAATTTGATGATTTTTAACTTATTTTTCTATAAAACTTTACATTTTTAGAATTATATACTATTAACTACATCAAATAGCGCTGATTTTAGTCAAATTGCGAGCGCTTTAATAAATTCGGCTAAAGCGATAATAAATTTTTTATTATTTCCCTTCGTTTTAGCCGAATGGTTTTATGAGACAAATCTCATAAAACTTGGGCATTTAAATTAACTTGTGCGCCCGACATTTAGTCAAAGCACTAAAAAAGGACGAGTAAATAAAAATGACAAAAATATATAAAGTTAAGTTGAATGTAGTTAATAAAACAATTGAACCAAGAGAAGAAATTATAAAAGCAGAAAGTCCCACGCAAGCTAAATTAAATGCATTAGCTTATTGCAAAAGTCAATTGGTGGATAATGAGCGACTTAAAAATATTGTAGATGTTAGTATTAGTGAAAATTTTGACAGCGTGACTGAAGTTAAAGAAAAAGATTTGATTAACGAACGCGCTGGTACTCCTCAGAAGTATTAATGTATACAATAAAATGATTAATGATGAATGGATTTATCAAACATTAAATAAAATGAATAAAAAGAAAAAAAAAACAAAATATTTATCAAAACATAATTGTTCAACATCAAACTTTATAGCTGGTCTTGTAATTATTACAGCAATAATATTTGTTATTATTTTAAATATTTAAATTAATAGACATCAAAGAAAAATGGATTACTTTCCAATATTGATAAAACTAGCTGGGCGAAGAGTATTAGTTTGTGGCAGTAACGATGAAGCTGTATTTAAAATTAGACTACTACTAAAATCATCTGCGAAAATTGTTGTGTTTGGTAAACAAACTAAGAGACGAATAACACAATGGTTGGAAGAGAGCTTAATTCAATATAATAATCGTCTAGTAGAAGAAAGAGATTGCTATAATATTGCATTTGCCTACGTCACGTTGAAAAAAGGTATAGAACGTAATGCAACTATACGTGTCTTAACTAAAACAAAAATACCTTATTGTATAGTTGATGATAAGTTGCACTCTGAATTTATAACACCCGCAATTGTTGATCGTAATCCTGTGACGGTTGCGATAGGTAGCGAAGGAACCGCACCTGCATTGGTACGTCATATAAAAGCACAAATCGAAAATATATTACCACAGCAAACAGGCCTTGTGGCACGTATCACCGGTGCATTTCGTCCCTTTGTTTATCGGTTGCCAAAAAGCCATGTACGTCGTCATTTTTGGACTCGATTTTTTAATCAAGCTAAGTCACAGATTTTCTCTAACTCAAACAATCAAGATCTTGAGTCAACACTTAAAACTAAATTGCATGATTTACTAAAAAGCAAAGAAAGTTTTAAGATCTCAAATTATCCAGTGCAATTTGTTAGCGCTGGACCAGGCGATCCGGATTTATTGACACGCAAAGCAGCTAATGCCTTGCATGATGGAGACGTTATCTTATATGACAGATTGATTGCACCTGAAATTTTGGAGTTATGTCGACGTGAAGCAAATCTCATTGAAGTGGGCAAATCAGGTTTTGGATCTGGTTGGTCTCAAAACGATATAAACACTCTTCTGATATCAAAAGCTAAAACTGGACAAAAGGTTGTCCGCCTAAAGTCTGGTGATGCTGGTGTTTTCAGCCGTCTTGATGAAGAAATCGCTGCCCTTGATCAAGCTGGCTTACCATTTGAGATCATACCAGGCATTACAACCGCAGCAGCAGCAGCTGCTGATATGGGTGTCTCATTAACGCGTCGTGGACGCAATAGACAGGTACGTTTATTAACTGGCCATGACATTGATGGATTTGCCGACCATGATTGGGATTCTCTTGCTTTGAATGGTGCAGTAGCGGCCATTTATATGGGCGTGAAAACGATTTCCCATCTACAAAATAGGCTGCTCAGACATGGAATATCAAGCGACACACCGATTACAGTTGCTCAGAATGTTGGGAGAAAAAATGCTATCTGGGTGGCTTCTAGCATATCGACACTTGTGAATGATTGTAGACATCACAACATTACAGGTCCAGCAATATTGATGTTGGGATTACACCCACATATTCAAAGGGCATTTCTTATCTCTAAGAAATCACAAAATTCTAAAGATGTTTTTTTGTACAAAGACTTGGCTATTAATGAAGTTTTACCACAGTTAGTAATTAAAAATGAAAAATCTGCAATAACAGATAAGAAGGTTTTGTAGAATGAGAAAAATTTTAACCGCAAACTATTTACTTAGTGGAAAAGTGATCTATCTGAATCCGGAAAAAAAATGGATTGAAAATTCAGTGAACGCTGATGTATTTGATAATCAAGAAGATGCTAATAATGCTCTAACATTTGCAGATACACAAATAGACAGAATACAAAGTGCATATCTAATTGATGTGGTATTAACATCAGACGGCACACCAATGCCTATATCAAAAAAGGAGCTGATCCGTGCAGCAGGTCCCACAAACTACTTTCATGGTAAGCAAGCAGAAAAAGAAGTTTGGGTTTTTGTGGAAGGACTGGCATAATATAATGTACTCATATAACGATTTTGATAAAAATTTTGTGCGTCAGCGTGTGCATGAATTTAGAGGTCAGGTACAACGGAGAACGGATGGTGTTTTGACAGAAGAAGAATTTAAACCACTTCGTCTTCAAAATGGTTTATATATGCAACTCCATAGCTATATGTTAAGGGTTGCAATCCCATATGGCACACTAGACAGTAAAAAAATGCGTCAACTAGCATTAATTGCTGAGAAATATGACAAAGGATATGGCCATTTCACAACTCGCCAAAATATTCAATATAATTGGATAAAACTGTCTGAAGTAGCTGATTTGTTGGCTGATTTAGCTGAAGTTGATATGCATGCTATCCAGACATCTGGTAATTGTATTCGCAATGTAACATCAGATCATTTTGCTGGAGCAGCTGTAGATGAAATTGAGGATCCGAGACCTGTAGCCGAATTGTTACGCCAGTGGTCAACTGGACACCCGGAATATGCATTTCTACCACGTAAGTTTAAAATAGCTGTCACTGGCTCACCACACGACAGAGCCGCCATTGCATTTCATGATATTGGTCTTTGCACTGTGAGGAATGATGATGGAGAAATAGGATACAAGATTTATATTGGAGGTGGATTAGGTAGAATGCCACGTATCGGTCGTGTGTTATCGGAATTCATACCAAAAATACAACTGTTGAACTATGTAGATTCCATTATACATGTCTATAATCGTTTTGGTCGACGTGACAATATTCATAGAGCTCGAATAAAAATTCTGGTTGATGAACTTGGTCTTAATGAAGCAAGACGTCAGATTTTTGAGCATTATAATTCCCTCAAAAATGAATCTCGACTACCTTCAACGGATATTATTAAATTTATCACGGATGAATTTTCTCCACCTGATTTTTCTACTGCAAAAGAATATAATCTAGAGAAGGATTTTATAAGTTCTTTATCACTGAAGAATTGGGCGGAAACAAATCTTACGTCTCACCGTGATTCAAATCATGTAATAGTGTCTGTTTCCTTGAAAAAGCCTGGAACTACTCCTGGCGATGCAACAGCTAAACAAATGAGAGTTTTGGCAGATTTAGCAGAACAATATGCTTATGATGAACTGCGCGTGAGCCACGAGCAAAATATTATCTTACCCCACGTACCTAAACAGCATGTTATAAAAATTTACAATAAGTTAAATGAAGTGGATCTAGCAACATCAAATATTGGGATGATGTCCGATATTATTTCTTGTCCTGGAATGGATTATTGTAACCTTGCGACGGCAAGAGCAATTCCTATTGCAAAACAAATTGCTACTCGCTTTTGTGAATTGAAAACTGAACGTGATATTGGTCCTTTGAAAATAAAAATATCGGGCTGCATAAATGCATGTGGACATCATCACGTTGGCCATATAGGTATTTTAGGGTTAGATAGAGGAGGCGTTGAAAACTATCAAATTACGCTTGGTGGTGATGGAACAGAAGATGCTCACATTGGCAAGTGTACAGGACCAGGCTTTCCTGCAGACAAGTTAATTGAAGCTATCGAAGCAATTATTAACGTTTATTTAAATGGTAGAAAAAATCGAAATGAAACATTTCTAAATTTTTATCGTCGTGTTGGTTTAAGTCCATTTAAGTTAGCTATTTATGGCTTGCCAGCCTCTACTTTTTTTTAAATATTAAAATGCACGTTATGTCAGAATGGGTAATTATTACAAATAAAGGTTTTAGTAGCGATGATTGGATAGGCCGTTCCGTTATTGAACCGGCAAACATTTTATCAGACAATTTAGGAGAGGAACAATTAAAAAAAGCTTATTTGAAGTTAGGAAACGATTTTCAAGTTGAAACACTAAAGTCATTTCTTCCCTATCTCAATGCAATTTCAATAGAGTTTCCTTCTGAAAAAGATGGTCGAGGGTTTAGTCTTGCCAGACGATTACGACAGCTTGGTTATTTAGGAACTTTACGAGCAACTGGTCATGTGATGGTTGATCAATACCGACATGCTACACAGTCAGGTTTTAATCAAATTGCTATTTCGTCTAAACTTGCTAAACGAATGCCAGAACCTTACTGGAAACAGCAGATAGATAATTTTAAGCCCAGCTATCAAGAAAAATTGCAATCAGGTAGCACCAACTCATATTCGTCGAAGAACAATAATCTTATTAAAGAAGCAAAAAACATTCAAAATTTAAACTTAGCTAACAATGGATTTGTTGGGACAACTGTTACAAATGTTATACATTGGACAGATTGGCTATTTTCCTTTCGTGTCGCACGACCGAAAAATTTTCGTTTTCAATCTGGAGAGTTTGTCATGATTGGTTTGCCTAGAAAAAATGGCAAACCTTTATTGCGCGCTTATTCAATTGCCAGTCCTAGTTGGGATGATGAGCTTGAGTTTTATTCTATTATAATTCCAAATGGACCATTGACATCTCAGTTGCAACATATCAGTATAGGCGATAATCTTATTTTAAATCCTAAAGCAACGGGAACTTTAGTACAGGATTCACTGCTTCCAGGCAAAAGGTTGTTCATGTTTGCTTCTGGCACAGGCATAGCACCTTTTATTTCGTTGATCAGAGATCCTGAAATCTATGAAAAATTTGAACAAATTATTCTCATTCATACTTGTCGCGAGGTAAAAGATCTTAATTATGGAAAAAGCATTGTAGAAACTATTGGTAAAGATTCTTTGATTGGTGAATATGCTGACAGAGTGTTTTATTATCCAACGGTAACTAGAGAAACATTTCATACCAAAGGTAGAATAACTGACCTGTTGAAGACAGGACAAATTTTTCAGGACCTACAACTAACTCCAATTAACCGTGATACAGACCGTGCCATGATTTGTGGATCCTTAGGATTGAATAAAGATATTAAAGCATTTCTGGAGACCTCTGGATTAAAAGAAGGAGCTAGTAACTGTCCTGCTGAATTCGTTCTAGAAAAAGCATTTGTTGGCTTAAATCCTATTGGTCTTGGTCGATCATTCTAATTGAGGATAAATTACTCTTAAAAATAATATAACATTTATGGTTTTATTGTCTCGTCATATATATTTTATTCCATTATTTTTTAATTATATAGATTTTTAATCTATAAAACAATGATAATTTGATGATTTTTAACTTATTTCCCTATAAAACTTTACATTTTTAGAATTATATACTATTAACTACATCAAATAGCGCTGATTTTAGTCAAATTGCGAGCGCTTTAATAAATTCGGCTAAAGCGATAATGTTTTTTCCCTTCGTTTTAGCCGAATGGTTTTATGAGACAAATCTCATAGAACCTGGGCATTTAAATTAACTTGTGCGCCCGACATTTAGTCAAAGCACTAAAAAAGGATGAATAAATAAAAAGAAGATAATGAACAATTCAAATATAATTACAAGTGAAGATGTTTTTCAATTGGTTAATG
>Ga0187827_10006442_pt1 | contig 13408 bp, 10 predicted proteins | sample ETNtaG_39_FD_167969 | JGI IMG/M metagenome (GOLD analysis project Ga0187827, IMG submission 167969) | Marine microbial and viral communities from oxygen minimum zone, Eastern Pacific Ocean - ETNP2014_SV_150_PacBio MetaG (Illumina Assembly) | ecosystem: Environmental > Aquatic > Marine > Hypoxic... | reverse complement strand
ACCGAGCATTTCCGGTCGCAAGGCCTTGCCCTCCTCGATCCCGCCATCGGGGGGCCCGATAGCGGGTTGCGGGTTGCCTGGACCTGTCGTGGTGATGGAGCCTTCGGCGATGTCGGGCACCGACGACAGCCTTGGGCCTGATGAAGAAATGGTGTGTTTCCTGTGCATACTCGAGACAAGGCTCGCTACGCCGGCAGATGTCAACGCCTGGGGCCCAACCAGTGGTGTGCCATTCGAGCCCCACCACCTGGCCACCAGGGGGTCGCCTCAGCCTTCGAGGTCGGACTGCCTTGCAAGGCCAGCGTCGAGGATCTTGAAGGCCTCGTCAGCGGCCTCCTCGAAGAATCCCTCGGGCCAGGCGATCGTCCCGTACTCGTCGATGGCAGCAGGTTCGTACGTGGTCCCGGCATCCTGCGAGTGTTCGACGAGCAGGAGCTTGACGACGTCGCCGTCGGTGCTTCCCTCAGCAACTCGTCTGGCGAGCCGGGAAATCAGGTACTCGCTGTGCGTCTCTAGGAGTACTTGCTTGCCGCTCTTCGCACAGGCCATGAGGAAGTCCCCAAGGTCCTGCTGGAGAGCGGGGTGGAGGTGGAGTTCTGGCTGCTGGAGGATGAGCACGGAACCAGGGTCCGAGAGGAGCCCTTGGACGAGCACGGGCAGCACTTGGCTAACGCCTGTCCCCACTCCCATGAGCTTGAGCCACTTGTCGACGCCAGGGGGCTTGACTTCCAGGACGTAGCCGGCCGCCCCGAACGATTGGGAGCGGATGTCGTCCGCTAGTTCGAGGCCATCCCTTCCCAGCCAATACCTGATCGCATCGGCGAGGGGCATCTCCTCTGGATCACCGTCCTTCTTCGGGCACACGACGTTCAGGTCGGCTGAGTTGGCGAGGACGGCGGCGGTGTTCTCACCCGTCTGGCCGACCTTTGGAAGCCTGTCATGACGACCCGTGTTGTAGACCGCTCGCGGCTCAACCCGGAGAGGCCCAATGTGCTCGACGTTGTTGACCATGAACTCTTGGACTGCTCTCCTAAGCGCACTGATCGCATGGTTGAACTCGTCACTCCTGACGACCACCGTCCCTCGCTCACCCGGGGCCATCGCCGCTTCAACTCTCTCGTAGAGGCCTTCGTAGGGTCCTTCTGGGCCACCCTCGTCGAGCGCCGTGGCCTCCAGCAGGGCCGCCCTGACCTCCTTCACTTCCACCTCGCCCAAGTCCTCGGCTTCGACTCCAATAGCCACATACAATCGGTCGACGAGTGGAGCCTTGGCCTTGGCGCCATCCCGGCGGTTCGCCCTGAGGACTTCCTGAGCCTTGGCCACGGCCCTGCTGGCTTCCTGGACGGTGCCCTTCGGGCGAATTCCAAGCCCCTCGAAGAAGTCCGCGGGTCGCTGCCTGCCACCCATGCCCCTCCACCTAGATGGACCGGGGTGGGCCAGTTCTTCCAGGACCTCGTTCCCAACTACATGCTCGAAGTAGAAGTCGGCCCAACGGGCGGCCTGCTCCAAGAGGTCAGCTAGACGTTTGCGCTGGCGCGCCGCCTTCTCATTAGCGCTTGGCTCTCCAAGAAATGCGTCTGCAGAACTGGTGTCCGCCGCGTCGTCCAAGAAGTCGGTGGGTTCGGGCAGGGCACTACTCAAGTTCTGCAAGCCAGCCTCAGGAAACGCTAGATGCCTGAGCCAGAGGTCGACCAGTTCCTTGGCGACAAACCGTTTCGCGTCCAACGCCACGCGGACTGCGTCTGGCAGCCCGTCGACGAGAGCAGCATCGCAGATGGGGCCACCCGAATCGCTTCCGCCCGCGACCTCGCCAAATGTGGATGGAACCTCCTCACCAGTTGGGCGATATTCGATACTGCGGCCACCCGCTGGTATGTGTTCCAGGAATGCTGGCCTCGGCATCCCTTCGGCCGTAAGTGCCCGAACCGAAGCCGAGGCCAGGATCCCATCGCTCTCCGAGGCCAACGAGAGGTCGCAACAGGCCACCTCGGGGAATGTCACCACGCTGGAAACGACAGTGGGGTCGGTGCAGTGGAAGCCAATCGACCAACGAATGGTGAGCTCCGAGGGTTGCCTCATGCGGCGTCGCCACTGCCTAGAGAGCTCCCTCAGGGCCACCTCGACCCCAAAGAGGAAGCGGTTCCGAGGAGCAGACCGGGTCCTCGAGCCTTGGCCACCACGACGACGCAAAGCAAGCATTCGAGTCCTTGGTCGGGCAGGTTCGGCACCCTCCTCGGAGTTGACTGAAATGACCGCACCAATCCTGGCAATCGAATCCCCCCGACGCGTAGCGCTCAAGACATCGTCGAAAGATCCCAAGTTGATGAGTTCCCCGTTGAGGGGAACGTCATGACCAGCGAAGTCGATTCCCGCCTGGGAGCGCATCAGGATCGAGTCCAGCATCGTGCTCTTCCCGGCGCTGTTCTTGCCGACAAGAACGGTCAGCATGCCCAGGCCCACGTCTTGGTCGAGAACCGACTTGAAGTTCTCCAACTGGATGGACCTCAAGGGCGGATGGTCTGCCCAACGCCAGGGCTGACCCTGTTGTTTGCTCATTGCCGGCTCCATTCCACAAGGGTTGACGGTCTCACGCTGCCTGTCCGATCAGTACGTACTCAGGGGCGTCGGCCTCGCTCCCCTCGCCCACCCCGGGCGAAGTGGGGGGCCGCAGCCCGCCGCGCCGAACCAAGGCGTTGAGCAAGTGCTGTTGGCCAACCTGACCGTACTGCCGCTTGATCAGGTGCTTCAGCCTCTCGCCATCCTCGACAATCGAGGCTGGAAGCCGTACCCGCGAGTGGCGAGCCAGGAATCGGGCGAGTTGGCGCGCCTCGATCCCCGCCTCCAAAGCGTCGCCCACCGGCGTGGTGAGAATCGCCGGATCGAGGACGACCACGGATTCGGGCGTGATGTCCAAGTCCGAGGGTGTGGTGCCCTCCGGGAGGACGCGGCGCACCGTGACCAGAACGTCAGCGCCGACCCCCACAATCCCACCGAAGATGCCCCTACCCTCCAGGGAAGCTGCGATCCGGTCTCCGGCGATCCGGTGGAGGTCACAGAACTCTTGATACTTGTGGTGGCGGCGAGGGTCGTCCTCTCCCTGCAGCGGCAAGCCCACTTGCCTGATGACAGAATCTGGAGCGGCCCCTCGAGAGACTCGGGGTAGGAGGTCGAAGACCTCCCCGGTTACCGAACCCTGGCGTTCGCCCAGTTGGATTGTCCAGATAGGTGCCCGCAGGTCGCAATAGGCGACGAGGGGATAGGGGAGGTCGGTCTGATGGGGTTCGAGGACCAAGTCGCGGTCCGTGGCATATTCGGGGTAGTGGCCGAGGAGGACGACCTCTGCGAACTCCTCGGCCGCATCGATTCGCAAGACCAAGACGTGGCGCCTTCGGGAGTGTTCCCCGCCCCACGTCTCCTGCGCTAGGTAGACGTCGCCTCGTTCTGGCCCCCGATCCACAAGTCGGGATCGGTCCTCCAGTCGCCTCGAGCGGACCCGGCCGACGACGGCCTGAAGCTCGGCGCTGAGATCATCTCGCTCACCCACCATCGTTGTCCTCCCCAGGAGGGCTGACCACGAGCAGACGGGACAACTCGCTAGCCAGGCGCTCTCGCTCATCCTCTTCCAGATCGGACAACACTGCATTGATCCGCTGCCTGATCGACTTCCAAGTACGAGCAGCGATGGGGCGCGAACAACCGAGGTACTCAGCGACCCCAGTATCGGACATCCCGCTTACCTTGCGCCGCATGACCCCACGCTCCTCTTCGGAAAGGCCCGAAAAGATCTGCTCCGCCATCTCGTCCATGGCAACTTGACCTCCGACGGAATCCAAGCCAGTGGCGCTTGGCTTGAATCCCGCGTCTTCGCCCCTATTGACACCACGCGCACCTTCTTCCCTGTCCGGGTCTTCCCTATCGGTGCCATCAATGGATACAAGGTCCGCTACGACGTAATCTGGCAAGACTTTCTCGAGTACTTCTTCGAATTCCTTCAGTGTGAAGCCGTCTGGGTAAACGGCGGCCATGGCCTCGAGGCATGCTCGAAGCCCGCCTTCGTTGTAGACGCGTGGGTTCCTTTCCTGGGCTGCATGGGACCTCAACTTCGGCACGAGTGCAACTCGCCTCACCGCTTCGCCAAAGGATGTCGGCGCCCGGTGAGGCGTAGGGGTTGGCATCCCGACTCTCGAGTACTTGGTCGCGTTCCCCAAGCCCCCTGAGACCTGCTCGAATGGAGGCTCGTCGAGGAGGTCCTTGGCCCTCTGGCGCAAGTTGTCGATGCACGTTCGCTCCAGGCGGCGACCGAGCGTCCTCTTGACCTGGAGCCCAATGAGTCCTCGAAAGTCTCCGACTGTCGAGACTTGGCTGAAGATCCATTCGAGCTGTTCCGACTTGAACAACCAAACCAGGACCTCCTGGGAGAGACCGGAAAAGTCGTCGCTATTCCATTCGGAGGCGCCCGACCGGCCCGTATACCTGCCAGGCGGGTACTTCCCGGCAACCAAGCGGCAGACGTCCTGAACCACCTCTTGGATGAGCGGCCCGATGACCGCCCTTTCGTACTCGTCTCGGAGATCGTCGAAGGTCACCCGCTCCACCCCCTTCTGTCCAAGTCCCCGAGCAGCCCCGTCTCGTCAGGCTCGTGGCATGACCACCGAGCCCTGCTGAAGAGGCGCTCCTTCTCAACTGGCCAGCCAACGAGAACCTCACCACCCAGATCGACAAGGCAGTTCGCACCGTCGTCTGGATGCTCCCGGTAAGGAGCCCCTGGCCCATGGTGATGGGGATCATGCGCCATGCCCGAACCACGGATCTTGGTCGTCCGCGGGCACACGTAGACGTATGGCCGATAGTCGAATTCGGAGCGGTCGTCCACGATCAGGACGCGTCGCAACTTCGAGGTTGCCAACGCCTGACCAGGGGCGAATGGCTTCTTCGTCGTCTGGTGGACGACATCCGGATCGGGCGCACCGAGCCAATCCCCGCGCGCCCACAGGTGGTCGTCTTCGGAACGCAATGCCTCGAGGAAGGGGATCGCCACTAAAGGGAAGGTACCAGTGGCGGCGGCACTAGAGCAGGGTCGACGGTGGAGCGAAGCCCTGACGTGGCTATGAGCCGGGCTTCCGGGGGTTCCTGGATGGGGCCAGGTCCAAACGGGAGCCTGAACCAGGATCTTGTCAGCGCGTCGCATAACATGCATGTAGTTTGATTGTGAGATGCATCTGGAAGCAGTGAGGACGCGCAGGTGAAGCAGATACGGTTCCTTGACCTCTTCGCCGGCTGTGGCGGCCTGTCGCTCGGACTCGAGCAAGCAGGCCTCAAGTTGGCGGCGGCCGTCGAGCGCTCCCCCATGGCCGCCGAAACCCACTTCCGGAACTTCCACCTTCGAGGCGAGGAGTGGGATCAGGGGCTCTGGGACGAAGTTCTAGAAAGTGGCTCCGGGGGCTCCTTCGCCAAACAGGTCCACTACGGGACCGTCGTGGGCGACGTCTGGGAACTACTCGACGACCCAGAGGCCATGTCGCTGCTCCGAGAGACGGCACCAGAGGTGGTGGTCGGAGGACCGCCTTGCCAAGGGTTCTCAATGGCCGGCAAGCGAAACCCCGAGGACGAACGCAACCAGCTGCCCTGGGCATTCCTCCGGTTCATCGAGGAACTCGACCCTGCTGCAGTGGTCATCGAAAACGTCGTCGGGATCAACATGGCCTTCGCCTCGCAAGGCAGCGTCGATCCGACATTTGCCGAACTACGAGAAGCCCTGAAGACGACGGGCTTGGGGTACATCGTCCAACCAGTCGAAGTGAATGCCCGCCACTTCGGGGTGCCCCAGAACCGGCCTCGGATGATGCTCATCGCTATCCGCCGCGACCTCCCCGTGGCACGCGAGGTCGAGGCAACCGGAGCAGTGAGTGACATGCCCTGGCGCTCTGCGGACGCTTGCAAGAACCGCCTAGAGGGTCAGGATCCCATGTTCGACCTTCGATTGGCGCCAACGGTCGGTTCACGAGTCGAGGGAGACAAACCCGACCAAGTCCATTCGGCCATGGACGCCCTACGCGACCTCGATCAGAACGGATACTCGCTCCCACACGACTCGAGGAAGTACAAGTCCCCGGAGTTTCGCTTCGCCCGCCAGATGCGGCAGGCCACGCCTAGAACGAATCGAGGCTGGCAGAAGCCCGAGGGAAGGTTCTCGACGAAGTCGTGGAGGTGGATTCGGGCAAGCTTCTCTCGGATGGCAACCCGATGGGGAATGGTGCGACCTCTCCAAGGGACGCAGGGGCCGAGGGAGACGCGCACGACAACCGATTCTGCAGAGACGCCTTCGAACCGACCTCAAGATGCCCCAGCGTTGCGCCTACAGCCACAGGTTCCCCTGACGAACCACGTCCTTCGTAACCATTCCGAGCGAGTCGTCCAGCGCTTCGACCTGTACCACTTCTTCGCCGAAGAGGGGATCCCCAACTCCGTGCTCGGCATACCGTCCCGGATCCCCGACGGCATCGAGGCCCGCCAGAAGGTTGCCGACGAGTTGCGCGGCCATGCGACAGAGAAGCCCGATCGCCGGTTCGTGACCGCCGAAGACGACCATCTGGTCGACGTAGTCATGCGGTTGGCGACGCGAAAGCACTCTCAGAGGGTCGTGGATGCCGGTAAGCCTGCTCCAACCGTATTGACGCTTCCCGACGACTACGTCCATCCGATTGAGCCGCGGATCATGACCGTGAGGGAACTCGCACGGTTCCAGTCGTTCCCCGACTGGTTCGAGTTCCGCTCCAAGGAGACGACGGGAGGCGCTCTCCGCAGGATCCAGGTCCCCCAGTACTCCCAGGTCGGCAATGCCGTCCCACCACTGATGGCTCAGGCCATTGGCGAGTTGCTAGGGGAGTTGCTCATGGGTCACGAGTAGGCACCTGCGGCATTGCCGAAGATGCCCTCCAACACAAGCATTCGATCCTGGGTCAACTCAACTAGCGACAAGTCCACGACCACGCAGACGCTTCCATTCTGTACCAAGGCGACCAGATCGCCAGACCGCGCATTCGGCAGATGTCTCGAAAAGCGGTAGACCCAGAACCGGTAGAAGACACCCCCCTTTGTCTCTGGCCGGTACAAGGACATCTTGCCCCCCTGCAGGCCCTTGCTCGTGAGCACCCAAACCCGCACGACCCTCTTGGCATCGTTCCCAGGCGGTTGACCTTCGAAGTCGTGGAAACCTGTTGCAGCGAATGACTCGCGGATCGTCTCATTCGCGTCGACGAGACCCTTGGCGAACTGGGTGTCGGTCACCTCGTAGAGCCCTAGCTGAACTCCTTGCAGCCCGGACAGCCAATCGTATCTCTCGGCCTCCTCCTCAGTGGGCTCCCTCATCGGTTACCTCCATGCTGCCCAGGGTGTGTCGCAATACGGCCACATTGAACGCCCGATGTCGTTCCGACCGTCATTCCTACCTTTCAGGAACGAGTCCGGGGTCTGGAAACCTCAGGATGCTGACATCCTCGCCAGCATCAGCAATCGCTTCGGCATCGCCGAGCCACTGACGTAAGAAGTTCGCTCCGTCCACGTCTTCCGCGTTTGCCTTCACGAACGTGATCGTGGACCCAAGGGCGATCTTCTCCGGTTGTCCTCGCTTCGGCCCGTCGTCTTCGATCTCGCCTTGGAGGCGCAGCCCTTCTGCGAATCTCCGGACGTCGTTGACGAAGTCGAGGACGATGACCTTGTCCTTGCCTTCGGCGAGGCGCAAGCCCCGCCCAAGTTGTTGGACGAAGATCCTCCGGCTGTGGGTAACCCGTTGGAACACCACCAAGTTCACGTCTGGCACGTCGACTCCCTCGTTGAGCACGTCCACTGCGCAGAGGATGCCGATCTGGCCGTCGGAGAATTCCCAGAGCAACTTGTTCCTGTCTACTGGGGGAAGGTCCTTGCCGGAGTAGAGGGCTTCTGACCTCGTGAAGCCAACTGCGTTGAGTTGTTCGACCATCCTCTTGGCATGGTCGATCGTCGAGCAGAACACGATTCCGCGTGGCGCCCCTCCAGCCGCAGCAATCTCGTCCCAGGCCGACTGGACGTGTCCGATGACAGCATCGTCCCATTCTTGGATGAACAAGGTTCGGTTGATTCTCTTCGGGGCGTAGTTGCCGCCCCTCGCTCGCCGAAGGGCCTCCCAGTCGATGTTGTCCGTGAACATCCTGTAGTCGACGTTTGTGAGAAAGCCGCTCTTCAAGCCACTCACCAGATCCATCTTGGCAACGGGATCGCCGAAGAGAGCCTCGAGACTGCAGCCGTCGGGGCGCCAATCCGTGGCCGTCAATCCCATCAAGAACGGGCCGTCGGCGTCGCCAACCCCGAGCTCGTCCATGATGGCGTCATAGGACTGGGCCCCAAGGTGATGGCATTCATCGACCAAGACGAGGTCGAATCGGTGGAGTCTCTGGCCCGCAACGATTCTCGACGCCAATGTGTCGCGCGAGGCGAACACGAACGGCGTGCGCTCTAGGAGGTCCCAACTAAACTCTTCTTCTCCATATGCGATGAGGGTGCCTTCCTCCTTGCGTAGGAACGGCCAAAACGCCTTCTCGAGTTGCCTGAGCAGGGCATTGGTGTGGGCAAGCACGAGGACCTTGAGTCCTGCGTGTTGGTTTGCGATTCTCCGGATCGCCGTTGCAGCCACGAAGGTCTTGCCCAGCCCAGTGGCGAATACGACGAGGGCGCTCCCTGAATGGTTGTCGATCCATTCACCCACCACGGCCTGACACGCTTGTTCTTGGTAGTCACGAAGCTCGTACCGCTCTGGAAACTGCTGGACAAGCGCACCCGCATCGAGTCTCTCGCCAAACCTGACAAGGGTTGGGATGTCCCACAACTGGACATTGATTCCATCGGCGGCTTGTAGATCCCCGTGCTCGTGGAGGTCAACGGTGAATCCCGAGGTGCTCGCCAAGACAAGCACGTTGGCGCCGTAGAGGGCACCCGCATTGACTGTTTCGCGGAATGCTTGTCTACCAATCGGCCTCCTGTGCCGCTTCACCTGAACGAGCCACTTCCGAGTACCCCTGGTGGCCAGAACGTCGGCTCCACCGTCTCCAGAACCACCAACAAGACGAACGCTCTGCCATCCTGCTGCCATTAGGTACCTAGCGACTATCCGTTCGAAGGCCTGCCAGGTCACCGAGCGAAGCGAACGCTCACCTAAGAACCCAGTCACCTCAACCGAGCCTCCAACGACTCCAGAGCAGAGTGGGCCCTTGAGACGATCTCCGACCGTGGGGGATCGGCTGCTTCGAACAGGGCGGCACAATCGCCTAGGCACCGCGAAATGTGCGAGAACTCATTCTGTCGCTCCCGGCGGGCCATCGCTTCCCCGACTAGGTCCGCCCCAGGAAGGTCGATCGACCAGACCTCCTCAAGCCAGGCGTCGGTCGAGCGCCCGAAGAAGTCCACCAGGTACTTCCATGGCAGGTATGTCAGATAGCCGCCGGCCTTGGTCAACTCTGCGATGTCGTTGAGCCGACGGGCGTCGTGTAGTGCCTTGTGCAACTCCTCCTTTCGGTCGTCTCGCATGTCCGAATAGAAGTCTGCTGCTTCAGGCCGGCCACTCAGCCTTTCGGCTACCTCAGTAAAGAGCTCGGTGATCCGGACCTTGACTACTTCGTGGCCCGCCGACAGGTCCTCTCCCCAGAGTTCGTCGAGGATGCAGGCGACTAGGGCCGAAAGCGAATGGCCTGCGCGGCCCGTTAGGTGGCTGTTGTGGGTGTAGAGGTATTGGGCTGCCTCCGCTGCAACAAGTTCGACGGGCTTGACCTGAAGGTCTCCGAAGGCGGGGTGTGTCGGATCGATGAACAACTCGACGAGACCCGGCTCCTTGAACGGCACCAGTGGTACGGGCGGGCTTCCCCACTCAGGCCTCAAGTCGCTTGGGCAAGTCCAGACCCTGAGGTCCAACGGATCGCTGCGAACACCGTTCGCCAGCACAACCGTCCAACCGGTCTTGGTGAGTTCGGCTTCCGGCCGGGCCGACCTGAGTAGGGCCTCCCGAGAAGTCGGATGGTCCCCAACCTTCGAAAGCCCACATTCGCCACAGCCGAGGTCTTCTGCCGAGTTTGAGTGCTTGCAGTAGACGCACTCCCATGGCTCGGGAATCTCCAATTCCTGATCTACCCCACAGTCGGGACAGGATGCAGCCAGCAGGGGGATCTCCACCCCACACGAGATGCACGGCTTGGACAGGAGTAGGCAACCGCACCCTTCGCACTCAGCAGCATCGAGCAAGTTCTGGAAGTTGCATTCCTCGCACTCGACCCGCAAGGGCGGAGGGGGGGTATCAGCACCTTCGACGTGCTTCCACCACTCCGCGTCGTCGTAATAGCCAGGCTCCCTGGCAAGGAACCGCTCGTAGTAGTCCCGCTCGATTTCTCTGGAGATCCGAACCGCCCTCTTTCTGGTCGAATCCCAAACGCCCATGTACATCGACTTGCGACCGAATTCCCGGATGCGCTTATAGGCGTGGTTGAGCTTCGAGACTGGTGACTCGTTCACATAACCGTCGGCCCACTGGCTTGGCATGAGGCTCTTGCCACGGACGTACTCCATCGCGCTACTCCATTCGCCGCCCCTTTCGAACTTCTGCTTCAGGAAGTCAACGGGGACATGGTCCAAGTGCACCTCTCCCACAATTCGGCCTGTCTGGTCATCAACCGGATACTCGCGGGTTAGCCGGCCGAGATCGTCCTCCCGAGAGAAGAACGCATCCTTCTCGCCGACCAAGATGGCACGGCCATTGCGGATGACGTCCACACCGAAGGCATTCGTGTCGTCATAGCGCTGGATCCCAACCCATCCCCTAATGCGCTCTTCAATGGTGACGAGTCCGGCTCGGCCACACTCGGGACAGACCTCCAGGCCACTTGGAACTGACGAGCCGTCCAGAGGACAGCGACGAGTTGCCCCCACGACCTCGTCGAAGTGAAATTGGGCGGGAACAATCCCAAACTTCGAGTTCTCCACAAACCGAGATTCGTCCCAGACGCAGTGTTCGAATGGCTCAACCAGATCCGGGTCCGCGCCGGCACTCGGATACAGGCCGATCCGCAGCGCGCGGTGTCCCGCCTCGCCGCGAAGGATCGTCGCATATCGACGACCAAGGTTCTCGAGCACCGCCCTCTGGGACTGGCTCGCAATGTTCCTGGGAAAGTCCGCGTTTGCATGCCCGGGCGGCCACCAGCGAGACACTTCCACCCTTGTTCCATGGGACATGCCTACGGGCTTGGGGATCTTCTGATACGGGATGTTGAACCGTTCTTGCTTGGTGAGAACCGAGAGGTCAAGGATCCCTTGATGCGCGAACTCATCTCGGGCCCTTGCCGTCGTAACAACCGTCCTCTGGCCGATCTTCCCAGTCGAGATATTGAAGCCAACACCGAAGAGTCCAAGGCCTCCATAGCGGTTCTTGGTGGAGTACCCGGCCCTGAGGGCATTGCCCAGGCCCTCCTTGCTGAGGCCAGGGCCGTTGTCCCGGATAACGAACATCCCCTCTCCCCTTTCGACTTCTGCTCGGGTGGGGATGAAGAGCTCAACGAGCGGATTCTCGACAGGCTCGCCAATCACCAAGGCGTGCGAAAAGGAGTCGATGCTGTTGTCGATGAGTTCGCATAGCGCGTCAAGCCAGGTGAGGCGCCCATATGTCAGGGCGATCAGGACGTTCGGAGCTGGAGTGACGTTGAGCTCGTCATCACCCTCGAGTTCGTCATCACCCTCGAACCCGTCTTCGTGTTCAACCATATGCAACCACCTCGTTACCCTTTGATCAGCCTCAAGCCTTGGCACTGCTCAAGCCAAGGCCGCCTAGTCTTCCACTTGTCAACATCGGTTCCCGATGGCCGTTTTGGCCTCCTTGTTGAGTCGACTACTGACAACTTCCTAACCGATCCGGCTGGGACCCGCTCTGTCCAGGGTGGCTACCTGATAGATGCCAACAGAGTACAGATCTCCTGCGCGACCACTTCCGGGTCCTCGTGCTCCCAGAAGCGGAGTACCTCCCAGCCGGCATCCCCAAGAAGCGCATCTGTCTCCTGATCGCGCCGTCGGTTGCCTTCGATCTTGTCGCGCCAGTATCCGGTGTTGGTGCGTGGCTCCCTGTAATGGAGATCACACCCGTGCCAGTAGCAACCATCGATGAAGACTGCGACCTTCGCTGAGCGGAAGACCAAGTCTGCGGTTCGGCGTAGCGTCGGAATCGGCCGTTGCGCAACCCGATACCTGAGGCCCCGGCCATGGACCAGTGACCGGACACGAAGCTCCGGTGAGGTGTCTCGACTTCGGTTCCCCATCATCTTCTTGCGGGTGGCCTCAGAGGACGCCCACGATCCTTCCGGTGGAGACCAAGGTTCCGAGTCCATTGCGGCGAGCCTCATTGCTAGGCGGCGTGAAGTCAATCCATTCACGGTCGGAACGACCGAGTAGCAGGTCCACGCCGAAGGTCGCAGCCGCCGCCTCGACAGGATCAACCACCTTGGCGCCGCCCCACCATCCAGCGCTTCTTGTTGGCGGTTCATCGGTGGTCTGAGGCCACAACCCTCCACCTGATGTGCCCGCATTGACCGGTATGTCAACATGCTTCTCCGGCCTGCTGAACGCCCGGGTGGCCACATCGTCGGAGAGCCTCAGGTTCCCTCTTTCGGCGACGGATCGCCTGATCCTGACGCCTCGCAACTTCTCGGGCACTCAGAAGGTGGCCGGCTTCTCTCGTGATCGCCATCCTGGACAACAACTCCCGATACCTGCCCATGTTGCGATGGACCATGTCATGGTCCTCCTTGCACAAGGTGATCAGGTTGGTATGGCGATCTGTTCCACCCTCTGACTTCGGGCGAATGTGATGGACCTGAAGGCAATGCCCTGTTGAGCACGCACACAACGCACACCTGCGTTCGTCTCTTCTCAACACATGGTGCCTTGCCCGAGGTGAAGCACCCTTATACGCAACACCCCTTACCTTCTGCCTCATCTTCTTTCGCCGGTTCTGCGCCCTTCGCCTGACGTCGATGATCGACCTGCAGACATCGCCACCACACCACATCTTGCTTCTGTACCTCGCGTACGAGGATTCATGTGATCTGGATCTGCAACCGGCACACATCACAACACGTTCATCACTCATTGCGTCTCCCCCTTGTTCGCTACGACGATTGCTTTCTTCATCACTGGTCTCAGTCCCATCTACTTCAGCGGGTCCTGGAATCAGTCACTTCGGGGAGCCTCGTTCCGGGGTCGAGCGGGGACCCGGCCTGCTGAAGGCGGTGATTGCCGGCCAGACGCTCCAAAGCGGCATCACACGCACCCGCAGAAGCCGTTGGGCATCGGGAAGCGGTCGCACGCCCTGCACGGTTCGGGCTTCGGCCCCTCCACGACAAGG
>Ga0187827_10006439_pt1 | contig 13414 bp, 13 predicted proteins | sample ETNtaG_39_FD_167969 | JGI IMG/M metagenome (GOLD analysis project Ga0187827, IMG submission 167969) | Marine microbial and viral communities from oxygen minimum zone, Eastern Pacific Ocean - ETNP2014_SV_150_PacBio MetaG (Illumina Assembly) | ecosystem: Environmental > Aquatic > Marine > Hypoxic... | reverse complement strand
TGTAAGGCTGTAGATAAGACCATGACCATCAGTGTAATCAAGCTGGTAGAAAAGATCGGTGGAAAATCGGATCATGCTATTGAGTATCGGCCCAGAGTTGGTATCATTACCATGAGCGACAGTATTTTTGCGAGAAAGAGTGAAGATAAATCCGGCCCCATACTAGTTAAAGGTTTTACCGATTCTGGCTGTAAAGGCAATCATCAAAAGGTATTGCCAGATGGGTCTGAAGAACTTATACCAACGATTGAAGCTTGGATTCAAGATGGTGTAGAGCTGATTATAACCACAGGCGGAACAGGCTTATCTCCCCGTGATTTGACCATTCAAATGGTACAAAATAATTTTGATTCTAGATTACCCGGTATTGAGCAGGCACTCCATGCATATGGGCGTGGCAAGGTAAAAACAGCCATACTATCACGGTTAACAGCAGGAGTTATAAAGGGAACAATTGTAGTTTGCTTACCAGGAAGCACCGGTGCGACAAAAGATGCTCTGAAGGTATTAATTCCAACTATTTTTCATTCATTTCACATGATAAATGGTGAAAAGCATTGATAGAATATCTACTGTTCATTCTGTTCTTTTTTGTTGCGTTAATTTATTCCAGTGTGGGGTTGGGAGGAGGCTCATCCTATACAGCTATCATGACTATTTTTGGAATCAATTATCTTATAATTCCCACAACATCATTAAGCTTAAATCTGGTTGTCACTTCCATTGGTATGGTGAATTTCTGGCGCAATGGTTATGGACGAATTCCCTTGATTGCCCCATTTTTAATTACCTCTATTCCCATGGCATACTTGGCAGGATTGCTGAATCTTCCCAAGGGAATATTCCAATTGATTCTACTTTTCACACTCATTTTAGTAGTGGTAAGAATATATGTACTGAGAGAGCTTCAATTCTCATTTTATTTATCCGGCATAAAAAAATGGATTTTCATGCTTGCTCTTGGTGCAATTTTGGGTTTTGTTGCTGGCTCGATGGGAATAGGCGGTGGGATATACCTGGTGCCGCTCATTGTTATGTTTGGTCTGGGAAGTGAAAAAGAGGCTGCTGCCGCTGGGACTATATTTATTTGGGTCAATTCACTGGCTGGAGTTTTTGCCCGGACACAGGCAGGGACCTTCGATATTGATTTTATTTTTCCGCTCATAGGTGCAGTGATAGCTGGTGCTGTTGCTGGATCATATTTAGGTTCTTCCAAGTTTCATGCTAAGACCATTCAGAAAATTATGGGTACGGTTATTATTTTTGCCATCATATTTTTATTCCGAGAAATTATATGATTTCAGTTCAGGAAGCTAAATCGATTATCAGTAATAATATTCAACCTCTAGGCTTTGAGACTGTGTCACTTAAAAATGCAGGAAATCGGGTTCTTGCCCAGGATATTACAGCCACTTTCCCAATGCCGCAGTTTGATAATTCATCCATGGATGGATTTGCAGTTCGTGCAGTTGATACAGAAGGTGCAGATGTATTATCACCTGTTATATTGAAAATGGTAGGTATCAGTTCAGCGGGAACACCTTGTGATGTTATACTCAAGTCTGGTCAATGTGCCCAATGTATGACTGGTGCTGTAATCCCCGATGGTGCTGATGCAATTATTATTGTGGAAAATACCAGTGGATTCCTTGACTCTGAAACTGTGTATATATTTCAAGAAGCCAAAATTGGAGAACATATCAGAAGAAAAGGAGAAGAAATTCAAAAAGATGAAATACTTTTATCCAGAGGTATATGTATTACACCAAATGAAATAGGTACTTTAGCCTCATTTGGATATGACAAGATATCTTTTATGAAAATACCGAAAATAGCAATTATTGTAACTGGAAGTGAACTGATTGAGCCAGGAAATAAAATAGAATTAGGAAGGATATATAATTCAAATCTTTATATGATTGCTGAGTTGGCTAAAAAATCCAGGGTGGAAATTGTTATGAGAGAAGTTATAAAGGATGATAAAGATTACCTATGCAGATTATTGTCTGAGGCATTACAAACCTGTGATGTAATTATATCTTCTGGTGGTATCTCTATGGGACGGTTTGATTATATGAGAGAAGTGTATAATAAATTAGGAGTGCAGGAACATTTCTGGAAAGTTGCCCAGAAACCTGGCAAGCCTCTCTTTTTCGGAACCTTAGATTCTAAGCTAATTTTTGGCCTACCTGGGAATCCTGTATCATCTTTTATTTGTTATATGGAATATATTTACCCAGTGCTTCAGGATATGCAGAAGAAGACGAAGGATTTTAAACAACAAGCCATTTTGACTGAAACCTTTCCTGTAGATAGTAAAAAACATCGATATCTGTTTGGCCGTTCATGGATTGATTCAAGTGGAAGACTTCTATGTTCACCGACTTCCAAAACAGGGTCGCATATGGTTACTGCATTTCTTGGTTCTAACTGTATTATGGTATCGCCTCCTGGTAAGAAATTTATGAAAAAGGGGGATAAAATTACAATAAATCAACTAAATTGGAGGAATAATGAAAGATCTTTTTAGATATTTATATTTTTTTAGTATAAATAGTGAATAACATTAATAAATAATTAACATAATATATATTTTTTTCGGAGGTAACAAAATATGGGTTTTATTGAAGGATTGTGTATTAGCAAAAAAAAAGGAAGAGTTAAAAAGGAAGTAGATAGTGTAAATGTTTTAACAGAATGGGGGATAGAAGGTGATGCACATGCTGGATGTTGGCATAGGCAAATTTCTCTGTTGCAGGGTGAAAGTATTGATAAAATGAAAAAAGTCATTCCCAGGCTAGCTAAGGGTGCATTCGCAGAAAATATAATTACAAGAGGTATAGATCTCTCTCAGTTGAATGTTGGAGATCGGTTGGTACTTGGTGTAGATGTGCTTGCAGAGATTACGCAAATAGGTAAGGATTGTCACACATCCTGTATAATCAGAGATCTAATTGGAGATTGTATTATGCCAAAAGAGGGATTGTTTGCAAGGATTATTAAAGGAGGACCACTAAATTTAGGAAATGTTATTCAAAAAATTGATCATCAGAGAGAAATTTTGGATGTATTATAAATGGAAACAAGTAAAACAATAAATGCCTACATATTAACCGGAGGCTCAAGTAGGCGTTTTGGATTAGATAAAGCAACCAGTAAAATTAATGGTACTGATTTCATAAATCTAATTTATGAAAAACTACAATCTAACTTTAAGAAAATTTATTCTGTTGGGAAAAAATCGTATTCTAAGAAAATAGAATTTATTCCTGATTTTTCATTTTCACAGGCGGCTATAGTTGGGATTATCACAGCACTCAGACATGCTTCTTCACCTTGGAGTTTTATTATCAGTGTAGATACACCATTAATTACATCTGATGTAGTAAATGCATTGAAAAATAAAATTATTAGTGGAAAGAATAATCTCATTATTCCAATAGTACATGGTAAAATATTACCTCTGACTGGTTTTTATCATCAAAATTGTATTGTTTATTTTGAAAAGGCATTTTCAATAGAAAATTATACAATAAAAGATGTTATTCCATTATTAAATCCTGTGATTGTAAATCTTTCTCATTATCAAATGGAACTTACGAATGTGAATACTCAGAAACAATTGAATCAAATTAAAAAAATATATACATAAATAAAAGGAGATATTATGAGTTTAGGACCTTGGGAAATTGTAATGATAATTATGGTAATGATTCTTATTTTTGGTGGGAAAAAAATTCCTGAACTTGCTCGTGGATTGGTAAAAGGTATACATGAGTTTAAGAATGCCAAACAAGAAATTACAGATGAAATGAATTCAGTTGTAGATGATGTGAAAAAATAACTTTTAATATAATTTAAAAAATAGTTATATAGTTATTGAACTACTTTAAGTTCATATATTTATTGTTAGTTTACTAAATTATGGTATGTAGATCCTAAATGTGATATTTATTGAGATGTTGTCGTGAGACTATCGAATCAAAATGAAATAGATGATGTCATGGATCTAATTTATCAGTCTTTTGAAAAGCATAGTGAAGATTTAGATTGATCCAAAAACCGTCCATTTTCCGCACACTTTTTTCAGCCTATCCTCGATTAACATAGTTTAGGGGTTTTATTATTTAATAAAGTAGAGTAGTATAAGCACAGCAAATACGGCTATGTATTTATATTCACTTCACCATGTCCATTGGCTTATAGGTTTAAAGAAGTTCATCTATTTCACCAGCATCAGCTTTTGTGTCTGCGTAAAATTGTTTGATGTCATTTTAACAAAATATAATCCTGAAGGCTGATTGTCAGCATCCCATGATAAATTATAAGTTCCAACTACCTGATTACCATTATACAATTCTTTAATCATGTTACCATTAATGTCATATACTCTAATTGACACATCTGTATTTTCAGGTACAGAGTACTTAATATTCGTTACTGGATTAAATGGGTTTGGAAAAATAGTAAAAAGCAAATAATCAGATTTATAATTCTCATTTAATTGACCATTATTTTCAGCCAAAAAATTTTGAACAACTCTGAAACCAAAATGATCATTACCTTTGAACTGTTCATCTTCTGCTCTAGTAGAAGATTTAAGTGTTGCCTCATGGTAATTCCAAGAACCACCTCGTCTAACCTTAAAACCCGTATCTGTTGTATTAACTGGGTCTGTCGCTCCATCTGTATTCAAGTAAAAGTCAGAAGTGTACCAATCTTCCATCCATTCCCAAACATTTCCAGAAAGATTATAGATTCCATATGGATTAGGATCATTCAAAAAAACATCTAAAACATGTCCTCTTGAAGGATTTTCAATCAAATTATTCCAATTTGCACTTGTTCCATCTCCATTTACATTACCATCTGAAGTAGCATATAAAAAATTATTTCCAGCTTTAGCAGCATACTCCCATTGTGCTTCTGTAGGTAAATTTATATTATAATATGATACAAATGCTTTAGCTCCATACCAAGTTATAAATCCAACAGGCCAATTCTTGACATCTGATAACGATGGTAAATTATTTGGATAATCAACTAATTCTTCCCAATCATTATAATCATTAAGAAGTATAGTTACATCTTCCTGATGAGGGATATCTGTGTAATTATAATAATCAGTTAATTCGACCCATTTAAAATGCTCAGGATTGGAAGGATCTTTCACATAAAACCATTCATTTACTTCATTAAATTCATCAAATCCTATAAACGCAATATTTAATGGATTTTCTGATTCGATCTCTCCAGTAAAAGGGTCATTATCTCCATCATCATTATCATGATCTTTCATTACTCTTGCTCCACTCAAATTATAAAGAGCTTTACCTATATATTCAGGAGGAGCTACATCTGTACCAAATACCAATAAATCATTCATATTAGGTCCAAGATTTGTTTCTATAAATACTTCTATTAACTGATCTGAATATGCTTGATTTAAGAAATCAGTATATTGTTCATTCGTAATTTCTGTAATACTAATCTGGAAAGAACTTAATATCACTGTATGTAAATATGAATCATAGCTTCCTGGAGGGCCTTGATAATCATTTTCTGATTCACCCATAATAAATGTTCCTCCAGGTATATTTACTAATAATGAATCAGGGAAAATATTCCCAAAAACAATTGTTGAAAAAATAAAATAAATAATGATTTTATTTAGTTTTATTTTGATAATTGATATCTCCTCGAAAATATTTTTGGATATAAGATAGCATAATTTACTTTGAAAATTTTATATAGTTTAGAAATTACTTATGAGGATAAATTGATTTGAAAGAGTGGAGTAATAATTAAATTAAATAAAAAAAGCCCCACAAATGCAGGGCTATAGGAATATAATTTAGGAGGTGCTATTAGGGTAAGAACCTGATGTATTTCATTTATATGCAATAATAACTTCTGATGGAAATAACATTTGCTGAATATATTCTCTCACTTTAATACGAAATCCATGCTGAGTTAATAACTCTGATAATTGAACAGCACGACAACCACCCATTAATCGAGGAGAAAAACGATATAGATTTTCATATAAACTTGCACCAAACCTCTCACTTTTTGTCATATTAATTAGCATTACTTTCCCATTCGGTTTCAGAACTCGATAGAATTCATCAATAATGCTGTCCATTTGATTAAAGGGTATCAAATCAAACATGTAATTATTCACTAGCATATCTATCGAATCATCATTCACCTTTAAATTAAATGCTGACCCAATACTTAAGGAATAATTATTATTTTGGTATTTTGATAATTTTCTCTTTGCCTTTGAGAGCATCCCTTGCGATATATCAATGCCAATATTCTGTCCATTGGGATTTCTTTGTACAATGTCCGAGAACATCAAACCTGTACCTACAGCCACTTCCATGATGGATTGATTATTTTTAATTTCTGCAAGTTCCAACGCTCTATATCGTGCTTTAGATTCCGTAAAGTATGCCCAAACATCATAAAACCATGCTTTACTATCATAAAGTGCTCCAATTTCATTTTGTGCGACTTTAGCGTCTAATACATAATTATTAAATGAAAAACATTTATGTAATAGTTTCATTTTAGTCCTTAATTAGATATGTAAACTTAATATGGTTTGCCGATAAATAAAAAAGTCCCACATGAGCAGGGCTTGAAAATTCTCGAGGTTGCAGGTTCGAATTCTACCACCTCGACATATAATTAGAAAGCCTCTTTTATAGAGGCTTTTTTCTTCTTTACTGGGCATCTACCCTTTGTATAACTGGCAGAAATGATGTAAATTTTAAAAGAATTTGAAAAGAAGGAGAGATATTATGAGAAATAAGGATTATCCGTTTTTTACAGGATTGTTTTTTAGCTGCTGTATGGAACAATTATGTCCTTAGTCGAAGTGAAGGAATACCAGTTGGCCCGGCACACTCCTGGAATACCAATCATAAAATGAGCAGTATGGTGCTATTTTTATTGACCCGCCATTCTGCGCACCATGAAAGACCAAAGGTTGAATTCTGGAAACTGAAACCATATGTCGATGCCCCAAAAATGCCCTATGGTTATCTCACTACTCTGGTTATTTGTCTCATACCTCCTCTGTGGTACCGTGTAATTAGTCCAGGTTTAAGTGAGTGGGAGTCGCAGTATTCACCGGCATAGCTTGGCTAATAGTAATTCTGGTGTATACCAACTACGAATCAATGTCGGTAAAACCTGTTCAATCCTTATAGGAAAACTGGGCAATTTTACTTTTAGCGCAGGTAAGTATGTATATATGGGAAGATCGAAAAGAAACCTTTCCCAGAGAATTGATCGACATAAAAAACGAGAAAAGAAATGCTTCTGGCACATCGATTACCTATTAAAAGATGAGAATGTTCAACTAGAGGATGTCATAATCATTTCAGATAATTATGGTGATGAGTGTGATGAAAACAAAAAACTGCTTCAGGAAAATGCATTAATCGTAGCTGAGGGTTTTGGAGCATCAGATTGCAAGAATAATTGTAGAGCTCATTTGCTCTATTTAAGTAAAAAATCCACCTTTCCAATATTTCTTCCAGTAAAGATAATCTAATACTTAAATTGATGAATGTTTATGAAGATGAATAGTATCGTAATATTAATAAAAGGAAAATAATGCAATTAACTAAATATATAATCTTAGCAATTATCGTCTTGATTACTTCAAGTTGCAATAAGAATGAAAGTGAAGCTGATTTACTTTATAAAGTCAATGCAGATGGTGATTATGGCCAGAGAATAACATTGAAAATTAAGAATGAAATTAGCAAGTTATTAGAAGCACCCAAAGTATACTTGGGACAGGATGTATTGATTTCTGGAGAAATAACAGAGGTATGTCCTATGCGAGGATGTTGGATAAATGTAAAAGATTTGAACACAAACTCAAATATCAGGGTTAAAGTGACAGATGGAAAGATTGTCTTTCCGTTATCTGCAAAAGGTAAGCATGTGGATGTTCAGGGAGAATTTTCAAAACTAGAATTTACCAAAAAACAAGCAAGAGATTGGAAAATTCATTTAGCCGAAGAGCAGGGTATCAAATTAAAACCTAAAGATATTGAAATTACTCCTGAAGATTTGGTAGAGTATAGAATTAAAGGAGTAGGAGCTAATATTTATACCTATGGCTGTAAATAAGAAAGAATCTATACAAATACTATTTTACTTGAGCATAATATTCTGTACTAAAAAAGGAGATCTCCATGTTGCCACCCATTAATATTAAAAACTGGATTGAGGAAAATCGCCACTTATTAAAACCACCTGTTGGGAATCAGGTAGTATATAAAGATACGGAATTTATTATTATGGTGGTGGGTGGTCCCAATACCCGAAAAGATTATCATATTAATAAAGGAGAAGAGTTCTTTTATCAACTGGAAGGGGATATGATATTGCGAATCCGAGAAAAAGGTAAGCCTAAAGATATTCAAATCAAAGAAGGTGAAATATTACTTCTTCCATCCTATATGCCTCATTCACCACAGCGATTTGAAAATTCAGTTGGACTTGTAGTAGAACGAAAACGTCATGCAGATGAACTAGATGGTTTCCAGTGGTATTGTGATAAGTGCCATGCTATTTTATATAATAAATCAGTTCCCTTAACCGATATTGTTAAGCAATTGCCACCTATCTTTGAAGAATTCTGGAATAACGATGATGCTCGAACTTGTAAAAATTGTAATACTTATCTAGAAAAACCCTAGGTATGTTTTAGGCTTAGTTTAGTTAAGAGTTTTCCGAATAAATAATTTTCCATATAAATAATCCAAAACACATACTAATTGATATATTTACGAATAATGGGACAATTCTACTTCATAAATGGGCCTACGGATAATGGCGAATTCTCCTGGATCATGACCATAAGGTATGCTGTAACGTCCCGATCCACCATGACCTACTTTAACGCATAAATCTTTTTTATTTCTCAGTTCAAATAATTTGACTGTCTCAATTTTATCTGGGGAAATAATTTGAATTTCAGTTCCAACTTCTAATCTGTTTTTACATTCAAATGAAAGGAGACCTCTGGATTTATCATAGCTTATCAATGTACCTACTACTTTATGTGTCATTTCTTTTGATCTACCATCAGTGAAATTTTCCCCAAATTCCCGAGGATTACGAGTATAAAACCCTGTTGTATATGATCGATTAGAAAGGGCCAGTAAATCTTTCAGATTTTTTGGATCAAACACTTTTCCTGATACCATGTCATCAATAGCTTTTCTATAAGATCTCGTGCACATAGCGGCATAATATTCAGATTTGGTTCTACCTTCAATTTTAAAACTGCATACACCAGCTTGCTGAATGTCATCTATTAATTCGATTGCACAGAGATCTTTTGCATTAAATAGATAAGTTCCGTTTTGATCTTCGGAAATAGGGTACTTTTCATCTTGTCTGTGCTCTTCTTTAACATAAAAACCATCATTAGGTGGTGTATATCCATTTTTATTCAACCTGGAATGTTCATTTGACTCTATTATTGTTAGACTTTCAGGAGTCTTCCCTAATTCATATTTCCATCTGCAGGAGTTTGTGCAAGTTCCCTGATTAGCATCTCGGTGACTCATATAGTTAGAGATGAGACAACGACCAGAATAGGCAATACAAATAGCTCCATGAACAAAAGATTCTAATTCGATATCTGGTACTTTTTCATGAATTTCTCTAATTTCTTTCAATCGGAGTTCTCTTGATAAAATAATCCTTTCTACTCCTAGGTCTCTCCAGAACTTTACCGTTGTCCAATTTGTGGCATTGGCCTGAGTTGAAAGGTGGATGGGCATATTAGGATATTCTTTCAGGGCAATATTAATAAGGCCGGGATCTGCCATGATTAGTCCGTCTGGTTCCCATTGTACCACCTTTTCAAGTTCTTTGAGGAAAGAATTAATTTTAGTATTATGAGCATAGATATTTAGTGTCAGGTAAATTTTTCGTCCAAGTTTATGAGAATAGACGATTCCTTCTTGAAGTGTATCTTCATGAAATTCATTTTCCCGAGTGCGCAGTGAAAATTTTGGAATCCCTGCATAAGTTGCATCTGCACCATATGCTAGCGCATAACGGAGTTTTTGCAAATTTCCAGCTGGAGATAATAATTCAGGTTTTCTATTTCTTGCCATAGTAATAATTTACTCATTAGATTGGTCATGCCAATAAGATAAACTTTTAGTGGACGGTCAAAGGGTTTTCCATTTCCGATTTTCGTTATTTTTGATTTTTTTCTGTGTCCCCATTACGTGTATATTTGAATATGAATGATTAGAATTGAGATAGTGGGGGAGTTATATAAACTAAGAACCCCCGTCATTAAACAGGGGTTTCTCGTCGGCTCCGTGGAACCAACGGTAACGCGAACTATTTTACCTTCAAAGTAGTAGCTTATAGCTTTAGACGAGGATTACTCCTTGAAGATGATTATACCTTTATTTTATCGTCTACAGTCAAACCCTCCAAAGAAACCAAACTAGAACGGCGAATGAGATATTCACTGCTGATGAAGGAAAATGGCTGGACTCGGGCTGAATTATCTAGGCAACTGGGTGTGAGTAGGGCATGGGTGACGATGACATTGGGGTGATAATTAGATTTAGAGGCAGGGTTCAAATCCTTTCATCTCGACAAGAATTTTCAAGCCCTGCTCATGTGGGGCTTTTTTGATTTGCAATTTTATGCTCAGTTTAAATGTTCAATGATAACAGGACTAGATTTTGCTTTAATTTTGGAGAGAATATACGAATTTTGAATTTGCTGAATCGCAATATTCGCCTGATCATCATTTTGAGCATGTACAATTGCTAAAGGTTGCCCTATACTAACTTTTGTGCCCAAACCCAAAACGTGAGATAATCCTACGCTATGATCAATGGAATCACTGACTTTTTTTCTTCCCCCACCTAACTCGACAACTGTATGACCCACAGCTTGTGTATTTATTTGAGAAATAAATCCTGATTGATGTGCTTTAATAGGCTTTACAACAGATGCAGATTCAAAGTGTGAATCAGTGTTTTCTAAAATGTTATTGGGTCCGCCTAGTTCGGAGACCATTTTTTCAAAGGTTTCTGCTGCTTTACCAGAATCCAAAACTTCTTTTGCTTTTTGAAATCCATCATCAGTTGAATCCACCAATCCTGCAACGGCCAGCATTTCTGCAGCCAACGTTAAAACCACTTCATGCAAACGGGATTCTTGTTGCACACACTTTAAGTAATTAATGACTTCTATTATTTCTAAAGTATTCCCAACTGTACCACCAAGAGACTGATTCATATCAGTAATAATTGCTGATGTATTCATCCCAAATTGCTTTGCCACTTCTATGATACAGTTTCCCATATTTCTAGCAAAATCTAAATTATCTGCAAATGCACCATTCCCAGTTTTAATATCCATGACCAAACCATCCAAACCGGCAGCAAGTTTTTTAGACAAAATTGATGCAGTGATTAGGGGGATAGATTCTATAGTAGCAGTCACATCTCTCACGCCATAAATCACTTTATCAGCTGGTGCCAAATTTGATGTTTGTCCAATAATGGCACACCCAACATTTTTTACAGTATGACGAAATAACGAATTATCTGGTGTTGTATTATATCCAGAAATCGATTCCAATTTATCAAGAGTACCACCCGTATGCCCCAAACCACGGCCTGAAATCATTGGATTATAAATACCACAGGATGCCACAATGGGTGCTAACATAATGCTCACCTTATCCCCCACACCACCGGTAGAATGCTTATCAACCACGGGGCCATTCAAATCATCCCATTTTAATTTGTCTCCCGATTTCACCATATGGTCTGTGAGAGAAAAAGTTTCTTCCGTCGACATACCTTTAAACATAACGGCCATACAAAAAGCCGCAATATGGCTTTCGGAAACAGATCCATTGGAAATGCCTTCAATATAATATTGAATTTCCGAATCGCTTAATGGCAATCCATCTTTCTTTTTTCGAATGATTTCCTGAGGAAGCATGATTTGGCGGTATTAAAAGCTATTTATTATATTGTAAAAGAAATTCACTCAAAAGTGTCTGTAGATCACTTGTCGCTTTTGCTGCATTTTCTATTGAATGAGCGTGGGTTAAATGTTCATCACTCATTCCAGCTGCCATATTTGTAATAATGGAAATGGCTGCAACATTTAGTCCATAAAATCGGGCAAGTATTACTTCAGGCACAGTGGACATCCCCACTGCATCAGCACCTAATAATTTTGCAGCCTGAATTTCTGCCGGCGTTTCAAAACTTGGTCCACAAAACCAAATATATACACCCTCATGTAATGTTATTTTTTTTGTTTTGGCTGCATCTCTAAATTTGTCACACAAAGTTGGATTATACGCATCAGCCATATTAACAAAACGGGATGTTTCTGTTTCGCCAAATAAAGGAGAAACGCCTGTGAAATTTATATGGTCTGTCAACATCATTATACTTCCCGGCTGTACTTCTGGAAGTAAACTGCCGGCAGCATTGGTTAATAATAGTGTTTCACACCCCAAACCATTTAATGTTTCAACAGGGATTTTCATAATATCTGGTTTGCCAGATTCATAATAATGGGCACGACCTTGTAAGACAACAATTTCAGTGTCATTTATTTGCCCCAAAATGAGTTGCCCAGCATGACCCTTTACTCTTAGATCGGGGAATCCGGGTAGATCTTTATAAGAAAATATAATTTTATTTTCAATATTTTCTGCAAACGGTCCCAATCCTGTTCCTAGAATGATAGCAACCTTTGGATGTCTACCGTCCGCTTTTGAACGGATGATTTCTACTGCTTTATTATTCCCCATCAATTAAACTCCAATCGGATGCCAAGTCGTTTTGGTTTCTTGACATTTAAGAATATGGTAAGGACTTTGGTGCTTATCATTGGACCAATCTTGGATGGGAAACTGAATAACACGTTTCACATTTAAGGCTGCATTCGTTTCAACCAATTTTTGATCATTAGTATTATTACCACAGTAGATAATGGCATTCACATCCATGTGAGACGAAAAATGCTCAATTAATTCTGATCTGTAACCGGTTAAAATATTAATTACACCGCCAGGTACATCAGATGTATGTAGTACTTCAGCAAAAGAAATTGAACAAAGGGGACGCGATTCAGATGCCAGAATAACAATGGAATTTCCACCAGCAATTACGGGAGCAATAATGGAAACCAATCCCAGAAGCGAAGTATCATTTGGTGCAATGGCAGCAACCACGCCCGTTGCTTCCGGTAAAGTAAAATTAAAATAAGGAAGAGAAACAGGATTCACGCGGCTAAAAACTTGTTGAAATTTATCGGCCCAACCCGCATAGTAAATGAGTCGATCAATGGATTGGTTGATTTCATTTTCCGCCTGTTT
>Ga0187827_10006433_pt1 | contig 13419 bp, 13 predicted proteins | sample ETNtaG_39_FD_167969 | JGI IMG/M metagenome (GOLD analysis project Ga0187827, IMG submission 167969) | Marine microbial and viral communities from oxygen minimum zone, Eastern Pacific Ocean - ETNP2014_SV_150_PacBio MetaG (Illumina Assembly) | ecosystem: Environmental > Aquatic > Marine > Hypoxic... | reverse complement strand
CCCGAACATTGTTCAGTCCCGGCGGGCCTATTGAATCGAGCACCAACACATTTCGCAATGCGTAAACACCCTCATTGCAGAAGACGAAGTCAAAAGCGATTTCGTTCTTTAAAACCTGTGTTGGCAAAGCGGAAACATGGGACCCTACGGCGCAAAGTGGGATTGAAATACCTGCTTCTTTAAATGAATCAGCAAGTAGCACCGCCCCACTCATATTTACGGTACCCGAATTAGGATTCTGGCCATAGATTACAAAGCATATAAGCCGCGGTTCTAAAGAAAGGATTCGTTCAACCATCTCTTCTGTCGAGAGACGCTCGGCGTTAACGTCGAGAATTGCCGGCGAAAAGCCAACAGATCTTACAGATTCCGCCAGCAACAATGCCCAGGTCGGTGGCTCTATGGCGGCAAAGTCAGTAGCTAGATCTTGGTAAATCGCCCCAGCATGACCCGGGTTAACAAATAGTACATCAAGTTTCGACACGATCGCCTCCATCAGTTAACAACGACCTTCCTGCAGATCAGTAGGCATGATCAGAAAAAATAATTTCACTTCCTGTTGAGCCAAATGAGAAAGGAATATGAAGAAGATTACTTAAACTTACTTGAATATCCCGATGCGTGTCAGGAGGGGCAACAAATAAGAACATACCGCCACCGCCGGCGCCGGTCAGTTTTCCCCCCAACGCGCCTGCAGTTTTAGCAGTTTCGTAAATCTCATCGATCGCAGCGTTCGATACTTTATCCGATAAGGAGCGCTTTAGTTGCCAACTTTCATCCATCAAAGCGCCAAGCGACTCCAACGATTGACTCCCCACCAATATGGCTTGGGCCTCATCTACTATTTCCCGCACACGATCAAGCGTGACCCGCTTTGATTCAAGGTTCGCGGAATAAGATGTTGTTATCTCCTCCGCACGTCGATATTGCCCTGTAAAGAAAATCAGAAGATTCCGGTTAAGTTCACATAGTCTTTCCGATTCGATCTGCAACGGCTGGACATTTATCGAACCATCTGTCGCAAACAAGATTTCGTTCGATCCGCCAAATGCTGCACTTGCCTGATCCTGGCTGCCTACAGTCTCCCCAATCATTTCCTGTTCTATACAAATACTATCCCTTAGCAAGGAATGTTTTGTGACTTCCCTACCGATGTGCCCGGACAGTGCATTTAATAACCCTACTGTAAAGGCCGAGCTGGAGCCTACCCCACTGTGGCTGGGCAAATCTCCGTCATAATGAATTTCGACTCCATCGTAGACCTTAAGGAATCTCAGCACTTCTCGTGCCGCCGGGTGCTGTAACTGATCAAACGATTTACATTCCTCGATTTTCGAATAGACCAGCCTTAATCTATGCTCAAAAAATGGTGGCAAAGTGCGAACCGTGATATAGAGGTATTTGTCAATGGTAAAGCTTAGAACCTTACCTCCATTATTTTTGTACCATCCTGGGTAGTCGGTGCCACCGCCAAAAAGAGAAAGCCGGTAGGGTGTGCGGGAGATAATCATATTCCACTACTCTTTTCTTCGACCATCTTAGAGAGAAAATATCGATAAGTATCAGGGGTGCCAATATCGTGCAGTGGGCTGTTCGAACAATGTCCCATTAAGCCTCGACCTTCTACGAGTGTTGGGAAAAATTTGCTCTCGAGAGAGAACTTCTTTGACCCCGGCAACATCTTTAGTGCATCTTTTGAAATTAAGTAGCGGCCTGCACTGACACAACCCGATTCCAGTTCGCACTTTTTCTCCACGAACGCTGTTATGTATCCCTGGTTATCCATTTTTACTGATCCATACACCCGGGTATCATCCACTTTGCACAGCAACAGACTTGCCAAACTTTTTGTCTCTAAATGCTTCAGAAAAAAATCCTTAAAGGAAAAATTGATAAAGGTATCGCCGTTCATTACCAGTACATGCTGGCTGTGAATATGGCGATGAGCTAACTTCAGCGCCCCACCCGTGCCGAGAGGCTCCTTTTCTTTTGAATATACGAGTTCTAGATCCTGATATCGTGATCCAAAATACCCACTGATGACTTCTGCCCGATAACCAGTAGCTACGATCACTTTTTTAAAACCAAATCCGATCAGTTGATCGAACAAGAGAGAGATAAAGGGCCGCCCTCCAATATCTGCCATCGCTTTAGGTCTATCTGAGAGGACTGATCTGAGCCTTGTGCCAAAGCCTCCTGCAAGTACGAGCGCATCGAGCGAAAGCTCTCTAGACATTCGCAAAAACGTTGGGCTTGATTATTGAGTACCCCTTGATAAGCTCTTTTATCCCGTCATCTAAGGAAAATTCTGGGGCCCAACCAAGATTTTCTATCTTTTCATTACTCACGAGGTAATCCCTCTTGTCAGGATCCTCACCGATTGCGGCCGAATGAATATAAGTGTCGGGAAGATACGCCTTGATTCTCTCCGCTAATTCCCGTTTTGTGAGATTAGCTGAACTTAATCCCACATTGAACGCTTGCCCTTTCATATCATCAAATTCTGCTATTGCGAACTGAAAGGCTTTAGCAACGTCCCGGACATGGATGAAATTTCTTCTGAAGTGTTCCTCAAATAACACTACGAATTTATCCTTAAGAGCCCGATAGACGAAGTCATTTACCAGAAGATCCAATCTCATGCGTGGACTCATTCCAAAAACTGTCGCAAGTCTTAGCGTTACGGCATTACCAGTGCTGAGAAAGACCTGCTCGACCTCTACCTTCATACGACCATATTCAGAGACTGGCCTTAGCGGTGATTCCTCAGTACAAAACGCGTCTTTCTCACCTATTCCATAACCACTATTAGTTGTTGGGAATATGACCTTCTGATCAGCACTAATATGCCCGGCGATTCGAAGCTGAGCATCTAGGTTAACCAACCGAGTAAGCGTTGGGTTACGGCTACACGCTGGTGCCCCGACAATCGCTGCCAACGGAATCACGATGTCTGCTTGATCAATCAGGGGTTTCAGGATATCCCAGTCACATATATCGCCCCTAATGAAATCAAAACCCCCTGCACTACAACAGTCGAGTAACGAGGCTTGGGAAAACGTAAGACTGTCGAATACTGTTACTTCGAAATCCTGCGCCAGAAGGCGGGGGGTGATGATCGACCCTAAATATCCGGCGCCACCGGTAATAAGAATTTTTTCCCGCATATTAATCGGTGGACCTCTCGATATGTCGACTGATGAAATCTCAGTGCAATGTCGGCTCCGGCCACCAGTTCTACTACAACTCTAGACGCCGGTTTCGAAAAATTCTCTGATATGGATTGAATACTTAAGTATTGACCGGCGTAATTGGTCCCGCATTATCGCATAATGCTGCCTCGAGATACTCGCCACTCTTTCTCAAATATTTTTGCTAATCTCGTATCGGCCCCGCGTAACCGGCTTGTAGCGCTTCGACCTAAAGATGACTTCTTAAGAAATTTGGCAAGTTGGTAGGAAACATAAGACGAGCGAATTAACCACGAATAAGCCTTCCGAACGATGGTAGGAAGAGGCCCTGGCTTTAGGGGTTGCCGTGCAAGAGAAGAATTCTGGTCAAATTCGATCTGGTGCGGCCGCATAACAGACACATCAATTGAGTATCTGTGGGCCTGACGCGTGGCGGCTCTCAGTAATACCAAAGGATCAGATAGAGCTTTCTCATATGGAATTAGCAGGCTCTGCAGTCCTGGACAGATCCTCTCAATCTCCGCCTCTAACTGATTGTATTGGCTGTGGCAAATTGCCTGTTGAGCTAGCCCAGAATAATGCTCCAGCTTCCATCAGCTCCACTTGAGATCGAACAAAGCATTTGAAACTCGCTCTTTGCTCTTTCATAAGCGGGTCGCCGAAGAAAAACTACCATAGGTGTTTCGCAGCATTCAACCAATACCCTGAGGCACTCCGGACGCATAGCTAACATCGGGTGAACGATTACAGAAATATGGGTGTCCTTGTTGGTAATATACGGTTTGACTCCAGATTCCCATAGCTTGGAAGAGATAAGCAGCCTGTCCTCCTCCTTCTTCTTGAGAACATTTACTTCTTCAATTGAACTGAAGAAATCATGCAGGTAGGTAGTCCCGCAGCGCCTGTACCCAGCGATGATGATCTGAATTCCCGATAGCTGCTCCATCGCGTGACTCAATACATTCTTGAGGTATCCAAGGGCTTTGGCCTCATCGACTTTCTAATTTAGCCTCTATACCCTTGATGACTTTAGCCGGTGGTATCTTTCCCAAGCACTCAGAAGTACCTCTCCAGCAGCTGGTGGGAACCTCTCCCAGATAATTCTTCAGGCATGGTCGGCATTCTAGATCAATCTCAAAAGCAATACTTTCTGGATGAAGAGAGCCCCATTTGGAAAACTTCGAGGGGCCAAAAATAGAAATGGTCGGTATCCCGACAGCTTCCGCTAGATGCAAGAACCCACCGTCATTCCCCACAACAATTGGGTGCAGATAGTCCAAAAACCAGGCCCAGTCAAGAAGTGACCAGTTACCGATTTGATTATGGACCGGATAACCCTCTCGCTGTATTTTTTTATCTAACTCTTTCTCGTCGGGACCGCCGGCGATTACAATTTCAACCCGTCCCGCAAATCTACTGATGATCTCCTCGAAGTTAAACCACGACCAACGCCGAAAGGATGCATTCTTACCAGACCCTGGGTATAACACAAGCACCTTCTTATCAGATCTTTCAAATCGCTGAGCCAGCGCACTTAATTCATTAGGCGGCTTATGTGCGCCAATTAAATCGGTGCCCGCCCACTCACCTGCGGGCATTTCGACTTCATACCGTTTCAGCACAGTAGTTATCACCTCGCGAAACTGAATCTTTTCATTTAACCTGGGTAAATACTTATGCCTGATTGAGAAAGTGTGACCCTTTAATGGGGCATCAAAGCCTGCACTACACCTGCCCATCCTCGCTATCAACTCCGATATTCGATAATACTGGTCAAAATCAATAACAAGATCGTAATGAAATAATCTAGATAGATTTCTAAACAAGAAACCGGGCAGCACTAACCCAGTCGTAGGAAGGAGGATTATCTCGTGAATAAATGATACCCTCTCGAATAACTGCGGACTTGTGCGGGCTGTGGTTAACCAGTCTACTTGCGCCTCTGGTAATGCCGTCGCAAGGCTCTTTATAGAAGGCATTAGGCACAACCCATCACCCATTGCTGATAGTTTTATAATTAAAATCGACTTGGGAAACCTATGATTTACTACTGCACGACGGGCAAGTCTTTCTAAAATGCCTGCTAGCAGTCGATCCAGCCATTTCAGCTTTTGGGTGCGCATATCAGATCTCGTTAGGCGAACACAACTAACCGCTTTTTCGGTCTAGTATATTAGAGCACTGAGTTATCTCTAAGCCAGAGGGTAGCAATTGCCAGCCCTAAATGCCAAGCGCCTTGTCGGTATAAATGAATAACTATCTTAAATTAATAGAACGACAGAATTCTATATTGTTACTGTCGCTTCCCTTTCTTCTGAGCACTTTCGTCATTCTTGGCTTACCTGACGCTCCATTAAAGGATGAAAGATTCTTCTTCCCGCTCATACAGAAATTTGGAGAAAGCTATTTTCCTTCTTTAAGTGACATCCGGCAGATGACCCAACCTCAAGGGCCAGTCTATTTTGCTGTCTTTGGTTTTGTCGGTCATTTTTTTGATTATTCCCTCCTCCCATTACGCTTACTAAATGTATTTCTTGGTTTCTTAGGAGTGCTATTTCTCTACAAAACCTTGTCACAGCATACCCAATTTCCCCTTTGCTTGTCGCTTTGGTTTACGTTAAATCCCTATTTTTTGCTACTCACAACACCCTACATTTACACCGACAATCTTTGTATGCTATTTGTTTTAGCAGGAATGTACTTCTTTGTCGTAAAAGAAAATCGCTTTGCTGCCGGTGTTCTCTGGGGTCTTGCATTGTGGACTCGACAAGTCGCAATCATTGTTCCTTTATCCGCAGTCATCGTTGATCTTTATTTCACTAGAACCGATCGATGTCAACAGTTCAAGGTTTTTCTTGGTAACGCACTACCTTTTTTAGCGCTACTTGTTCTTTTTGTTACCTGGGACTTCAGCTTAACCCCGCCAAACAACGTGCACAACATTAATACCGTTGACACTTTCCGCTTCTCCTTACGGCAACTCAACTATGCGATAGTCTTAACTGGAGTTTACAGTGCGCCAATTTGGCTACCCAAAATTCGACTCATCGTTGGCAGTCGAATGTTTATTCTTGCAAGCCTGTGTGGGTTTTCTTTGATCACGCATTTCCCTAGGCTTGTAAACCAAGATTCGCCTTTCTATAGCGTTTGGACTGCCGGCTACTTCGACAAATTTCTACTGGCGATCGGAAATCTCGCGTACGTTATAGTTCCTATCTTATGGCTTCCAGCGCTCGCCTATTTCCTTTTGTGCCTGCGGCCCCCATGGACTTCACGGATTCAATCTTTTGCAATCGGGGTTGTTTTCCTTTTTTTTGCATTCGAAACCGTTTTTACGTTTGCCTGGGACAAGTATTTTATCCTGGTGATCCCTTTCGCTCTATTAACACAAATCTCAAGGAGAACGTGTCAGGAATCCACACCGTCTACAAAGTAGTCGAGTTGACAGAGTAAGACTGTGGCTTGCTTTGATAAATTCAATGAGCCGACAAAATAAGTCTTAATTGCCTACGTTTGTTATGGTTGCAGATCAATCTCGGTGACAATGCCTGCTAAAGACTGCCCTACCGTATGATGCCCACGCTTATTTAAATGAAGATTGCCTGGAAAACGATCAAGTTGCTGGCCAGTGTCTTCAATCATCGTTTCAAGATCAAAAAATGGTATCCCAGCGCTGTACAAAATGTTTTCTAACCTTGGATTAGTCGATTTGCTTAAGAAAATTACCCTCATTACGCCACCATATTCTGAAACGGCCTCCTGTAAGCGAGTGTAAACAAGTCTCGTCAATGATTCTCTCTCGGTTTGCGTCTCTTTTAAGCCGATTGAATCTGTTTTGGTGTACTTGCGCCACGAAATCGACTCCAGGGCAGGGGTTGCCTCTACTAATTTAATCTCTTGAGTCTCGTAATGAAACAAGCGAGCCGGCAACTGTTGCAGATTGTTAGTTGCGTTGTCAGTGAGACGACCAATTCCTCTCACAAGGTAATTGGCTAGTTGAGATTTTGCTCTAATGTAACCGACAATCCATCTGAAATAATATTCTATTGTGGTGTAAGAAAAATCTGTGAATTCTAATTGTCCTATCTTTTGGTTGCAGAAGACGTTATCAGAAAACTTGCCATTATGAATCACATAAACTAGTTGGGGCTGAAAATTTTTGACTCGCTCAAGAAACAGTCGCAACATCTGACAGGGCTCATAAGAGTAGACACCCGCGTTTAATACCTCGGCACGTAAATAACTCGAAACATTCCCCGTGCCAAGAGTTTGACTCAGGGCGCGCTCCAATACTTCACTGGACGTGTGCCTGTGCTCTACTACAGCTCCTTCGGTCTCAGAATCGCCTAGCAGAGCTATCCGTAAGACCCCTTCCGGGGTTACCTCGGAAGGGTCAACAGCAGATCTAAGGCCGGAAGCACTGTAAGTAACCGAGGTTTGCGACTCCCTTGAATCGGGCACATGTCTAAACGTTAGATTTGGAATATGCTCCCAGCCCCATGGGCTATACTTGATCGCATACACTGGTGCCGGGTACATCCACTGAAGAATACCCTCAGCAATTACAAGATTTACCGCGGTTGCAAACACTACTATTAGGGCTCGATTAGTCATTCCCAGTACCCGCTACTAATGGACCAAACAACTCTCATGTTCTTCTTTCGACCCACTTATCGCCGAAATTCAAAGGGTGACCTTTGGCGCGCCTAAAATCTTTTTGGTCTAGACACAAGTATTGGTTCGGACCAACGCTCGTCATTCTGCTCGCCCTTATCATGCTTATTTTGAGTGAAAAAGGCGTGAATTTCATTCCATTTACGTACCAACTCTTCTAATTCAAACAGCCGCCAGGCCTTTTTAGTAGTCATGCAGTTTCGGCGTAGCCCAAATACTGAAAAGCAAATCGGACTTGAATACATACGAGGAGTCGCCGCGCTTACTGTAGCTATATCCCATTATATTTTGCGACTCTATCCAGTTCCATCTTGGGAGTATTTGGCGGGCATAGCAGTTGAGATTTTTTTTCCTTTGAGCGGTTTTGTGCTTGGAAGACAAATACTACAAATCGTTGCTGTAAGGTCGGGTCTCGGGATTTTCTTCAGTCGTCGATGGATTAGAACCTTACCCGCCTACATCTTGGCTTTAGTTCTTATCAGCCACTTTTTTGGCAAAGTGCTAGACGAAAGCTTTTTCGAGTACTTCTTTTTCATTAAATACTTAAGCCCCGACTTTGCTCACAACAACTTTTTCCCAGTAGCATGGAGCTTGGCTGTCGAAGAATGGTACTACATTCTTTTCCCATTGTTTATTTTTGCGACCACTACGAAAAAGTCCACTGAATCTAGACTGCTTTTGCTCTCGGTTGGATTCTGCCTCCTTTTTGTTGCTTTACGCCTTATTGCCTCTAGGACAGGTGACGTCTCTTTTCTCAGAATTGGGACGTTATTTCGACTTGACGCTATCTGTATTGGATTTGTATTTTTCCTACTCTCAAGATACTCCAAAGCATGGTTTATTCTCTTCGGCGCCGCCACGGGGTCAGTCGCAGTGGGGGTTCTGGTTATTTTCTTGCCTCACTTATTGCCCCACGTATCAACGATCAGACCGCTCCAAGCCGCGATTGTTCTCACCCTAATACCAATATTCTTTGGATCACTAGTCGCCCTGATCTCGCTGTGGGAGGATCGCCATCGCCACTATTTTTGGCCCTTTGTGCGCGGGTTGGGCCTTTGGTTAGGGAGGGTTTCCTACAGTGTATTTCTTTTTCACCTACTAATTATTTACTTTGCATTCCCAAATGCGGTACTGAGCGATCTTCCCTACTACTTGTTAACTCTGGGGGTGATCTGCACGATAACGTTCTATTTATTTGAGAAACCGTTGTTGGACCTTCGTCCACAGTATCCGACGCGCACGCCTCTCGAGCCAAGGAAAACTTGGTAACCGGTCGGGAATCTACCTATTAATCCGTCAACTTCACATCAATACTCTGGATAGCGACTTTGGTGCTAAACGGCTGGATCACCCCTAGAGCAAGCCCAGGGTGCATCTGGCTATGCCATGGAATCATCGAAGTTCAGACTACAACTTCATATGGGGGATCCCCAGACCAGGTATCGCCTATTTTCTCATGTGTTTGATGCCTCCATGGCATTCAAGAGCTCGTCTATTTGCAATTATTGTTGTTGGACTCTTCTTAGCTTTTGAAGCGATTTACACATTTGCCTGGGACAAATACTTTATCCTGGTGATCCCTTTCGCTCTATTAACGCAGATCTCAAGGAGGCCGTGTCAGGGGTCCACGCCACCCACAAAGCAGTCGATTTGACAGGATAAGACTGCGGCTTAGTTTGATAAATCCTGGGACCAATAAAACTAACCCAAGAATACCGACCCGTCGAATTTATAGACCCGTAATGACTCTTTTGCAGGCTATCCAAGATACCGTGAATCGGGCAACTCCGGTTTCTTCAGAAATCTATCGCTAAAAGAGATTCGACAACCGTGGCAATTTGACTCAAACAAACGCAGAACTGACCCGTCGATAAACGCTACACTCATTGGATGCATTGGCTTCATGATTATGGTGCTCTTCGACGAAGCGTCGGCCGTTTGTGCAAATCTCGTCGATTAATATCTTCTCAGTCTGAACCCGGCATATCGCGTCCGCGACCGCAGAAGACGTTGGTTCAACGAGAAACCCCGTTTGCTCATGCACTATTAGTTCGTTGATCCCTGGTGAATTAACACCGATGACCGGACACTGGCAGGCCATGGCCTCAAGAACTACTTTGGGCGACCATTCGGATATTGAGCCAAGGGCTAAGACTAACGCCTCACTATACTTTGCCGGTAATTCGAAATTCTCGATCTTTCCAAGGAACCGACAATCAAGAGATAAGTGCTCTGCTAATGCCTCCAACTCGTTCCTCAGAGAACCCTCCCCAACGATGTCGCAAGGAACTTGCGCAACTGCAGCAGCCTTCAATATCAACGGGATGTTCTTGATTGGTTCCAGGCGCCCAACAAATAGTACGCGATTGCCACTATCGGATGGTTGTTTCGAAAACTGCATCAAATCAATTCCGTTCCCAATTATCGTAATTTTTTCAGAGTCCGCACCATAATCCGCTTGAACTAAATCTGACATTCTCTTGGAGGCAACAATTATGTGGGCGGCAAAACGATACATCATTCGAGAATACTGGCGCATCATAGTTAATCTCAAATTACCCGCCCCAGTGTCTTGTGCTGCAGAAACAAACTCATATCCGCATCGGACAACTATCGGCTTTTTAAAAAAGAACCTGGCGACAAGGAGAACCCACCCGCCATATAGTTGATTTGTTTTCCAAACGCTCGCAGAGCGAAAGGTTTTTCGATATTTGTACGGAATCACAAGAGAAAATAACATTCGAAGAATTCGTTTCTTAGGTCTAGTTGCAAGTTTGTATACTGGGACTATTGTCAAGAACGGATATTTCTTCTCGTACAACAGATCATCTTCACATCCAAAAGTCACTAAGGTTACACCCACTCCACGCTCAGACATTTTTTGGTATGGCGCAAGCTCACGATCAATTATTCCAATCTGATCCCAAAGAACCAGTGACACATCAAAAGTCATTAAGACAAGAAGATTCATCAGCTTCTAAGCCGAGCCGTCATTCAGACCCCTTCTTCTGACTCTTCGTAACCCATTCTGCATGTCTTTTTCGGTAAAGCATGCTATTGTGCAAAACCTTGACAAAGTGAAGCATTTTCCTTGGTGCAAGTCTTCGTGGAAGTAGGTAACGGTTAAGCTTCCCTTGAATATCTCCAGCCTCTGCCGATAAACCCAAAGCATATCCTGCTTTTTCAACCTCCTCAATCGCTGGTCCCGAAACAAACCCCCGTTCACCGTTCGGGTACGCGAAAAACTTACAATACCCGATTCGCTCCATGATCATTTCTAGGCTTCTATTCAGTTGATAACGGATTGCAGCCCGGTTATTTCCACAATGAAGAATCGCATGGTCGTGACAATGTGAGCCGATTTCCCACCCCGAATCAGCGAGTTCCTTTACTTCTCTCCAACTCAAAATTTGCTCTGCAGGAATCTGCCGTTCAAGCTCGCACCATTTAGCCGCTGGCAACCAGTTTTTTATCTGCTCAACAGCATGATTTACTGCGAAAGACTCTGTAGATTTCATAAACCGCATAAGTCTCACCAAAGAGTTCTTCTTATTCTCCATAGAAGAGGTATCAAATACCTGGTCATACCCCTCAATATTGACTTGATCTTTATCCGTATACCAAAGTGCGCATCTGGCAAAGTAAGTCGGGAAGCGCTGGCCAGTTTCAACATGCTTAGTCGATATGAATAAACTAGGCGCTACACCATATTTTTTTAGAATTGGAGCAGCGTATGTGAGGTTGTTCTTGTATCCATCATCGAACGTCACAACAACTTCTTTTGACGAAAACTTTGCACCCGCATTGCTTCGCTCATTGAATTCGCTCAGAGAAATCACGCGGTGATAACGGGAGAGGAATTGCATCTGTTTTCCGAATTCGCTAACGCTATGGTGACCTTGAGACTCCAGCGATTTTGATTCTGCTGGCATAACACCATGATAAAACAATATCGTTGGGCCACTTCTAATTCGACGCCCATAGTCAATCCATTTTTTTTGCATTCTTTTTGATCAACCGGTAGCAGGTAACAACCTCTCACGTCCAAGAACAACTTTACATGGCTCTTGTACCTTGATTACACCAATGCCGTCCATTTCCAGCGTAACCTACTTGACACTCCATAAAAATTGTCTCGAGTGCTGCAAATATACCGAAAAGAGCCTTCCCACTAATAAGGACGGAATTTTCCATAGACGGTTTCATATTGAAAGTTTCGAAGCGTGGAGGGCATCGGTGATTTTCGTAATCACTAAAGCCCTGTTTACACCTCATGGAGTCATTCGCATGAGAATATCACCATGTATATAGTCTCCATCAACGATTTTTCTGACCTGTTCGATAGATTCAATCCGCTGGACATCTTTTTCAGTCTCAACCCGTAATCCCTCGACGGCGAAATGCAGCGTCTTGCCGAGTAAAAGAACAGTATCAAAGACAAAGGCTCGCGCGGCGTTGTCTTCAGGCAACTGACATAGACTGTAGGCGACGATGCCATAGAGGCGAGGCAGTTCTGTCAGCACCTGATCTAGCATCAGATGGCAGCCTGGCATTGCATATTCTGTAGCGCTCAAAAGATACTTCAACTGGTTTTGCTTGCAGTATTCTCTTATCACCAAATTCTGCACGTGCTGTGGAACACGCTCACCAGAAAATGCTCGACTGAAAATGTAACCCCGGACAGGTTTCACGAAACCTCTGGATACTGATAAGACATCCCATTGCGAGAAGCGGCACGAAGCGTGATCGGTTCAAAGAATTCACCGATCTTTTTATCCCCGTAAGGTGTGAAGACTCCTTTGAAGCGACAATTCATGGACCACCGAGTTTCAGGTTCCTCGTTGACCCGATTTCCATGAGGAAGACCCTGATCAAATATCAACACTTGTCCGTATGGAACCTCTAGCCAAACGACTTCTGACTCGATAGCCTGGAACAAATCTTCACTACTCGATCCTGCTCGCCTTGCAAACTCGGACCTGAGTCTTCTGGCCGCTTCCGGCGGCAGCAGATACATCGATTTTGTTTTAAAGCAATCCACCATCGGGACCCAGACTACAACTTCATATGGGGAATCCCCAGACCAGGTATCAGCATGTACCGGTAACAGGGAGCTATCGTCTCTGGGCATTTGAATACTGAGATTGATGCGAAGTTGCATCGCCAACTCGTTCCCTACTAACGGCTCCAGCCAAGGTTTTGCCAGCTCGAAATAACGCAGTCTTAAATCTACCTCAGCATTAATGCTGTTGATGATCTCAAGCCTAAAAGCATTCAGATCCGAGACTGGCACGCGCTCGTGTATCTGGTTAAGCCACACATCAGACCCATCATCTGGGCTGATATGCAGACACTTGTGGGATTGCGCCACCAGGAGTGATCGAATCCAGTCGAGGGCTTGTCGGTCTTTCACAGGGCGGATCACATAACCCTGGTCTAGGTATTCCTCAGGTACCGCCTGATCCTCCAGACTAAGAAACATAAATACTCCACATATGATCGGAGAGGTGCCTCATCCTGACTTTGGTTGTGATCGACCGGCTTAACTGGGGAT
>Ga0187827_10006431_pt1 | contig 13421 bp, 12 predicted proteins | sample ETNtaG_39_FD_167969 | JGI IMG/M metagenome (GOLD analysis project Ga0187827, IMG submission 167969) | Marine microbial and viral communities from oxygen minimum zone, Eastern Pacific Ocean - ETNP2014_SV_150_PacBio MetaG (Illumina Assembly) | ecosystem: Environmental > Aquatic > Marine > Hypoxic... | reverse complement strand
ACAGTTGGATTATTCTATATCCATCCAAGGTTCACTTATGACTTACTAATTGCTGGGCAATATTTAAGATTAATCAGTGCAATTCTGTGATATATTTAATTAGTTTCTCATGATAAAAATGATAAACAAAAATACTTCTTTAGCCCAAATACTTAAATATCGAAAAAGTGAAAGATACATCCGAATCTTTTACCTGAGATTTGAAATTGTTTAGATTAATTAAACAGACTTTGATATTAATAATTATTTGTACAAGTTTTGGACAAATACCAATTCCTGATAAATTGCCTCAAAATTCAATCCCGTCAGATTTATTAGCAAAAATACATTCGGTAAAAACAATTTTAGCCATTAAAAAGAATGTTATGAATGACAAATTTTGGGAATCAGGTATTTCTTCACATGGTCTAACGCGTGAGATTGATAATGTATCTACATTATACAGGGAATGCTCAAAAGGAATAGTATTATTATCATCATTGAATTCAACATCGCTTGGTGCAGGTGCAATTATTAATAGTGCAGGACAATTTATTACGAATGCTCACGTAGTTGGGAATGACGATAAAATGCTAGTTTGGTTTTACGATCCAGACATTTCACAGATTAAAGATTTCAAATCCGATAGTTGTTATTTAGCAAAGGTGGTTGCTGTAGATAATGTACGAGATTTATCTTTATTGAGTATAAATAAAACAGAAAAAGTATTTCATCCTCTAGATTTTGGTGCAAATGAAAAAATTGAGATCACCCAAGAAGTATTTTCGATTGGGCATCCGAAAACCCTCGTTTGGTCATTTACAAAAGGATTTATTAGCCAGCTAAGAAAAAACTTTGAATGGGAGTATGATGAAACGACTTTCCATGTTGCAAATGTTATTCAAGTTCAAATGTCTTCCAACCCCGGAGATTCTGGCTCCCCACTGTTCAATGAGAATGGACAATTAATAGGTCTGAATAGTTTTCGATTGCAAGATGGTGACGGCACAAACTTTGCAATACAACTAAACGAAATAAATAGTTTTTTAGACGAAGTATCGAATAACAAACATATCCTATTAGCTGTAAGTCATTCTAATCTATTTTATAGTCTAACCAATATCCCAAAATATTATGATACCAATGACGATGGGATAAATGATATTGAAATTTATGACAAAGATAATAACGGAACACTCGAATATATGTTAATTGACTCTGATTATAATGGTATTATGGATGATGTTGCTATTGATACAAATGATGATGGTGTTCACGATTTATTTTATACGTTTGTTAAACTTTTTGAATAATGGCATATACACTAAACTAAAGACAAAATGTTTCCTTTATTATTAACTCAAACAGTTCAAATTAGCAAAGACGATAAACTATTTGCCAAGCAGTTATGTGAAGGAGATAAAATTGCTCTCTCCAATTTCCAAGAATTATTTTCTGATGAATTATTTTATATTGCAAGTAAGTTTATATACAGAATACGAAAACAAATAAATTATAATGAAGCTTGGCCATATAGGAATAAAAAAGGATATACAATCTATGTTGATGATGATGTTGCTACAACATATGTATGGCTAGTTGAATTTTCAGGGAAAAAAAGTTGCAAATATATAGGCATTAATGGTGCATCTTTCTCAACATATATTACATCAGTGTTAAATCATAATTGGACAAGTGTTGACCATTTCAGATGGTATAAAAGCAAACAATCAGAAGAGATTCCAGATGATATACTTGAAGATATACTTGAAGATATAGAAAAACCTGTTTCTCCTGAGGATATACAGGACTTTAAAATAATAGAAAATATATTTGTTAAAGTTTTGTCGACTTTAAGTGATTCTGAAAATAAGTTCATGTCGATTTATGATTATTTAAATGCAGCTCAAATATATGATACGTTCTCTCCATTTCCTGACTATATGGAAAAACTTAAAATTTTAAATATTAAAGACGTTTATTTAGTCTACACTCGACTGAAAAAAAAGGTTTATAATAATTTTGTGAAACTCTTTCCGAAAGAATTTCACGAATATGAAATAAACGAAGAAAAGATTAAAACTTCCTTAGAAGTTTATTATTATTATATTAAAAAAGATAATATTAATTCGTCTAATGAATAGCAAAAGATATGAATAAATCTAAAACCACAAAATTATCTGATGAATTAATCTTAACATGGATCGAGGGCAATTTATCTACTGAAGAATCTAAAAGGGTTGAAAACCTAATAAGATCTAGTGATGAAAATTTTATCAGATATAGTGCATTATTAGCCAGTTATAATGAAATGCAAGCAGTTCAATTTGAAAAAACACCTGAATGGCTGATCGAAAAAGCAAATAATGAGTTAGGGTTAGTCACCCCCTTAAGAAATCAACCATCATCTAGTAAAGTAACGCCTAAAATAGAAAAATTTATTAAATCTATTAAATGGGCTTTCAATCGGAGATTTGCTTCTTATGCGATTGTAAGTGCGAGTATTTTGTTTTTACTATTAGTTTCGATTCTAATTGGTCCAGATACCGAAGGTGAGGGATTAAAAGATGAACCACTTAAATTCTTCGATAAATTAGCCCAACCGAAATTCCAACCTGTTGTAAACGCAGATTTAGATGGTGTAAAAGTGATTTATTTAGAAGATAAAATAATAATTACACAGGACACGAAGGTAAAACGAGAATTGTCAATAACAAGTCAATCGGGTAAACTACTTTTATCGGTAGATATCCGAGACATTGAGAATGTCATAAATACATCTTCCATCGTAGACCAAGAAATTATCCTAATAAAAATAACAACATTTGACGAAATCATTTATGAAGCAACTGTTAGGATTAAGTAGCATCATTATATGAAGTCCCACTTCAAATATTTAGGAATCTTACTGTTCGTATTATTTAGTCAAATAGGAAAAGCGCAAAATTCTTCCTATGTGAAAATAACTTCAGAAGTCAAGGGAGACTCTCTATATAAACTGAAGGAATATAGTAAAGCGTTAATAAGGTATAATGAGGCTCTTCCTGAATATTTAGAGCAAAATAATAAATATGGTTTAGCAGAAATTTATCATGACCTATATATCACTAATTATCGGATAAAAGAATTTGACAAAACATTAATCTATCTGGAAAAAGAATTGGAAATGCGAAAAGAAGTAGGGACCAAAGAAGATATTGGCCGGATTTATAGAACATTTGCATTAACCTATAAACACCTTATTGATTATAAATCTGCTATCACATATTTTGATAATAGCATATCTATTAGAGTAACAAATCAACTATATGAAAATATTGCTGTTGACCTATTTAATCTTGCGGGTCTATATATGACGTCACACGATTTTACCATGTCAATTTCAAAAGGTAATGAAAGTATAAAATATGCGCATGATGAGGGCAATGTTTATTTAGAGGCATTGAATCATCATAATATAGGTATGTCATATTCTTTTATCTCAGATTTCAATAATGCTATCTTACATTATCAACTAGCAATAAAAAAAAATAAGTCAGTTGAAAATATTGGGCAAAAGGCGAATTCGTTGAATTCATTAGCATTGATATATAAGGGATTAAATGACAATAATAAATCGATGAGTTTGTTAAAGAAAGCGCTTCAAATCTCAGAAGATCATAGTGATAGAGGGCTTAAGCCAATGATATCTATAAATATGGCAATTATTCTCATTGATGAAAAAGAATATACTCAAGCCATTATTTATTTAAATGAAGCACTTAAAATCAGTCAAGAAATAGGTCGAAAAGACCTAGAGGCAAACTGTTATAGTGGTTTAGGTGAATACTTCTCATCTTTGAAAGATTATGATAATGCTATCATTCAAATCGAGAAATCACTTTCTTTGAAAGCCGGACATTTTGCTGATGACCAAGAGACACAATTGCAACTGAGCGAATTGTATTTGAAAATAGGTGAACGACAAAAAGCATTAAATATTGCAAAAGAATGCTTTCGTTTTTTTAATAATAATGGGTTCATTGAGAAAGCAAGCGTTTCCCTTTCATTAATTGGAGATATTTATTCATCGCAAGGAAATGATTCACTAGCTATTGATTATTATAAAAGAGCAGTAGATAAAATTGAGAATATCCAATTCAAAATAGGAATAGAATCACAAGCCCAAAATTATATGAAAGATAAAAATGATGTTTATCGTTCATTGATTAATTCATTGATAAAAATAAATAGTACAGATGAAATATTTACATATTTAGAAAAGTTGAAAGCACGTTTACTTTTGGATATTCTTGATAGGAACCAGATTAATATTTTTGGTTTTATGACAGACGAAGAAATAAAAAATGAAAAAATATTAACAATTGAATTAGAATATATCAATACCATTCTTAGAGATCAAGAAAATGGTAATCAATTAGATTCGCTAATTTCCGTACAAAATACAATGCGAAATGAGTTAACGGAGTTTAGAGATAAAACGTATTTAAAATACCCCGACCTAATTGAGTATAGAGCAACTAGTGAAATAGTGCCGCTTCGTTCTGCTAAAAAATTCTTAAATAGACGGGAAGCTGTAATATATTTTATGCAGTTGGAAGATAAACTAATAACTTTTGTACTTACTCGTGAATTATTTGAAATTTTCAATCAAGAAGTATCACAAGACTCAATGAACCTTTTGATAAGTCAATTTAATTTTGATATTAAGACTATAGAGGGTGAGCAAGAACTGGATAGCGATGCATCGAATACATTATATGAAATATTAATTAGTCCGATAAAAAAAGCACTTTTAAATAAAAAACGAATTTGTTTTATTCCTGATAAAATATTGAATCAATTACCTTTTCAAGCACTCCAAAATCAGAATACCCAAAGATATTTAATAGAGGAATATGCAATTTACAGTAACACATCAATGTCTACTCTAAAGTGGCTACGTAATAAAGGTACATATGGTTCATCAGATCTATGCGGTTTTGCTAATCCTTATTTTGGAGAAAGTATTTCAAATCAATCATCACATTTAAGTGAATTATTAACCCCGTTACCAGCTACTGAAAAAGAAGTTTATTCCATTCAAGATATATATGATAAAACAAACACCAAAATATTTATTGGTAAAAACGCAACAGAAACAAACTTTCGTTTATGGGGGCCAAATTATGGTGTGCTTCATTTGGCCACACATGCAATTCAAAACGATGCGAGCCCCTTATATTCGTCTATAGTTTTTTCACCAGATAAAGACAATGACGGCTTCCTTGAAGCCCACGAAATAATAAAATTAGAACTCAATGCGGATATTGTTATTCTCAGTGCTTGTAAAACTGCATTTGGGGAAGAAATAAAAGGTGATGGTAGAATGGGGTTATCTAGGGCATTTTTTGCAGCAGAAGTGCCAACAGTTATTGGATCTTTGTGGAGTGTGAATGATGAGTCAACACAAGAGTTAATGGTGAAATTTCACAAAAAATTAAAACAAAACAATACTCCCGCTGTTGCAATGCAAAAAGCTCAACTCCATTTATTAAAATCTCAAAAATATTCACATCCTTTTTATTGGGCTCCTTTTATTGTAATGGGTGATTCTGATTAATCATCCAATTATTATTAGTTCTTTATAAATCTCTGTAATCCTGTAATAACAGGACCTTTCTAGTCTCACCCATCTTACTCCTTGATTGGAGAATAGCACTTCCTTTGCCATTTTATAATTCCGCTAAATAGCAATTCGCTAGGTTTTATTTGAAATAGTTTAAAAAAAAATAAATAATTGCTTCGTCTAAAGTATTTTAAAAGCATAAAAGGATGGATAATGGCACAGCAAATAAAACATAAAAAAACAATCCTTTTTGATCGCAAATGGAATAAAAAAATCAAGTTTACAAAACACTTTATTGAAAGGTATTTTGAAAGAATCTTGAATACAAAGGTCCCAAATAAATTTCATTTTGTTAATATGAGAAATAAAGTTGCAAATGATATGATTTTTAGGATGACAAAATCTGAAAGAAATTTATTATGGCAATTTGGTTCAAATAAATGTGTAAAACTACCTTTTGAAATGACCAAAGAGATTATTGTTAAAAAAAATCATCTTATAACAATTCTCAATTAATTAACTCTATTAGTTATGTTAACCACAGGAATAATAATAGGAACGATGACATTTTTAGCTGTAATGATTTTGGTCGAGAAACTTCCTAATAAAATAAAGTCATTTGTTTTTGGCCACCATTTAACAACCGATATTTTTTTCTCCGGAATTGCATTCATGGTATTCCCGGTTACAGGTGCAGCAACCTTATTATCAGCAGCTACATTTTGTTTATTATTTACGCTCTATATTTTTATCAGAAGATCAAGCATCCCTTGGAAGCGATTTTCATTTGAAAATGGAAAATTCAAAATAGAAGCGAAAAAATAAATGTTTGCTGAGCAACTAACTCTACTTTGGAAGATCATCAAACGGGGATTTTATGTACTTGGTGGGCTACTTCTATTTATTATAGTAATAGAAGTTATCCGGGCTCTCCAAACACTTGCTGCTGTTCATCCATTGTTGGCTTGGGTAGTTGGTATTGCAGGAATCGGTTCCATTGCCTGGGGAGTTTGGAAATTGTTGACACTTTTGAAGGAGTTTCCATCCGCATTAACCCCACCAGATCCTGAAAAACTGGGTGGAAAAGAAAGTATCACCTACCTAAAAGCCCATCTTTACTATTTGAAATCAGTTGTCGAAGGGTTGGCAAAAAACAAACACCTTCCCATTGAGAATCGTAATGTATTAGTCGGAGTTCTATCTGATGGCAGACCCTTATCAACTTCAGGAAATACCGACCAACTGAAAAGACGGATTATTACACTGGACGAAGATGTTATCTCTCCGGCTCTAAAGCAGTTGAACGACCAAGCGGAGAAGAAAGTGCAAGACACGGTCCGTGATACCATGGTTGGAGTAATGCTTCTTCCGTTTAAAGCGGCGGACATATATCTGGTTATCTATCGAAACGGCGTAATGTTTTTCGAACTGGTGAAGTTGTACAGCCAACAACCCAGCATTAAGGAAACGTATAATGTTTTCCGCAATGTCTTAAAGATGGTGGCAACTGTGAATATCTTAAGCTATACAGAACGATTTACACAGAAGCTGATGTCATCTGTACCCATCCTGGATAAAACAACAGATGATATAATTCAGGGAACAGGTGCTGGAATATTGACAACTGCAGTTGGAAAGGCAACCATTCAACGGTGCCGTGCTTACAAAGGATGGAATTTTGACTACGAAATAGAGAGTTTTCGGAAGACTTCCTTGGATTTCCTGAATTACGTGAAGGATATCCTGGGTGATGATGTGGTACCGCCCTTATCTAAACCCTGGAAACAGGCTTGGGGGTTTATGAAGGGGCTATTTGCTAAGAATGAACAGGAATTGAATGAATCTCCTGATGGCAGGGAACGGAAGTGGCAAATATGGAAAAAAGAACAAACACAACCAAAGGAGGCATAGAAATATGTTTGTTGATCTTTCATTTATTGGTGAATTAGCTCTGATAATTGGAGGCCTAGTACTACTTATAATTTTATTACTGGGTTGGATTGCAAAAAAAAAATGAAAGATTAAATGATGGAATTATTTAAGAAAGTATTTAAAGATCTATTTAGTGGAAATGTAAAGAAAACTGAAAATAAAGATATTGAGTATGAAACTAAAATTCCAAAGCAACAAGTAACACCACCACGGATATCTAACAAAAATACTATCAAAAAAAATGATGAAAGAAGAAGTAATAAAGTATCTTTTAAAAAAATGGATGATTCAAAAGAAAAAAAATCGTTAGAAGTAAAAAGGAAAAAAGTCCATCACTATAACCATTTGTGGAAAATATCTCAAAGCATTCCTGATTTACCTTTCGATGCCTTTTGGGAAGATATGAAATCCGATACACAAATAGAGCTAATTGACCAGTTTTACGAATTAATTGAGTTGGTAAAAGATCCAGAAAATGAAAATATGGTTGGTATTATTATTAAAGATGGCGGAAATGCTGCCCATATACCCATGCATAAAATTCCTAAAAGGTACAGGAGCGACATCAAATGAAAATTATTAAAAAAATATTTTATTTTTTATTCGATTTAACACCATTTGGTCCAACACTAGATTTCACAACAAAAATTATTTTAGGTGTAATGTGGATTTCTATTATAGTAATGATTTTAATATTATTACGCCAGATTATTTATAAATGGATTAGGCTTTCAGATAGTGCTTTACCCAATTCATTTACTACTGAATTTGTTAAATCAAATAAAATTGGTGAAAATTTATTAAGCAAAGATCCTATAAAAGAGTTAGAAAATTTCGCTCAACTGAATTATTCCACTATGGCGACTATTGCTACAATGATGGGTATCCTAGGCACCTTTTTTGGTATTTCAAAAGGAGTTTCTGAAATAAGTTTAGAAGGGAGTAACATTAAACAATTAACTGAGACGATTCAGCCTGTTTTATCCGGATTAAAAACTGCTTTTTACAGTTCAATGTTAGGAATTGGGTTCTCAATAATTTTTAGAGGAGCAGGTAGGTTATGTGAAGAACTATTACTTAAAATAGGAAAAGAAAACTGTGAAAAAGAACTTGCAGAATATGAAGTGGAATCATCTCAATATTATTTACGAATATTAGGGCAAGCATTTAAAGAGCAAAAACAAACAGCAGAAAATATGAAAGACGCAGCATCTACCATGTTAGCTGCAAGTAAAGGATTAAAGGATTTACCTGAAATTGTAGAAAAATTCAAAGCTAATGTAGATCCTGAAAAACTTGCTGAAATGATCTCAACAGGAATCAATGATACGATAAAAAATACAATTTCTCCTATTTTTAAAGATATCAATGAAAGTTTAATTGTAATTCCTGATCTGAAAACTATTATGAGTAGAATGGAGGACTCAGTTCACCTTTTTACAAAATTTACAACTGAAGAATTAAACACAATATTAGACAGAATTGCTGAAACTCAGGATAAATCTAATGGCTTAATTCAAGACTTGGCAACGAATATCACGGATTTAGAAAAATCTGTTAACAATATAAATGATACTTTGCCAGAATTTATTGAAAGTATAATGCGAGGTTTGGATGTTGAATTAACTCAACTTTTTAAAAAACTCTTTTCAAAATTACAAAATAATCTAAATAAAGAAATATCGAGTGTATTTAGCGGTTTAAAATCAGATGGTGAGAAGTTTAGAACAGAGTATAAAAAAACGATGAATGATGTATTGGAAAATCAAAAAACTGCATTCGAAGATACATTGAAACCACTAAATGAAGAATTAGCAAAGAGCGTTAAAGGCATTGTTAAATCATTTGAAGATCAAAAAAATATTATATCGGATGTTACAGACGTCGTAGGCAAACTTAAAACGGTAAATGCTAATTCTACATCGATTTGGGAAGCTCAAAAAACCGAAATTGCCGAAGTCACTAACCAAATATTAAACACACATAACACATTAAAGACTTCTCAGAAAATTTTTAAAGATGAACTGGACGGTATGTTGAAGAAAATTTCTGGTCAGTTAGGGAGCGTTACAACACAACTAGAAGCGATTCCAGAATCATTAAATACATTGGCAGAGCAGATAAAGGGAAATATGGAAAGGTCAAGCGAGTATTTTTCTAAATTTGATACATATATGGCTTCGGCACTCGGAGGGTTGGAAGTGCAAATATCTCGAATTGCCAATAAAAATTAACAAAATAATTCACTTAATTAGAATATGAGAAAAACATCCAAAGATTTGGAAAGTGAATGGCTGTCTATCGGTGATTTAATGTCCGTATTATTGTTGTTAATGGTACTAGTAGTTTTAGTTGCTTTATTTCAAATAGGAGCAGTAGAAGTTGAATACGAAAGTGTAATAAAAGAAAATACGAAACTTGGGAAAATGGTTGATGAATATGAAGAATCAAAATATAAAATATTAAAATCAATTTCAGACCGTTTAGAAAATGCAGGAGTTTTCCATACTTTTAATGAAAAAATTGGTTCTATTTCAATAAGTGGAGATTTATTATTTATCTATGGTAAAACTGAGTATTTGTCTGATGATGGGGAAGCTGCTCTTAGTAAACTAGTGCCGATTATTAATGAAGTGATGTATATGAATGATACAGCTCGCTCTGAAATAATAGGATTAGAAATTACAGGTTATGCAAGTGAATATAGGCATGGTAAAAATGCTTATATGAAAAATAATATGGACCTTAGTCTAAGTAGAGCAGAAAAAGTATGGGTATTTATGCAAAATTTAAATGGTCTTTTAGAGGAAGAAGACTTCTTTCAAAAAATAAAAGTGGTGGGTAGAGGTAGTTACCATGCTAATAGTTATGATGATATTCCTTCGGATAGAAAGGTTGATTTTGTGTTTCAATTTAAAGGACCAATCGCTAGTATAAGAAAAATAATTAATAAAAAAACAGTAGTCTAACTTATCAAGAAAAAACATATCTGATCATTTATCTAAAAGAATAGAATATTATAAATAATGAAGACCACAACTAAAACAACAAAAAGAAATCCATTTTTACCAACCAGGGTAAAAAGGAAATCAAATGCGATTCGAAAGAGAATTGAGAAGGATTACAAGGTCGATGTTGTAGAAATTAAATGGCGATTTTCCTGTGAAGATATTTTGGTAAAATTTAATGACCCAACACAAAAGATTGACGAATTAGAGTTATTATACCTCGTAAATAATATTACTTGGAGTGTTTTATCCAAAGACGAAACCATTTTAAACCTAGATGATATTGACACAGATATTCTGTTAGATATAGGGATAAATAAAAGCATCAGTTCGATGAGCTTTATGTTGACCAATTTATTTATAGTATCCGGTTTATTTGATGGTAAGGAGAAACGTTTTATTAATAGACTCGCAAAATCTATTAAAACGACTAAAGAACAAGAACTTTTAAAATTTTCTTCTTATAAAAATATTTCCAGCGAATTAGCAAATGTTCATTTCGAAACACTTAAAGACCCAAGCGAAGTTATTGATGAGTATGAAATGGAATTTGCAGACATTACTAAAGAATATTTGATTTCATTTCTTACTGATGAAGCATTTAAGATATATATAAAAAGACTTAAAGATGATACTTTAGACCATTCTAATTATTTAACTTATTTTATTCCTATTAAAGAAACTGATAATGAAAAACAGACTAAAAAGATGGATGAATTGTTAATCGCATCTAAAGAATCAGAGCATTTTCAAGGTAAACTTGTTGAATATTTTCAATTGTATAATATTCCTGGGACAAGGTCAATTACTCACTTTTTTCCAAATCTATCTTCAGAAGGAATCTCAGTTTTTAATAAAATATTAAAAAACATTCAATTTAGGTATTTTGAAGAAGTTGCGAAAAATATCTTTGAACATGATACGACTGCTTCGGACAAATTAAGGCGCCATTTACAGTCGAGGACATATTTTTGGAAAAACTATACAGACTCTATTGATGAAATAAAAATTTTCCTACCATCAAAAAGTTTGCATATGATTCAAGATTATAGATCAAAAGATAGATTACCGGACTCAATTTTAAATATAGAAATTGGTAATACTTCTATAGATACTGAAATTGTCTTTATATTTTTAAAAGATCTATTAATCATAGAAAAATTTAGAGGATCAGATAACGATGCAGAAGTTTATAAAAATGTTCCAGATTCATTATTTAATAAGTTATCTGATTGGAAATTTTTAGGTTCAAATGAAATTAGCCAAATAAATCTGATACCTTATGCAAGGTTTAAAATCAACCACAAGCGATATCTATGGCAAATAGAGACTGCAAAGTTATTGAATGAAATATTTAACATTAAAATTGATGACTTAAATAAGTTTCTCGTGGCTGTTTATAATGACCATAATAATTGGGATTCCTTACTAACGCCCATACCAAGTTATCGAGACCAATTAAAAAAGTTGAGGGACGAAAAATTATGAGGCGAAATAAAAAATGATGAAAGAGTTGTGATTGATTTTGGAGAAAAAAACATAACGGATATTTATAATTGGATGGGTTGGACAACATTATTTGAGTAGAAGATATCAAATGTTAGTTAAAAAGGAAGCTCCTGGTTCAGGAGCTTTTTTTACGTTAAAATCATACTGTTTTAATGTCTAAATGCAAAAATAGGAAACAGGTGTTTGACAGGTGGTTACTTCAAAAACGGCCTATTTGTGTCATATTCTGTCATATCGGAAGTCTAAAAAAAGAGCAATAAAAAAGCCCCTTTCTCATCGAGAAAAAGGGGCTTTAGTCGAGTGATCCGGGTGAGACTCGAACTCACGGCCAATGGCTTAAAAGGGCAATGTTCACTTTTTTACTGTTCCCGTAAGTGTAGCAATACTATAATATACAGAGATAAAAAAATCGCTTAAAATTTAATAGTCGGTGTTTGACCGGTGGTTGGGACAGTTGGCGTGTAATAATGAGCGGATCGCGGTGTTTTGTTTGTGGGATGATTTGTAGATTTGGGAATGCATAGATATATAACATTACTACTATTCCTTTCTGTTGGGTTGTCTCAAAAAAGATACTACATCAACCATATCCTAGAACGAGATGGTGTATATATCCAAAAGTTAAGTGATGAAGTAATAAGTGGTGAAGTTTTCCAAATGTTTGGTGATACGAAAGTACCATTAGGAAAGATGAAAGATGGAAAGAAAGAAGGTAAGTGGATTTCTTGGTATCCTAATGGACAGAAGAGGTTGGAAGAAACTTGGAAGGATGGTGAATTGATTTCTGAAGAACAATGGAACGAAGATGGGTCTGTGAAGGAATGATTAACCGCATCCCATCAAGCCCCACATTCGTGGGGTTTTTTGTTTTCCATCTCTTTGTAAAAAAATGGAGGTGGGGTAAATTCAAAGGGTGAAGAAACTTGTTTCTCGATGTTAGATTGGTCACGATATGGTCACGCTTCAGTTAAAACAACTGAAAAATATTATGTGGATTTAGTTGATGATAACTATAAGTCAGCTTTGGATGGATTGGATAAAATAATCTGATTAGCTACATTACTTTAACGGTAAAAAGGAAGCTCCTTAATCAGGGGCTTTTTTTATGTTAAAAACTACTTTTTTAAAGCAAAAGCTATAAAAAAATTTCAGGTAAATTTCAGGTGGTTACTTCAAAAACGGTCTATTTGTGTCTATTTCTGTCATATCGGGAAAGTACAAAAGGGCAACAAAAAACCCCGATCTCTCGACGAGAAAACGGGGTTTAAGAGAGCGGGACCGACGAGACTCGAACTCGCGACCTCCGGCTTGACAGGCCGGCGTTCTAACCAACTGAACTACGATCCCAATTTTTAAAAAGCTATTATTTATCCCGGTAAATGAGT
>Ga0187827_10006429_pt1 | contig 13426 bp, 12 predicted proteins | sample ETNtaG_39_FD_167969 | JGI IMG/M metagenome (GOLD analysis project Ga0187827, IMG submission 167969) | Marine microbial and viral communities from oxygen minimum zone, Eastern Pacific Ocean - ETNP2014_SV_150_PacBio MetaG (Illumina Assembly) | ecosystem: Environmental > Aquatic > Marine > Hypoxic... | reverse complement strand
GAACTATAGCTGCTGAAGATCTCGTAACCATCGGCCGTAAGCTTTGAGTCCAGTATAAAGCGAAAACTCAGAATTAAACCCCATCTCCTTGATCTTACTTATATCAGCGCACCAGTTTTCCGGATCACCTTTTCTCTTAGAGCCAGAAAATATTATTTCCCCATCCCAGCCAAGTGCTTCGATAAAGGTTTGTGCCGCCTCTCTGATTGTTGTTTCAATCCCGGTGGCAACATTGATAACCTCACCTTTGAGTTTACTTTTTTGTGCAATGGTCTCACTGGCACGAACCAAATCCTTCACAAAGATATAATCTCTGGACTCATCACCAGTACCTAACAATTCAACAGTCTTGCCTTCCCTTGTTTTTTTGTATAAATCCCAAAAAAGTTGTTTTTTTAAACCGGGACCGTAAGCGGAAAAAACTCGCATTGAACATGTCCTGAGGCCGTAAAGTTCAGCATATTCTCTACAAACAATTTCACTTTGTCGTTTGTGCCAGCCATAAGGAGAAATGGGAGCAACATCGGTGTCTTCACTAACGGGTAACTGTGAAGGAGTACCATAGACTGCTGCGCTGGAGATGTTAATAAATGTTGTCTTCGGACTTGAAATTCTAATCACCTCAAGCATCCTCAAGACATTAATTACATTTAATTCATAATCCGCCAAAGGATCATCAAATGAAAAAGGAACACTGGCAGCGCCGGAAGCATTCAGACATATATCAGGTAAAACCTCCTTAAACACGTCATTGTAATCTGGTTCCTTTTTTCTCACTTTGAAATAATCTATCATTTTATCCTTTACAACAATATCACAACCAACAGCAGAATATCCCCGGGTTTGATAATAGCGCAGAGCTGCTGATCCGATAAAACCCATCGACCCAATGACCAATATTTTCATCACTTGATTAAGCTTTTGCTAGAAAACGAAACAGTGATCTAAAAGCACTGTTAGGGTCTCGACCATCCTTGAGATGGCTCAAAAACATGATCCGTATGACTCGATATTTAAAATAATGAAAACTGGGCTTATCCGGTTTAAGATCTAGTCTTACACTTTCAAGCAATTTGAAATATCCTTCCTCAAGACCTTTAAAATCTTTCATGGCCGACTGGGGATTATTACGATAATAAAGTATAGGTTTATCAGTGTAGTCATATTTACCGCTTTTTGAAATTGTAAGATAAAATAAAAGATCTTCTGCATGGGTCATCCCTTCCCGAAAACTATATTTTACTTTTGATTCATTTCGAATCATCCATGAAGGTCCAAAATAACATGAACTACTAAGTCTTAAAAGATTGTAGTAAGGGGTTCCTTTGAACCTAGGAATATATTCCCGGCCAGTTGGTTTCATATTGGAATTCATGTATATAACCTTCCCATCAACAAATGAAACGTCAGAATTTTTTTTAAAAATATTTAGTCTCGCCATTAGACTCTCTGGTGTCATAGCATCATCCGCATCCAAGAAACAGAAATAATCACCTTGCATATTATCAATAGCTAAATTACGTGCCGCACTAACACCTCTGTTTTCCTGTTCGTAATATTTTATTCTTCTATCGCTGAACTTAAAAATCTCGTCTTTTGTGGCGTCCGTACTGCCATCATTAATAATGAGCAATTCCCACTTTTCATATGATTGATGAAGCACAGAATTTATTGCTTCTTCAATATATTTTGATCCATTATAAACAGGTAATATAATTGAAACAATTGGACTTTTCATAGTTTAGCTAAAAAAGATTCTAACGCTATATTCTATCTAATGAGACAACATGTTAAACAAAAAATAAATTTAATTAACACCCAATAATAATTTATATAAAGAATTCAAACAAAAAAATTTGTTTTGTTAATTTGTTTCAATTTGATGCAGTATTGATTGAATCATTTCAACCCTGGATGATAAAAGAAATTTATTTTTTACTCTTTTCATACCTGATTCACCCATTTTTTCTCTGAGTTTTGAATCACTAATTAACTTAATTATTGATTTTGACATACCCTCAAAGTCATATTGATCAACTAGAAAACCGGTTCTTTGATTAATAACTTGCTCGGGTATACCTGAATGTCTTGTTGAAACAACAGGCAAACCAAAAGCCATTGCTTCCATTATTGAAACTGGCATTCCTTCTTCGTCCCCACTCGATGAGGTCACACTATGTTGTGCGTAAATCCAATTAGTGTACAATTTGCGTAAAACATCATCATAAGACATGGAACCACAAATAGTAATAGAATCTAATATATTCATTTTTTTTATATAGTGAATCATATCATGCTTTAATGGTCCGTCACCAATAATTGTTAATCTTGCATTATCAAATTCTTTTAATACCAACCGAAAAGCTTCAACTAATGCAATAGGGTTCTTTTTTTCTACAAGTCTTCCAACATGTATTATGGAAGGATATTTTGTTTTTTTAATTATTTCGTTTTCTATAATTGAATTGAATAAGTCAATATTTATTCCATTAAACACAACCTTAAGCTTTACTTGAGGACAACCTGCAAGTAATAATCTATTTTTTATATAAGTAGATGGCGTTAAAATAAATTTTGCTGAATCAAAAACATTAGCAATTTCGTTTTTGTAATCATCATATTGGAGGAGTTCCGTAGCATCCCGACCATGAAAATGAACAATAAAAGGAATTTTCAAAATATTCAGAGATTCATAAGCAAGTGTAGCGTTATTTCCATATTCAACGTATGCAACAGTAGGTTTAATATCTATTAAGTGATCAAGAAGACATCTTTTACTATTTATTTTCTTTAACTTAATATCAAAGGGCTTGAAATTTAATAATTTCCTCACTTTTATTAAAAAAGCAATGAATGTAGAATTTTTTGAAACATAATCACATTCTATTAATGATACATTGGGAGAAACTTGAATATCATGATCAGTCTTATTCTTATCAGAAATTACAAATATTTGTTTTATATCTTTAGATAATCCATCAATTAAATTAGAGATAAATGTCTCTGAAATTTCTCCATAATTCTCTATAATGTAGGCTAGCCGCACAATCTATCTTATATCAACCATCTGTGAAAAAGACTTTAGAGATCATAAAATTGATAGTATCACGATTTATTAGCTATAACACCTAAGGAAAGATACATAGGTTCAATATTCCCTATCTCTATTTCCTTTTCGATATTTCTACATCTCAAATAACTATCAACAAACATTAGCAAAGGTTTTAGTAATAACTTATCAGTAATTGACAAAGAAGATCGATAAAGAAATAGTTTGTGTAGTTGATAAATAACTGACTTCCAAGAACCAATTCTGTATGTATGTATATTAGTGAAATTACATTCATTCATGATTTCATCTATTGAGAAGGGAGTGTAACGGAAATAGTCATTTGGCACATCATGTAATGGCCAAACAAACGGAGAGGTAATTATTATTGTTCCATTTTTCCTTAACACTCGATGAGATTCCTTTAGAATATTACTTATATCCCTTACATGTTCAATAACTTCAAAACAAACTAATGTGTCATATTGTCTGCTGTCAATAGGTAAGATGTTTCCGTCCCATAAAATATCGGGTTTGCATTTTTTTGAATATTCACCTTCAATGTCAACACCTGTATATGATTTAACGGAATCTATCCCCGTAATTAAATCTTCATATGGTTTTTGTCCGCAGCCAATATCCAAAACATCTCCCTTCATCTTTTTTGAAACGTGTAGAATGAAGGATTTGATACACTGTTTCATTAAGTAATTGTCACTTATCATATTTATTAAAAGTATCAATCAATAAATATTCTAGTTTGTGCTACAATGATCCATTCATAAATCTTATATCTGATCCTTTTAGGAAATAGCAAAAACCATGATTTCTCATCCAGTTTTAAGCACCATTTATTACTAAAGAAAGTGAATAAAGAATACTTCATATTACTTTCGCAATCGAAGTTCCATCGATCCGGATATTTTTCAATAATATCAGGATTATTTAAATACAACATCTTTGCAGATTTATTACCTTGCTTGTATCTTTTTACATATGATTCAAGATTCTTATAATCGTCATGGTAAACCCATGTCCTATAATCTTGATAAATATCCATACCGTATTTATGCATTGCCAAAAAGGAGAAATAGAAATCTTCAGAATCATAAAGATTCTCTGAAAATCCTCCTACAATTTCAAAAGTTTTTTTCATCATTGATTTATTTGCACCCGTTAATCCAGCCCTATCTTTTCTGATCGGTTTAAATGATCGCTTGTACCACTCTATTTCTCTTAAAGCACGATACATTTGAAAATCCCCATTTATTCTCGATAAATCATATAACACTGGACCGTCAAGAATACCGCCCTTGATATTTTCATGAAATTCATAGTGATATTTTACTGATTCAGGGTTTATTCTTACATCGGAATCATAGAATATTAGAAGATCACCAACAGAATTATTTACACCAACATTACGTGCTTTCCCTCTTGTTAATTTCGGCATTTCAATCAATTTTATTACAAGATCGCTTCCCGAATTGAATGATTGGATTTTGGTATTTGTATCATCTGATGACCCATTATTTACCACCACAACTTCAAAATTGTTAAGAGATTGCTCCTCTAATGATCGTAGGGTTGGTATTATTGTTAATGATGAATTATATGATGGAATTATAATACTTATCACGGTTCTCATATTGTTCATTAATAATATTTTCTATTTTATGTATAATATTATTATATGAACGATTTTTAGAATAAGCAATTCGATTAGATACTTTTTCTTTACTATTATGATATTCAAGATTATACAATACTTGTTTTAACTTCATATCAAATTCATGTTTATCTTGACAAAATATGATAAGATCAGTCCTATCCAAATAGTGATGGATAGGCGTTGAAATAATTGTTTTTCCAGCCGCAAATAATTCCAGAATCTTGTGTGGATTTGCAATTTGTTTATAATATTTCACATTATCGTAGGTGATAATATTACAATCCATTTTTTTCATATTATTTACTACTTCATTAGGATTTATTACACCATGAAAGGATACATTTTCAAACTGTGAAAGCAAATTATATGGATCCATATTATTACCTTCAAGATTTGAGAATGAATACGGGCCATAAAAATTATATTGAGCTTCAGGATTATTTATTATTAAAAATTCCATTAATTCCAAGTCAAGATAATCACTACAGAAATTCCCTAACAAACCAATCTCGTATGTTCTTCTTCTATCAACATTTTCCAAAGATATCTTTTGAAAAGGATTATATCCGTGCCCGATAACAAAACAATTTGGATTGAGAGGTTTAACTTTTTCTTCTATGAAATCATGTGTACAAAATACAAAATCTGAATACCTAGTTACAGTATCCCTATTTACCTTGGTGTCGTATTCAATTTGAAATGAAATTTTCAAAACCTTTTTCAACCACATAAAATTGAAGAGTTTTGAATTATCAAATGAAATAATAACATCAAAGTTCATTCCAGTATCTCTTTCACATACTTGAACGTAATGCTTACACAGAAGCCCGCTTAACCATTTAGGAAAAAACCTTAAACCGGCGATAGATTTCTTAGAACTATAAACTGTTAATTTTTCATTAACCTTATACATATTAACATCCCCACTCTGCAAAAATACAACTTTACATCTCTTTGACAACTCTCTTGCATAATGATGTTTAGAAACGAAACACTCCCCCCATTTTTGTGGAGAGATAATTAGGATATTCTTATCTTTAAAGGCAAACTTTTGCAATATTTCCAGAATAGGTATTTAAAGTAGAATATTTTTATTGGAAAAAATATTAATCTAATTATGTTTGAAAAGTTATTCGACAAATTTACAGTTGATACTTGATCTTGAAAATGATAATCTACTATAGTGTAGTATAGGAAATCAAGTATTCCTTGTAAATTGACCTTCTTAAAACTATATAGTGGCTCTATTAGTTCTATTGATTGATCCAGAAAGATGGCCTTTTCTTTGGGTAACCGATTTTCATGGATGTGTACAACTTTTATATCAAATGATGGATTTAAGACACCTCTAGAACGGCTGGCCACTTTGGCTATTTGATTATCACATCCCATTCTTCCCAAAAATATGTCTTTATAATCTCCTTCAAGATTTCCTTGGAAAATCCAAACATCCTGGCTGTCATTTCTTTCTATGTGCTTTAACCTCAACCCGTCATAGATTTCCCACCTACTTAAACAAAGAAAATTTGAGTACAAATCAAATCCGTACATTTGATACAATGATTCGTTAAAAACTATATCATTATTAGCAATTATTTTAATATCAGTTGAAGTTGTGGTTGAATTCAATATATCCAAATAGTCTGAAAAATCAGGGGTGAAATTGATAGACCTAGAAATAATTTTTTCAGAACTTAAATCAATTCCACTTTCGTTAATTAGATAAATCTTATCAATATATTTATTCTTTTCATTTGCGTGGATGCAAGAAAGGAATTCGTTCATTCGTTTCGACTCATACAGGCTTACATATAATATTACCATTTCATATTTTCATATTATTCTTTATTGAATTTGTGAATTATTGGTTTGTAACTAATAAAAACTTCAGTCTTTCGTATGAATCCATATCTTGGATTAACAAGAGGAAATATCTTTGTTTTCATCCCTGAAGCTGAATTAATATAGTTAATTAGATTATCTCCCCAATCTGTGATAACAAGAGAACCATTTGGATCGATGGGATTTCCATGATACTTCTTCTCGGCAAAATACTGAATCCCAGAGGAACTGTTCCTCGCTCGGACAAACGTTGGCTGATTGCTATTCCAAGGCACGGTGAAAATATGAACTCCGTTGGGTTTAAGTGTTCTTCCAATTTCAGCAAAAGCCTTATCAGGGTTCAAAACATGTTCAAACACATCTTGGGTTATGACAATATCAAAACTCTGATCACTGAAGGTTTGTTTCTCAAGATTTTCGCATCTTATTCCTTCATGGTAATCACCTTTTGGTACATTTTGCCAAGAATGAGATGGAGTATAGCTTTTACATTCCCGAAGTAGTTTATCAGAAACTGACCCTGATGGAGAAGATTCGTGAATGGCTAAATCTCTATAATTTGGGTAATGCTTATTGAGAATATAAACTAGAGCTCTCCAACGTGAAAATGAACCACAATAAATACATCTAAATTTTTCTCTTAAATATTTTCCCCGATGAACGAATATTGTCCTTTTTTCACAAATTGTACAAAATCCGGAATGAAATTTTCCTGAAAGAATTAGTCTCGATTCAGACTGAAATCTCTCAAATAAATACTTTGCATAGTATATATTAAACTTTCTTTTCACTATTCTTTAAATTGATTGATTATAACATGCTTTTTAATTTTCTAAAAATCTTCAGCTTTGATTTTGATATGGGTGTATAATGAACTTTTCCAAAAGAACTGATAATTAGATCTAAATAAGTATAATCCAATTCTAATATCGATAACAATACTCTAAGATAATCGTATAGTTTTCGTCTGCTAATTAATCCGGAAGAGAATTTGTTTACCAGCATTGTGGCAGTTTGAACATGATATATTCTCTTCATATTTTCCCAGCCCTTTTGCCCGGCTTGATCTTTAACGATTTTTTCCCATTTCTTAATGAACTGATTTATTCCTTTAAGGCGTTCTTCTATGTCTTCCATCATTCGTAGATTAGTGTGCTTAATGCTATACACCAGACCTTTTGGAACGAAATCCATGCGGAAACCAGCTAAAGAAAGTTTCAGCCATAGATCGTGATCAATACAACTGGTTAAATCTTCTGAGTGACCACCGATTGACAATAATAGTTCTTTTGGAATCATCATACAAGATGATCCTATACAATAACCATTAAAAAAGTATTTCAACATCTCACCCCTAGCTTTCGGGACATATTGGATCCTTTTTCCATTATTATTCATAATTATATTACCACAATAAACCATTATCTTATCGTCATTAAAACTACTAATTAATTTAAATTGAAGAGCTATTTTATCCTTCAACCATCTCTCATCATCATCCATAAATGCAACATATTTACCGCGCGCTAATCTAGTTCCAGTATTTCTTGCAGCAGCTAAGCCTTTATTCTTGTTATGTAAAAAATATTTGATTCGCTCATCATTGACTGATGTTATGTGTTTATCTAACTGCGATCTTGATCCATCCTCGACAACAATGATTTGAATATTTTTGTAGGATTGTTGTAGAGCACTTTCTATAGCTCCCTTAGCGAGCTCGTAGCGGTTGTAAGTGGAAATAATAATAGACACAAGTGGGTTTTCATTCTGATAATACATATTCTTATTCCTTGTTGGAATATCTCCTCAATGAAAAATTATGCTTATATTTTAAAAACTCTTCTTCAGATTTATCTTACTATGAAATTTAAAATAAACATTCTTATACTAACTAAAATCTTTCGGTAAATATTTAAATTATATGGGAATTTTGATATCGCTTTGATATAGTTAAAAATACATTCTCCCCACTTCATGATAACTCCGCAATCAAAAGCTATTGCTGTATAAATATTTGAAGCCTGATAAGGATAGCGATCTAATTCCTCCCTGAATTTCTTCAACTTTACTCTTTGGCTCCTTATAGCATTAACTACCCCCTGCATATCATTCGTGCTGATTCTGTCATACCCATGTCCAGAATAAATTCTTACCAGGACTTCAGGTACATAATCCACTTCATATTTCTGGGAAACTCTTCGAATAAAATCACCATCATTTCCTCGTGGCAAAGTTTCATCAAAACCACCAATTTGATCGATGACTTTACGTCGAACCAAAAGAGTTGATGAATTTCCAATTGCCTGTTTATCAATCATATCTTTGAAAATATAACCCTTTAATATTGGTTTATTATTATATAGCTCCTCCTCACTTTTCATATAACTCATCCAGCAATAAACAAGCCCAATATTTTGTGGTGATTTTTGCAACAGATTAACCTGTTGTTCCAATTTACCATCCATCCATTCATCATCATCATCAAGAAAAGCAATCAATTCTCCTTTTGAATGTCTTATTCCCGTATTCCGGGCTGCGGAGGCGTGTCGATTAATTTTGTGTCGAAAACACCGGATACGATCATCATTAAACGAAGCAACAACTTCAGTCGTCTCATCAGTGGAAGCATCATCAACAACTATACATTCTAGCTTTGAGTAAGTTTGATTGAGTACACTCCCAATAGCTCTTTTCAATAACTGAGAACGATTGTGGGTAGGGATAATAACTGACACCGTTGGGTAAATATCACTTACCATTAATATTCCTAATACATTACGTACACTGTATCTGATACTTCTTGATCCATCTCCACTTTATCATCTAGTAAATGCGCTATCCTCAATAGTTTTGTAAGAATATTAAAGAATATATTCTTTGATTCATTATCAATATTGATCCAAGATTCCAAAATTAATTTTGCTCTCAATGATGGATCCTTTATAATATTTGATTGATTCCAAGGAATATTATACTGACTCGATAGTTGATCATTTTCACTGATATCTATCCAATTTGTAGTTTTGCTCAAATTCTTTTGAAAACATAGAGGATTCCGCTTAAATACCCGAGTGACATAGAAAGTAAATAATAATCTTAAAAATATCTCGCCAAATTTATTTTTTATATTTTGGGATACACTAGTCAAGTTCAAATTCTCTCCGCCAATCCTTCTCTTCTATCCATTTAGGTTGCCCTGATTTGTACAAAATTCTATCCTCCAAAACTAAAACATCCATTTCTGTTCTCATAAAACACCTATAGGCATCCTGAGGAGTACACACAATAGGCTCACCCCTCACATTAAAGGATGTATTTACCACTACCGCAATTCCCGTAATATCTTCAAAAGCTTTAATTATATTATAGAATTGAGGATTATCTCTTTTATTTACAGTTTGTACCCGAGCGGAATAATCGACATGAGTTATGGATGGAATGTCACTTCTTTCTTTCTTCAAACGCTTCATCAAATCACTATTAGTAATTTCATTCTGTTTTTTTCGGCGCTCTTTTTTAACATCAGCTACCAGCAACATATAAGGACTGGGCCTATCTAATTCAAAATATTCTTGAACTTTTTCTTCAATAACAGCGGGTGCGAAAGGCCTAAAGGATTCTCGATACTTAATTTTTAAGTTTAAAATTGACTGCATTTCTATTGAACGTGGATCACCCATTATTGATCGGGAGCCAAGTGCTCTGGGGCCAAACTCCATTCTTCCTGAAAAGTGACCTATAACATTTCCTTTTACAAGTAATGATGCTATTGTATCAGCACGATCAGATTCAGAAAGTGTATAAAATGGATAATCATTAGTATTTAAATAAGCATCTATCTCCTCATTGGAGTATTCGGGCCCCCAGAAAGATCCTTTTTGTGGCGCAAAACCATCGGGCTTCTTTCTGGGCTTTTTTAGATAGTTATGGTAAACATCAAGACATGCCCCAACCGCACCTCCCGCATCACCCGAAGCCGGTTGAATCCATATATCCTCAAATAAACCAGACCTTAGTAGTTTCCCATTTGCTACACAATTTAAAGCGACTCCACCAGCCATTGTAAGATATTGTGAACCGGTTATTTTTTTTGCATGATTCGCCATGCGGAGTAAAATATCTTCAGTAATATTTTGAACAGATTTTGCAATATCCATTTCGCGTTGGGAAATTTTACTCTCCAATTCTCTTGGCGGCCCATCTAGAAGTCCATTTATCTTATCATTGAACATTCTTTTTCCACCCATAAAATCAAAGTAATCCATATTTAAGTAAATTGAACCGTCATCATTTATGTTAATTATGTTTTCCCTGATAAGATTTTCATATCTTGGCTTACCATATGGTGCCAAACCCATCATTTTGTATTCACCTGAATTAACGCGGAATCCGGTAAAAGAAGTAAATGCTGAATAAAATAGCCCCACCGAATGCGGAAAGTGCATTTCCTTAATTAACTTGACTTGGTTACCCTTTCCATATCCAATCGAAGCTGTGGTAAATTCGCCTACACCATCACAGGTTAGGATAGCTGCTTCATCAAATGGTGACATATAAAATGTGCTAGCCGCATGAGATCGATGGTGAAGCGTCTGAAAAATCTTGCCTTCATAGCCTATTTTTTCCTTCAGAAGTTTCCCAAGATTTAGTTTAAGTTTAATCCATGATGGTATAGAAGATAACCAGAGGTCCTTTCCATTTTTGCCTAACTGAAGTTGTGTTTGAAAAATTCTCTCAAGTGTAAGTGACATATTGTCATAATAACATACTGCCCGAATATCATTAGTCTCTATACCAGCCTGTTCCAAGCAATAAGAAATAGAATTTACTGGGAAACTCTTATCATGTTTGTATCTAGTAAACCGTTCCTCTTGAGCTGCGGAAACTAGTTCTCCATTGCATAATAAAGCAGCTGCCGAGTCATGATAGAAACATGAAATACCCAACAGATAATCATTCACTGGACTCTGACTTAATACGGAACTTTCTGAGTTATGCTCCTTTTTGTTTGGCAACATAGTGGCTTTTATCTCAGTTGAAACCCTTTCAGATATTATCTTATTTGCTTTTTTAGAGAAATGTCCGTCATTCGGAATAAAGAATTTTTTTCTTTCCTCAAAAGAATACATTTCTAGTGATGAAAGAACATCGATAATACGAACGTTTTGATGAACACTTGATAATTGTTTTAATCTTTCAAGATATATAGGCTCAAGACAGCGAATAGCATAATCTGAATGAGGGATAGGAATCAAAAAGATAGGTCGACCTTTACTACTTGCTATAAAACTTTCAAGCAATGCTTTCATTAACATCCAACCTTCAGTTTTGGAACTGGAGTAATCTTGAATACATAAATCATCATCGAATATTTTTTTATGGAAATTGTTCCCCAAATTATCACTTATCTTATATAGAATTGGAAGAATTCTTTGACCAGTTTTCTTAAAAATATTATAAGAATCAGAAGATTTTTCTTCTTTGGACCATCGGCCAGGAGGAACATTCTTCATGACAAGTAAATTATTAGTTTTATTAAAGTATGGTTTCGGAACTTTTATTCCAAATCCTACCTCCGCACTATCAAAGATACGATAAGACTTCATGTTTCTTCTAATATCGGTAATGTGAAAAATTAACATAAGGGCATCAAAATCGTACTCAGAAGCAAGATTTTCTCTAATTAACAAATGATGATCATTACCAGAGCCAGGTAAACCAAAATTATACATTTCAATATCAAGTTTTTTTGCCACTAAGTCTGTGATTCGATATGCATTTGAAACTCCATCACCTGCACAAAATGAATCCCCAAAACACAAAACTCTATGCTTATTAGAATTATTTCTTAAAGAATAATCAAATTCAGAGCGAAAACCTTGATTATTTGTTTTAACAAAATAGGGATGTAAGGGGCGATTAATTCGAACATTGATGTTGGGTATAAATCTATGACCGAGAAGTTCATCATACTGGGAAATTGACCTCTGATACTTCATTCTATCATTCTTATCTCTAAGACCTAGCTTATTATTATCCTACAATCAGAATTCAGTTTCGACTAAAATAAAAGTAAATTTTGGACTGTATAAATCCAATTAATGAAAAATAATGAGAAAGTACAGGAAAGATCCAGAACATAAGTACAGTAACCGTTTTAAAGGAGTATCCACATCTGTATTGGCCACGAATTAAATAAGGATTCCTCGGTACATAACGACGCCAGGAAAGATAAATATTGTTAAAATCTTTATATCTTTCAGGATATAAACAGCTAAGTTGGCCTCTGCCACCTCTGCCTATTCTAATAGATTTCATTAATAATGCTTTCAAAGTGTCTCTTGCAGGATGGTAAATAGTTATTTTATCTGTGTAATGAAATTTCAGTCTAGCATCCCACGCTCTATTTCCAAATTCCCAATCACCTCCTGATTCTAATCTGTTATCAAAAAATCCTATTTTCGAAAATATATTACTCTTAACTGTTAGACAACAAGTCTGTGCGTAATGTGAGTCCTCCATTGCACTTTTTACTTGAAAACCAGTAACTATGTTATAAAGCGTAGCAAAGCTTTTTCTTTTTGAATATAAATATACTTTACATCCAACATAATCAGGGTTGTTCTCATCAATCACAGAGATAATTTGTCTTATCCAATCTTTCGATACGGTCATATCAGCATCAACAAAACTAATCAATTCTCCTCTTGCGGAATCAATACCTTTATTCCTTGCCGCATAGGAACTTTGTATTTTATCCTCTATCACATATTTGACCAGTTGTGGATATTTATCTGCATGCATTTTAGCAACATCCAGTGTCTTATCAGTTGAACCGTTATCAACAACAATAATTTCGTATT
>Ga0187827_10006422_pt1 | contig 13436 bp, 4 predicted proteins | sample ETNtaG_39_FD_167969 | JGI IMG/M metagenome (GOLD analysis project Ga0187827, IMG submission 167969) | Marine microbial and viral communities from oxygen minimum zone, Eastern Pacific Ocean - ETNP2014_SV_150_PacBio MetaG (Illumina Assembly) | ecosystem: Environmental > Aquatic > Marine > Hypoxic... | reverse complement strand
TTATAGGGGTCTAGGAGGCGTTTTAAGCCACTTTAATGGCTTATGTGGTATAATTTACCACTGAAAAAATAACAGCCTTAGAATCTAATATCGTAGCTTATCTTGTTCGGTATATTGTAGTGACTCTAGTGGGTTGCTCCAAACTGAAAAAGGATTAGCGTCATCTAATCTTTGCTGAGGAACAGGGGGTTGTTGAGGATTTCTAAGCCTATCAAAAAATTGTGGCACGCGATACGAAGAATCATGCTTTAGCAGAGGATTTTCGTGTGAATAATGTGGGCTCCCCCCTGGAGGAGGCATACTATTATAGTATCCTTTATAAAGATTCCTGAATTTTTGTCTACTACTTCTTCTATGCAATGGGTTTTCATCAACTGATACTGGATTATAATATACTTGCTGTTTTTGTCGTATTTCTTCGTTACGTTCTGCACTCATCGCTCTTAGATTTCGTAAAGATTCAAATAAACCCATTTCAGGCTACCATTTCTACTTTCTCAGTTCTTCTTGGTCTTGGGCTACCAATGCCCGATAAGACTGGTGTCTCTTCTTTACCTAAGCGATCAAAGTATCTATTCATTTGATGTATCGGTAGGCCTGTGGTTGTTTCTACTAACAAGTAAGGTCTTTCTGAAAGTTTCTTTATATCCCTGGCTGCTCTTCCAAATGGGAACCAAGTCCATAGGTAGTAATCAAAGAACCTGTTCCAGTCGTTCTTTAACAGTGCTCCCAACGGATCAAGCAAGAATCTTGCTGATGGTGGTGCAATAGCTTCAACAATATTTATAGGCCAGGGAAGTCTTCCAAAGAATGCTTTCTCCCTTTCTTTTTTATCACCGAACATAAAGTCTGATAGATCTTTTAGATCTTCCAAGGGTGGTGTAGTAGCAGAGCTAAAGATACTGTAGGGCAATGCTAAGGCAAGAGCAAACAAGAAGAGTTGTATCTGTGTCATCCGTGTAAAGATTTTGAACTCTTCTGATTTGGGGTCCCATCCTGCTTCTTTTGCTATAAGTATGTTCTCTGCGTTCACTTGCACTGCTTTGTATGTATATAGTTGGAACCTACCAAAGATTCTACCACCTGCTCCTGTTAAAAAGAGTGGTCTAGCACTATTATTATATAAGAACTGAGAGTTTATAACTCCTTGTCTTGCTACATCTATTAAGAATGGAGAGTCTAGTGGGTACAAGTCTCTTGGTATGTCGAAGGATTCCATAGCTTGTATTAGATGGGATAGAAAAGATCTTACTCTTAGTCTTTCTTCTGATACTCTCATGAAAAAAGCTGCTTTGTCTTCTATCTTATCTAGAACTCCAGTTCTTCTAGCTATTTCCCATACAGTAGCTTGGTCTACACTTTCCTCGTCTTGTAGTTTCTTAGTGAGTTGCCTGCGAAAGTTATTCCATGTCTTTCCCTGGTATTCTGGGTGAGATCCTAGTTCATCTCTTAGCCATGTTTCTACACCTGAATACTTGGCTGCAAAGTCTACCCAGTATGCTCTGTCTCTTATAGGAGCTTTACCACCCTTCTTTATAATTACATTCTCTGCTTCTGTGTATGGGAGATTTCTATCCATCCAGGTCCAGTTTCCAGCTCTCAACCAGGGTTTTAACCCAGTCTTTACTATGGTCATTGCACTACCTCCTACGTAGTTGTTTGCCATAGCTTTTGTATGAGAGAGTAATGATATCATATTATATTTTGCATCAAGATGTGATAACCATCTTAGTCTATCATCTATTTCTTTAGGATCATCTGTTTTTAAGATAGAGTCACGCATACTCTTGGGGAATTTATTGACAAGCTTCTCTGCCATGTCGTTAGACAGCCAATAGTAGGGGTTATTAGTAAGTGGTAGCTTATTTTTACCTATCCAGTGCGATGGTATCCTTGCATCAGCTCCTACGTCTGCTCTTATTCTGAGTTTCATATACCTGGTCCATTGCAAGAGGTCGTTCTTTGTATAGACAGGGTTGGCGACTTTCTGAAAGTTAGCTAACACATTCTGAGCTGAAAGTAAGTAATTCATATTTACTTTAGCTCTGTTAAGCGATAGAAAATACTTTCTCCATGCTTCTGTGCTTTTCACATAGCCTGGAACAGGGTCTTTCCTGTTTCTTGACTTGGCATGAGTAGGTCTGTTCTTGGAACCTAAGGCTTCTAACATGTCTTTATGAGTAATCTCATCCTTAAGTAGAAGGCTGTTTATGTTATAGACCATATCCTTATCGGGATTATCTAGATTATGGATGGTTGATTCAACCTTGTATTTTATTCGGCGAAGTGTTTCGGGTGTTTGACCTGCTTCTCCAAGTTTGCTTTGTCTTATTAGATAGTCTTCAACTGCTTTCTTAGTGTGACCTACGTGAGGGACGTAAACATCTTCAGCAAACTGTCCAATCATATCCTCTTTGAAATATTCACCCCACTGGACTTGTCTTCTAAGCCTGTTTATTGTTTCGGCTCTAACCTTTTTGTCTGGAATATCCATAGCTCTCATTTTTTTCCCTTTGGGGGTAAAAGGATATTTTCCTACAGTTGATGCTATAATATAGTCACTAAAGAATCGTAGTGTGTTTTCTATGCCGTAATCTTCACCTGCTTTTAGCTCATCATGCAACTGGTTAGAATGTCTTTTAAGAATAACCTTTTCATAGTCAGGTATGTCGTCTATTTTATCTATCATTGCATACTTGGTATACTTTCCACGCCATTTCTTGCTTCCTTTAATAAGGCGGAGACCTTCTCTTGCAGCAAGTGTGTTTTGCTTGTTGATTAGATCTATTGCTTCTTTAGCTGTAACCTTTATTGGCCTACCATTAAGCTTAGATTCAAATAGTTGGTCACCATATTTTGCAACAGCTGCTTCTGCTTTGCGAGCTGCTTTTGCATACATTTTACCGCCTATTGTCCCTGGCATATCAGGTTCTAGGTTGTGTTTAGCTTCTCTTATTGCCCAGGCATATTCGTAGAGAGGCTCTGTTGTGTTGAGTTCAAATACTATTTCAAAGTTATTGTCATAAAAATCTTTTATTTCTTTTTCACCTATATCTCTGCTAACTCCTTTAGCATGTGCAAGAATAGCTAGTCTTGATTGGTGTGAGGTTGGTATCATTAGATCTGTTTTATAGATCTTGCCATCAGCACCACGAACTGGACTTTTTCTTTTCATTACTACGTCTATTGCATAGTTATCATGCTTTCTACCTACTACCTTGGGGTCCATTAAGAAGTGAATAGGCTTTACAGGGAATCCTTTCTCATTAAAGTAGAACTGACCATTCTTGGGGTTTTTATAAGCATTAATAAAAGTCTTAAGGTCTCCTATTGTTGCGTCTTCTAGGATTTTACCAAACGGTTTAGAGTTATCCTGGGTACGCAGATAGGTTTTGCCAGTGACCTGTGCAAAGATTGCAGGAAAGTTATCAAGGTACTCTGGTCTTTCCTCAAGTATGATTCTAAGATCCTGTAATACTTCGCGGATCTCTTTGCTATCCTTTGGAGTAAGCTTTGGTTTGTCTACTTTTAAGTCAAGAGATAGTTGGACTACGTCTTTAGATACTATCTTGTCTAGGTTTTCTTCTAGTATTCTTGGTGCATGATAGGATTCATTAATCTTATTATCAAACTCCACAACTTCTTCTACGTCTTTTGTAGTTGGTTTTACTAGACCTAAGATCTCTGGTATCTTTTCTGGAGGAATTGTAGGATTGTTTACATTAGCGAAAAAAGAATTATAGGTTTCTAGAAATTTCTTTACGTTAGCATCGCTAATAAATCTAGATGAAAAGGCATAAGAATAATACTCTGTTCTAAAGTAGGGTATATTATCTCCTACTTCCGTAAAACTACTTAGAAAATAATTCTCAAAAAAGTTTTGCTGTGCCTTGGTAAGGTTTTTCTTGTATTCAAATACCTCTGCTTCAATAGCTTCTTTTAGCTGGCTAACTGGAGTAAAGTCTGCACCTTCTTCCATGGCCTTCATTCTAGCAGAAAGTGCTTCTTCGTAGTTTCTTTTAATACCTATTACATAGTTTGCAATAGGTGCTAGGTCAGATACCTTTCCACCTTGAGCCTCGTATGCCTTGATCGAATCTAATACCCTTATTGCTGAAGCAAATGTATAGACATCGTTGTTGATGTATTCTATTGCTTTCTCTAAAGCCTCTGGATCTGTATCTTTGGTTATCTCGGTATACTCATATGTTTTCTTTACTCCACCAATAGTCATGTGAAGTTTACCGCTAACACTCGGGCTCTTTTGAAAGAGAAGCCGTACAATAGATTGGTACTCTGGTTCTTTCTTTATTTTAATCAATGAATCAACTACTTGTTTAAGTCTTCTTGTATCAACATAAGATGTAGGAGACCTGTCTATTTCCAGGCTGGCAATAACATCTGCTTGTTTCATCATTATGCCTGGAAGTTTAACATCAGCTTCTACCTGTGCTGCTTGAAGTTCTTTGGCTCTTTTAATTAGCTCTGGTAATCCTATTTGTCTTTCTTCTAGAACGCTGTATCCTTTTAAACCTTCTACAAATTCTTGCATGGCTTTTGGTAGTCTTAAAGCCTCAAATTGTGTACTCCATTCAACTGAGCCTTGTATATGGCTTTTGCCATTAGGGTCTATTAGCTCAACTTTGGTAAAGGCTGTTCCTATCATTGCGTCTTGTATCTGTTTTCCAGGCATGATACCACCATAATCCGATGCATCCATAGAACTATTAAGAGCTTTCTTTGCTATAGATCTAAACTCTTTACCATCGTCTTGAGCCTTATGGAATCTCCAAACCCATCCAGGTTCCTCTGTTGATGGAAGATCTAAGTATGACTCTGATACGGTATCGTCCTCTTTAGCTCTCCCTAATACATCAGGAGTAGAAAGTTCCTTATTACCAGATATTGCAGCTTTATTAATACTCTTTACATTTGCTTTAGCTTTTTCATTACTTACTCCATACGACTTTGCTATAGATTGTTCATTAACTTCTATAATTCTAGGAACAAAATTCTCAGCAGTAAATATTGCAGGTGCTTCTGGAAATTTAACTTGAACTCTTTCATGTGAGCCCCATTTTCCACCTTCAACTTTATCTTTACCAACACCAGTTGTCCATCTAATTTTAGTACCACCTTTACCTATATCAGCTTCAGCCCACTCTATTCCATTCTCTTTATATTTTTTTACATTAGATACAAGATTGACATCTTCTTTACCAAATTCACTTTCTATAATATTAGGTTTGCCAACTAATACATCTTCATAACTATGCCCCAATGCATCAACCAGAGTTCTTAATCCACCTAAATCTTCATGTTTTTTAATTCTTCCATGAAAATCTGACATGTCAGCTGCTTCTTCCCATATATTATCAATAGTAAAGTCATCTCCCATAAACTCACCTTGAGGTTGATTTATGATGTACCTTTTACCATCAATCTCAGTAATAGCAACCACATGCTGTATAGTCCAATCTCCAACAGGAGACTTAACAGTTATATAAGCTTTACCATATTTATATCCATCATTCTTTAATCTTCCAGTTACTATTCCACATGTTCCATTGCAGATTCCCTGAGTATCTTCTCTTGGTAGTGGATGTCCTATTTTTTTACTAGCAACTTTAAAAGGGTCAAGAATCTTTTTCCATAGTGGATCAGATTTCTGTTTGGATTCTACTGGGGAAGTTTCATAATGTTTGTTACTTGAAGAGTATAATGTATGCATTATCTTTCTCATGTTAGAGGTTAGACCTACTAGTCTTTGCCCAGCTGCAGTATTCATTGCAGTTTCAAATCTTGTTAGCGGATCTAAAAAGTCAGCAAGGTCTTCTGACTTAGACTGTTTTTTCTTTTTAGTTCCTATGATTGCTGCATCATGTCTTGATCCTTTGTCATATTTTAGATTTCCTTTACTGTCTTTGATGTAGAACTCATTCTTCATGTCTCTAAAAGCATTCTGGATATCAAATGGTACACCTGGGAAAACAAAGACGCTATCAATATCTAAATCCATTCCCCCTGAATGATGCATATCTTCTTGGTGTATTATTATGCCTGCCCCTGGCTGATCTTCTAGTATACCTTTTACACGGACAACACGAATACCAGACACACTATCAGTAGGTACTCTTTCAAACATTAGATACATTGCCTGGTCATAGAGATTAGCTTGGTGTATGTCTGCTTTCTTCTTGCTTTTCCTAAGAAGATCTCGCTGCTCTATTATTTTCCCCATTGGCATATGAACAATCTTTGTTCCACCCTTGGGAGTCCTAACTCTAGTGGGGATAACATGATTTTTAAGCTCGCGTGCCAGAAAAACTTCGCCTGGCTGTAAGCCTGGAAATAGGTCTTCTAATGTTTGGGTATAAGAATAACCTATTGCTTTGAAAGAGTAAGGGACCTTGGGTCTCATGATTCTTTTTTGAATATATCTTCTTAGTAAGTTATCTACTATTTTTCTGGAAGAGTTCATATTGGCTATAGCACCTGTTGGTTCACCAAGCCTTAGTATTTTGCTAGCCGCAGAGGTATCTGATATCAGATCACGATATTGTTTTATTGCTGCTGCATCTACAATGTCATCTCCTTTAACTGTTTCCAGGTTACCTCTTTCGTTTCTAATAAGATGTCTTAGTACGCTATGGTAAAGAATATCTCCTTCTATTCTTCCGTCTGATATTATTTTAGAAATATTTTCTACACTAATTTTGTTTACAAGGATTTCTAGTTCATTGGATTTTAGGTCTTTTCTAAATTCTGGAATTAGACTTCTGTCTCCAAATGCAAAGTACTCTTCAATCTTTCCATTAAGTGCTGGATCTCCATTTATACTTCTTTGGTAAAAGAAGTCCCAGAACTTTTGAGTAATTTCTGGTGAAATTTGTTCTGGCATTTGAATGTGACCAAACTGTATAGGTATATGTACGGGAGTAAGAGCTTTAGATACGTTCTCACTGCTTCCAAAGTTTAGTCTAAAGTTGTCAAGAGGTAGCTTGTAGACATCTGGAGTTACTTGTTTACCACTTTCATTTAAGTAACCTATGGTTTGTACACCCTTATTGTCCTTGCCTGGTAGTATTTTGTAAGACTTTCTGGTTCCTGCTACCTTGGCTGATGTATCATATAAGTGACCATGCAAGCCTTGCTCTTTTAAGATTTTTCCTTCTGTTTTATTGGCTTTAAAGAAAGCAAGCTTCCCCATAATAACACCATGTTCTGGGTCTAGTCCCATAACAGTTCCCTTCATTGCTCCGCTTCTTTTATCTTGTCCTCCATCAAGTGCTATGCGATCATAGAACTCTGGCTCTAGAACAAATATTCCATCCATTTGTGCAAAAGTCTTTGTCTTGTCAAGAAGTTCTTTGGGGATTGATTTGATTATTACAGTGTTAGCATTCTGATGAGGGTATCTATTTGGATCTAACTTGTAATCTCCTGAGTGAAATAGCTGCATCCGTTTGTTATGACGTATAGGATCTAAGAGAAAGTCTGCTTCACCTCGCTTGTTCAGAGCATACATTTCAGCAAATGGTTTACCTTGTAGTTTTTCAGCTAAGCGTATGTTATTTGCTATGGTTCTCAACCACATAGCATCCACGTTCACGCTATTATAAAGAGGACTTCTTTCTTTCATCATTTTTTTGAAAGCTAGTTCTCTTTTAAGTAATGCTGTCCTGAATTTAAAGTTGCCATCTATTTCTGAGATTTCTCTGATTGCGTTGTTTACAATAGCTGGTGACTCTCCTTCAGTTACAACGTAAGTGGGAAATAACATCACTTCTTTATCTTTTACACCTGAGTAAAAGGATAGGTCTTGTTCGTAAGCTGATGATATCATGTCTGGAAGCTCGTTGGGCTTATTCGTTGTTGCCAGATAACTAAGAATATCCTTGGTTCCCTTTATTATATTTCCTTGGTCGTCAATAAAGCGGTATTCTTTAGCACCTACTTGAACTACATGGCCTCCGAGTGCGTCTGCCATTGCTGTCATTGACTTGTATATACGAGAGTCTCTCATCTCTGAGTCAATGTCACCTCTAGGAACTAATGATCTCCCATTCCATACCATTTGAGGAACCTTCACAGCTTTTGTATAAGCGTGTGCTTTTTGTCTTAGAAGATTATAATAGTCATCGCCTTCTTCGATATCCAGGTTATAGCGTTTGTTAAGAGTCTCTACCATCTTATCAAATCTGTCTATACCATATTCTTCTATCATAGCTTCTGACTTAACTACAAAGTCACCTATCTCTTCAAGACTAGCTGACTTATTCTTTTCTGAGTAGCGATCTAAAAGATTGCCTAGGCCAGCCTTAGAAGGATACTGTATAATAAAATCTGTTGCTGCGTCTACAGCTTCTTCTGTTGTGTCTACAACTTCTTGAGAAGGAAGTCTTTCTTCTACGTTAATTGGCTTAGGAGTCTCTGATGGTATTGCTGGTGCAAGAGGTTTTTGTGGCGATGTTATAGTCCCTGTAGACTTAATTACAGGCTTGTCTATTGATTCAAATTGAATATTTAATCCAAGTTTTTTAGCATAATTAATTTCTTCTTGCATTAACTTGCCAATACCATGAGTATCATCAACGATTACAGTTGACCCCTTTGGCATTGAATCCAACTGTTTCTTAAACTTAGCCCTTACTTCTTTTCTACTCTCACCTTCAACCCCTATATCACGGTCATATGCAAAACCCTTCCCATGCTTAGCTTCAAGTTCTTTAATATTTTTAGAAACTTCCCTCTTAGTTCTCCCACCATATTTATAAATAAAATACCTGGGCCTCTCTTCGGGTATTTTTTGCCCAATTTCTTCTAAGGTCTTCTTTAAATCTTCAACATATACACCTTCTTTGGCTTGCCCCTTTTTTACCTTAGCAGCCTTCCATTTATCAAAAGTCTCATTAAAAGACTCCTCGGTTGGGAATACTTTATTTATATATTTTATAACATTCTGTACTGTAAGACGAACGTCAGCATTATCGGGCCAGTGCTGAGTTAAACGTAGCAAACCCATAGCTTCTTCTCTTATCTCAGAAATATTACCACCCTCAACAGCACTATAAAATTCACTCACTTCCTCTACAGCCCACTCAGCTTGAGCAGACTTGTCCCCCTGTACAGCAGCTTCCTTTTTTCTCTCCGTCATGGTACGAAAATTTTTCGTCTTAATACCAGCAGGAGTAACAGGCTTCTCATTTGTAGGCTTTGGTGGTTTACCCTTAATATCATCTTCAGCTAAGTCTCTTATCTTATAGACAGGGTCTTCCTTGAAAAACTTCGGGTCATGTGGGATACCAGACGTCTTCCATATCTGGGCTCTCTTATTATATGCTTTGGCACTATTTATAACTCTATTGCTTGCACTTGGAAGGATACTCTTTACCATCTTCTGTGTTAATACCAGTTGCTTCTTACTGTTTAAAGGAAGTTCCACGCCATTAGCTTGTAAAGTATAAAGAACGTTAGAAACGTATGCTTTATCATACATTCTCTTTGCTCTTGCTTCTCCAAGTATACCTTTGTATGCCTTGACATATTCGTCCTTACCTTGCTTATACATTTTTGAAAACTTTGCTTTCTTAGGATAAGACTTACCTATAATCTTTAATAGTTCTTTAGACTTACCCTGCATATCAGGATGATACTTCATATAATCCTGTCGCTGCTTATCCCCGCTACCACCTTCATAATAGTATCCACGCTTATCTAACCACTTAAAGTTTCGAGCATTAAATTCATTCCATCTTCTAAAACCCTCTCCCACACCTTTCTTTCGCGTTCTCCAGAATTCCAATAGATTCTCTTTGTAGTCTATTAAATGACTCTCGGATGGATACTTACCTTTTCCTAAATATTCTACTACATGATTTAATGTTAAAGATGGAGACTCAGTGTCCATCTCTCCGTGATGTCTTCTAGCGTAAGAATCTTGGTAATTACTATTATTTAGGCTCATCGGCTCATACAAACGTTTCATATTGCCAGCATCATTATTTCCAGAAGCTGGTAAAGCTCTCAGATACTGTTGCTTCTCTGCAGTATCCATAGTAACAGTAAGCATTCTAATAGGAAGTTGAGCCATCCGCTCCTTACCATACCTTCTCCAGAAATTATAATCATTCTCTGTAGCCATTAATCCATACTCTTTAGATATCCATTGTGTCATTTCTGCATCAGGACTATCACCACCTGTCTTCCTGGCCTCATCAACTAATTTTGTCCACTTCCTATCCACATCTAAATAGACACGTATCTTTTCTGCATTAGGATTCTTTGCCTTACTCCAAACCTTCTTTAAATCTCTATCAACATAACCCTGTATTTTTATAGCAAGACCCTGACTCTTCACCTCTTCAAGGTCTGTCTCTCCAAAGAGATTCTCTTCTCCACCCTGAGTAAAAGCTTTCTCTACTATATCTCTCTCTACCTCACTGTATCCCCTCCTAAGTTCTCCATATTCATCCATCTTCTCCCTGGTGCGTAGGTACTCTCTTGCTGACTTCTGTGCTTCTTCAGGAGACATGCCCTGATTCTTTGTTAGTTCATAAGCAATAGCATTAGCTTCTCCCTCTTCTCCCCATCTCTTCTCTGATTCTCTTACAACGAAATCTTTACTCTTGCCTGGTAAATCTTCCCATCCCGGCACCATCTCTGGCTCAGCCTTCCCAACAAACTTCCTTTGATGTTTAGCCATCTTATTTAAGAATTGTTGACCCATCCTTCGATGGTAAGGCATTTCCATGACACCAAAGTAAGCACCTAATAAATAATTATATACCTGCTCAGGTGTAGTATCTCCCCTTACTGTTGATGGAAGACCGGTATACATTGAAGATGCAAGGCCTCTTAAAACCTTATCTCCTGCAGCACTACCAGTTTGAACAAGATTTCCTATACCCCTGAATACCGCACCAGTTTCTACACCACCTATAAATCCTCTCATCATCTCGTCTACACCACCCTGCCATGCACCTACCGCACTTGCAATACCAAGATTAAAGGCACCTTCTACTATATCTTTAGTAATAGGAGATTGGAGAAACTTTAAAGCATCTCCACTAGCAGCCGCTCTAGCTCCCACTGCTCCATCTATAGCCTTAGAAGCTATCTTGCCTGCTTTCTCAGTAACAGCCTTTGATATTGTTAATGGTACAGACCTACCGCGAAGCTTAAGAGCAGCATTGGAAAGTTTCTGAAGTTTAAGAAGTTTGAATGGTGTCGCTGGAATGTATCCCACGAATCCAGCAAGATGCCCAATATTGCGTGCAATACCTTCCCACTCGTCCTTTGGAGGGTCACCTTGCTCAAACGTAGTGAAACCACTAAGAAACCCAGAACCGAGTTGGCTAACCGCTCTGCCAATTTTTGATTCATTATCCACCTCATTTCTAGCAAAAGGAATATCATACTCCTCTGCATGCTTTTCAAGCATATCTAAATAATCCATCCTAAACATGGATGGAAAACGTTTATACTGTTCTATTGTTTGCAAGGCCTGCTCTTTGCTTAGGACAGGCCTGAAGGGAGGCTCTAAAGGAGGAGCAGGTTGTTGATATCCGTTAGCCACCTGATTTAGAGGCCAACTTGGTGCGGGTATAGGCGATAAATCCGCCGGTAGAGGCATCTTTCTGCAGCTCCCCATACTTAGTGCCGCATAATCGTTTTATACCCTGTTTAGCTAATTTTGGAGAGTTATATCGGAACATGAAAATTCTCATTCCTTTGTAGTAATCTTGATTCCGGTGTGACCATGTGCCTCCAGCATCCATAGCGGTCTGACGTCTCCTAAGCTTCCTAATGACAAGTGGGTCGTTAGTTTGAATGCGATACTCTGGATGGCGAGGAATTTCTTGCCACACAGCTATATACTTCATTACTACCCCTTACTTAGTCCATCTCCTCACCGATTTGGTTGAGGATAACGAACGCTTCGTATGCTGCGAAGTTAAAAGCTATTGTACCTGCTGTTATATTCCTCAATCCTTTAGAGAGTTTTTCTGCAAGTTTCGGATGTATCTTCGATATTGCCTTAAAGACTCTACTCCTAAATCCGGGTGTACTATACTTATCTATAAACCTACCCAACGTCCACTTCCCACCTCCAACACTAGCTGGGCCAAGAAGTTTTGTTACAGCAGGCTTAACAACATCAAATTCTGCTTCGAGAACTCTAGCTCCTGCTATCGGGGATGGTAATGGTCTTCCAACAGCTGCTGCACCTCGTGCAGGTACGGGTAGATTCCTTGGAGCTGCAGGTTTCCCAAAAGGAAGTGGCATCTGAGTTTGAGTTCCTCCACCAGCTCTGGAAGCAGCCCTAGAAAGAGGGCTTCTAGCTGCGCCCATTGCAACTCCGCCCCTACCAGCTGCACCTAGCCCCACACCACCAGGAGGTGGCATTGTCTGAGGTAAATTTATTTGAGGAGGTTTAGGTCCAAGCATAAGAGGAGGACGTTTACCACCCTTCCCCATTCCTAAAGCTATCCAAGGAGCTTGTCCTGCTAATGCCTTTGTCTTCATCCACGGCTGAGCAAGTTTCCTACCAGCTCTAGACATACTTGCAGCTGCTGCTCCCCCTCCCCCTCTACCAAACATTCTACCTAGCATACCAAGCCCTGCCCTTCCCGCGAGAGCAGCCCCACCATAACCAATAGCTGCAACACCGGCAATAGCTGCACCTGTTGCTAACGCAGGATGTTGCTCTGCCCAATCTTTTACAGCACCTGGGACTCTACCCCACCATTCTAATCCTGATTGATAAGCCGGGTCATATCCAGTTGCTAAAAACCTTTGTTGCATTTCCATACCAACAGGACTCTGGCCTAACTCATAAAAGTATGATTGAAATTCTGGGTTTCTCAACATCTTATTATAAGAAGTATCAGTAAGATGTCCTGTCGCCTTTGCTCTTTGTAGATTACCAAGAACAACAGAAGCTTCTTTTGCTTGCCCCTGTAGGAACATCTGTTCAAAAGTCTGAGGATTGTACCAACCCTTACCAGTTACACTACTACCCTTATTAACAAACGTTTTATACTTAGCTCTTAAATTTTCCTTGTTTGATTCTGTAAAAATAGAAGCTGATAAAGAACTAGTATCTATCTCTCCTTTTTGGGGGTCCCACATAACAGAGCCCATAGGGCCTGACCTGCCATACAAAGAATGACTAAATTCTTCCGTAAGCAGAGGGGTATTCTGATTTACCCTCATATTCATAACCTGCTGATACATAGCTAGACCTTTATTGTCTCGACTAGCTTGAAACTGTGGGGCTTGCCCTGGTCTAAATTCTCCCATTATACTCTCCACTCGAATTGAACACCCTGAGGAGGTGCCTGCTGTCCGCCACCCTGTTTCATACCCATAAGTGCCATCATTGCCCGCATATATGCTCCCTCTCCAGATTCCTCTGTATTAGCTTCCGACTC
>Ga0187827_10006421_pt1 | contig 13437 bp, 10 predicted proteins | sample ETNtaG_39_FD_167969 | JGI IMG/M metagenome (GOLD analysis project Ga0187827, IMG submission 167969) | Marine microbial and viral communities from oxygen minimum zone, Eastern Pacific Ocean - ETNP2014_SV_150_PacBio MetaG (Illumina Assembly) | ecosystem: Environmental > Aquatic > Marine > Hypoxic... | reverse complement strand
GAGGACACGCGTGCCGTGCTGGCTGAGATTGCCGGAATGTCGCAAGACGAGATCTCAAGCCTGGAAACGGCGGGGGTTATTTTCTGCGGCTAGCCCGGATATTTCATGAAGCCGGGTGACTATCGTTTTTTGGATCTTTCGAAGCCATTCTGGAAAGGCGAGCGTGGTTTTTCGGTCGACTGACTGCGATTAAGGTTGTGCTGCCGTGGGTTTCACTACTTTCAGGGTGGGCGGTGCAATTTTGGGCGAGCGCCAGGGCCCGCTCGGGGTGGCGGCGGCTTTGGGCTCGGGTTTGTAACGGGGTTTGGAGGCTACTCGGGAGTAAGCCTTTCGGCCGCCAGCCTGAACAAGGCCTTGTCCGGGCAGGCGCTGGACAGATGAAAGCGCAGCCGTCGAGTGTTGCGCACGATCACGGCGCCGATCTTGAGTAGTTTGAGACGAATGGTCCCGGCCTGGGCGCGGGCCATGTCGCTGCCTGCCAATCCGCACCGTCGGATGGTTTCGATCAGCGTATAGGCAATGCTGGAGAGCAGCAGCCGGAACTGATTGGCCCACCAGCCGTGGCACGAAGTCCGATCAGCGAACAGGTCCAGTTGCTGCTCCTTGATGCGGTTCTCCATGTTGCCGCGTTGGCAGTAGAGTTTGTCGTAGAGTTCTTGTGCCTCGCCCTCGAGGTTGGTGACGATGTAGCGCGGATTGGCGCCTTTGCGGCCGTGCTCGATGCGCGCGATTACCCGGCGCTCGATCATCCAGGTGGTGGCGGCATAAGTGAATTCGCCAAACCGGCGCTGCTTGACGCCACCGGCCTCGAAGTCATTGGCTGCCGCCGCCATCCAAGGGGCGGCCAGATCGTTGAGGCGGGCGTTCTTGGCCAGGCCGACGATGTAGCCGACGTCATGGCGTTCGCACCAGCCGAGCATCTTGTGGCGGCAAAAACCGCTATCACCGCGAAAGATGATTCTCACCTCGGGCCAAGCCTGGCGCAGCCGTTTGACCAGCAGCGACAGGATTGCCCAAGCATGCTTGGCGCCGTCTTTATTGGACGGACGCAGATAGCTGAACAACAGGTGATCGCCACAGAACCCATAGAGCGGCAGGAAACAATAGTGGTCGTAGTAGCCGTGGAAGAAGCGGCCGACCTGGCGGCCATGCACCGCGTCATCGGTAGCGTCGAAGTCAAGGATCAGCTCCTCCGGAGGCTGCGAGTGCGAGGCGATGAAGTTCTCCACCAAGGCTTCGTTGGTGCTCCAGGCCCAAGCCCGGTCGGCAGCGTTCTCGAAACGGCTCAGCGTTGACGGGCTGGCCAGCGGCCGGTCCCGCTCCACCGCCGTCTGCAAAGCCAGGTCACGGCGAAGGCCTTCATGGTCGTTGACGTCCTCGTAGCCCAGCGCCAGTGCGTACACCCGCTGGCGCAGCAGGGCGGCAAAAGGATGCTCCACCTTGCCCTTTTGCCGCTCATCGCTCAGCCGCCGCGCCACTGAGGCCGTTAACCCCGATAGGCGGTCCGCCTGGCGCAACAAAAGGACACCCGCGTTACTGCTGATGTCGCCGCCAGAAAAATCAGCCTCGACATGCCGCTTGCGACAGGCTGGAAAATCAATGCTCGAAGAGGTACAATTCGTCACCGTCAAATCCTTTGTGTTTGATCAGTCTAAGCAATTGAATCATAACGCATTTCGGGGATTTGGCGGTATCTTTTCGTGAATCTTTCGGGCTAGGAGCCTGTCTGAGAAATGATTTTCGGCGGCTTGGGATTTGATTTGGCGGGAAGAGATATGAGGCGAAGTGCGCTCAGGCGGTCTTTGCCAGCTTGAGGATGTTGTGGACGGTGCAAAGGAGGGCCCATTCGGCCCTCGTTTTGGCGATACCCCTGAGCAGGAACTGGCGGAAGCCTCGGGCTTCCTTGATTTGTCCGAAGACGGGTTCGACGATCTGCTTTCTGAGCCGGTAACGGCTCCGGTGTCCGGCCTTTCGCAATCGTTTGCGCATGGCCTCGGCCCGTGGGCCCCGCTTTTTGTCCTGCCCGCCGTCCGGGTGCTTCTGGCGCCCGGTCGCAACATAGCCCCGGATGCGCCGCTGCTCCAGAGCCTCCAGGTTAGCTTCCGAGCAGTAGCCGGTGTCGGCCGAGATCTCCCGGGGTTTGCGGCCGGTGTTGGCTTTGATGCCATCCACTAGGGAAATCAGTTCCCCCTGGTCGCTGGCATTGTCGGTCAGCGATTGGACAACGATCACCTGATGGGCGCCGTCCACGGCGGCTTGGGCGTTGTAAGCTTGGATGAAGCCGTCCCGGCCCTTCATAATCCGGCTCTCGGGGTCGGTGAAGTTGCGCTGTACCTTGTCTTTCGGGGTTCCCGGCGGGGTCTTGGGCTTGCGCCCGCCGCGGTACTTCTTCGGCTGCTGTGCCTTCTCCTCGGCCTCGGCCTGCGCTTCCGCCTCGAGCGATGCCTTGGCCTCGCGGATCTTCTCCAGGCGTGCCTGCTTGGTCGCCATCCACTCCGGCATCTCATCGCCCCGGCGCTCCGAGCCAAACTCACCATCCTCTTGAGCATCGGTCGCTTCCGCCGCCGCCAGCCAGTCCGACACTTCGGCCGCCAGGTCAGGCTCCGCCTTCTTCATCCGGCCATAAGACATCGCCTTGTGCTTCGAGGCGTTGGCCTTGATCTTGGTGCCGTCCAAGGCGACGTGGCCGAGTTCCACCAAACCCGCCTTCTGACACAGGCTCAGCACCTGCAGGAAGAGATCGCTGAGCGCCACCAGATGCCGCTTGCGGAAGTCCGAGATGGTCCGGAAGTCCGGCCGGTTCAGAGCCGTCACCGCCATGAAGTCAAGCCGCTCCTCGCAGCCCCGCGCCAGCCGCCGCGAGGAGTAAACACCCCGGCTGTAGCCATAAAGCAGCAGCGACGTCATCATCCTCGGATCGTAGGGCGGGTTGCCCCGCGCCTCGTCGTAGCTCTCGACGATCACCGACAGGTCCAACTGCTCGCACACGAGGTCGCGGATAAAATGCGCAGAATGATCCGAGGGCACAAAATCATGCACCGACGGCGGCAAAAGTAGGCTTTGGTCCACCTGCCAAGGACGGAAGCTCTTCTTCATGACTATGTTGAATCAGATCCCTCGACCTTGCGCCACCAAAATCCGATGATTACTCGGACAGACTCCTAGCCATACGAACAGAATTCTGCTTCCAGACAACATGGGTCACAAACTTCGGGCTGCGTCGCGGGCCCCGCCAGACCACTCTGCCGCCATAGCTGCGAAGACTGCGATACTGTCACCGTCGGGTGCTGGCGGTCAACCAGGGTGAGAAATGCCGGCTTGAGGGCGTTGATTCGGGCTCGCGCAACAGCCACCCTGGCAACCATGTCCGATCCCCAATCCCTCGACGGCCACGTCGACGCCATCGTCGACGATCTTTTGGCGCGGCGCCAGGTCGAGGCCGCCACGGCTGAGTTCAAGCGCCTCGGTCCCGCCGCCACGGCCAGGCTCTGCCAGCACCTCTCGGTGGCCGATTTCGCCCGCCGCTCCATCGCGCTTTTCGCTCTGCAACATTGCTGGACGGCGGCGGCGGCGGAGCCGGTGGCGGCGCTGCTGGCCGACGATGACGAGGAACTGCGCAAGATGGCCGCCATTGCGCTGGTGCGGGGCCAGGGCTTCGAGGCCCTGGCCCGCGCCAGCCAGCCGCTGCTGAAAGACCCGCGCCCCGGCGTCGCCGGCTTTGCCCTGCAGAACCTGGAGGGCGAGGCGCCGGACCTGGGTCGCACCCGCCGCTTGCTGCCCCAACGCCGTTTTTGGCCCCATTTGCGCAAGCACTTGCTGCGCTACCGCACGGCGGCGCTGACGCCCGACACGCTCGGCATGCTGGCAGAGGGCGAGGCGGAGGAATCCCGGGCCGCCATGGCGGCGCTCGTGCACCAGAACGCGGCCGACACCCAGATCCGCGAGCGGCTCGCCGCCCGGCTTGCCGACAGCGATCCGGCGAGCCGCGAGTTCGCCGCCGAATACCTCTCCTGGCACGGCTCGGCGGCCGAACAGCCAGCCCTGGCGGCGGCACTGGCCGGCGAAGACGACGCTTTTGCCGCGGCCGCCATGCGCCACGCCGAGAGCGCCATCTCGCGCCGCCGGCGGGGCCGCCTCGAGCCCGCCAAAAGGGCGCGCGAGCTGGCCGACCTGGCCCAGACCGAGCCCTTCGAGCCGCACTGGGCCTACCGCGGCCAAAGCGCCGACGAAAGCTTCATAACGGGCCGCAAAGCCCGCTTCGAGCGGCTGGCCAAACTGTTCGCCATGCCGGGTCGCGGGCCCCGGGAAGAACGCCACGACGGCCCCAACACGGTGCCCCCGGGCAACCAATTGATGGCACCGCTGCGCGATTTCTTCGACGCCGATCGCCGCACCTTCGGCAAGCAGCAGGACCATACCGCCATAGAAGGCTTCGGCGGCATGGTCCACGTCGCCGACGACGTGGCCTGGAACCAAGGCCAGGCCACCGTCGTGGCCATCGGCGACGGCCTGGTGCGCTACGTCGGCTGCTCCGCCACCTGGGGCTACATGGTGATCATCGAGCACCGCCTGCAGGGCGCCCGCGGGCCGGACGAGATCTTCTGCTCGCTCTACGCCCACCTCGGCCCCTTCGTGGCGCTCGGCACCGGCCAGGCGGTGCAAAAGGGCGGCAAAGTCGGCGTCATCGGCCGCACTTACACCTGGGAGAACGGTGGCTACGTGGCGCATCTGCATTTCGCCATCCATGACGGGCCCTACGCCCAGGTCTGGCTGCCCGGAGCCCTGATCGATATTCGTTTTGAAGGCCTCAACTACCTGGGCCGGGTGGTGCGCTCGGAGCGCCAACAGACCGAGGCTTCGATCGCCACGGCGGCCGGCCGCCAGACCGTCACGACGCCGACCAACTGGGTGCGCGGCTACATGGGCGAGGCGGCCTGGCAGGCCGGCCACCATGGCTGGCGCCAGCCCCAGGACTTCATCCGCCGCCGATCAGGGTCTTGATGGCGGCCAGCAACTGGTCGTTGCTGGTGCGCGACTTGACCAGCACCTGGGCCACCTCGCGGGCCACTTCGGCACCGCTCTCGTGGGCCGAAAAGACCAGCACCGGCACCAGCGGCATATGGCGGCGCAGGTCGGGCAGCAACGTCAATCCCGAGCCGTCGGGTAAACTGAGGTCGAGAACCAGCAGGTCGTACGTGCGCTCCGCCAGTTTTTGCCGCGCCTCGCCGACGCTGGCCGCCGCCATCACTTCGGCCGTCTGCCCCAACAGGGTGGCCACCACCTGGCGCACGTCGGCATCGTCCTCGACATGCAAGATTGAGGGTCGGGCGTCGGGCCGGGTGTCGCCTGGGTGCCGCCGCATGGCGGACTGCACGGCCGCCGCCAGGCGCTCGTGGTCGATCGGCTTGTCGAGCCAGTCGACCACCGGAAAGGCGTCGCCGCTGAGTTCGTCACGACTCTCGCCGATGTGGGCCGACACCACGACGATGGGCAGCTCGCGGGTGCCGTCCTGTTGGCGCAACTCACGGATCAGTTCGATGCCGCTTTGCCCCGGCAGCGCGATGTCCAACGTCATGGCCAGGTAGTCGCGTTCAGCCAGCATGCGTTTGGCGGCTTCGGCATCGCGCGCGATATCGGCCGCCAGGCCGCCGCCTTCGAGAATGCCTTGCAACAGGTGGGCGGTGTCACCGTCGTCTTCGCAGACCAGGATTCGCGGCAGCGGCCCGCGGACCGGCGACAGCGTGGCCTCGCCGGCCCGCTATTCCGGCAAGCGCAGGTGAAAGGTGGTGCCGCTGGCGCCGCCGGTCGCGGTGGCGAAATCGATGATGCCGTTGTGGCGCTCGACGATGGCCTTGCAGATGTTCAGGCCCAGCCCGGTGCCGCCGCGGCTGCGGCTGTCGGAGGAATCGGCCTGGACGAAACGCTCGAAAATGCGGCCGCGCTCCTCCTCGGGAATACCGGGGCCCTGGTCTGCCACCGAGACACGCAGAAGATGATCCTGGCGTTCCAGGGTGACACGCACGGTGCCGCCCTCGGGAGAGAACTTGGCGGCATTGGAGAGCAGATTGGTCATGACCTGGGTCAAGCGGTCGCCATCGCCGATGATCTTGGCCGTGGCCAACCCTGGGGCCCCCGGAACCAATTCGAATTCGACGCCGAACTGGGTCCCGTAGGCGGCGTTGTCGCTGAGCGATTGCTCGACCAGGGGCAAGAGATCGAGGGGTTCCATGTTGAACACCATGCGGCCCGATTCGATCTTCTCGATGTCGAGGATGTCGTTGATCAGGCGCACCAGGCGTTCGCTGTTGTTGCGCGCGATGTCGACCAGGTTCATGGCCTCTGTGCTCATCTCGCCACCGATGCCGCCGGCCAGCAGGCCCAGCGAGCCGCTGATCGAGGTCAGCGGCGTGCGCAGCTCGTGGCTGACGGTGGAGACGAATTCGTTCTTCAGGCGATCGACCCGGCGCCTCTCCGTGATGTCGCGCAGGATGCCGACGAACAGGCGCTCGCCCGGCAGCCGCATCTCGGCCACCGCCAGCTCGATCGGCACGGTGCTGCCGTCGCGGTGACGGCCCTCGACCTCGCGGCGCAGCCCAATGACTCGAGGCTGGCCCGTGGTGAGATAGTTCTCCAGGTACTGGTCGTGCTCGGCGGCGTAGGGAGCGGCGGCCAAAATCTTGACGTTGCGTCCGATCAGATCCTCGATGCCATGGCCGAAGATCTGCTCGGTGGCCGGGTTGGCGGTCAGGATCAGCCCGCGCTCATTGATCACGATAACGCCGTCGACCAGGGTATCGACGATGGCCCGCACTCGCTCGGCGCTTTCCTCCTCGCGCCGAAAGGTGGCATACATGCTGATCAGAAGGCCGCTCAGCACGCAGAGATAGCTCACCTTCTTGAGGCTGTGGGCGACGTCGAATTCGTAGTCGAAAAGCCGGCCCGAATGGGACATGAAGACGACCTGCCCGACCAGGCCGACGACCAGCGACAGCACCAGCCAGTGCTCGAAGGGATCGTCTCGCCAGGCGCCCTTGCGCAGGTAGCCGATCAGCGCCAGCAGAAAAAACAGCGCCGGTGCGAATTCCTCGGGCCGGTGAAAGACGAATTCCGGATAGTAGGCCGCGGGCAGCGGCGCGAAGGCGAAGAACAAAAAGCTGGCCAGGGTGAAGGCGGCGCTGAAGGCGTATACCGTGCCCTCGCCAATACGCCCGGCATCGCCAAGCCGGGCCTGGCGTGACCACGCCAGCCAGCTCAGCAGCATGAAGACTGCCAGGAACTGGCGCGAGGCGACCCAGCTCCAGGGAATCAGCGAGGGCAGGTCCGAGGGCATGAAAGGCTGGAAAAAAGCCGACGTCACCACGGCATGGTAGCCATCGAGGAAGGTAGTGCCGAGAAAGCCGGCGCCGATGAACAGGAAAGTGTTCGATTTGCGGCTGTAGTAGCGCACCAGCGCCATGGCGCCGACGCCCAGCGCCAGCAACGTGGCCACCGTCTCCATCAGGGTGTGCAACTCGCGGCTGCCCTGCCAGCCCGAGTCGTGCCCCAGCAGCTGGCCAAACCCCAGCCCCAACGCCACCACGACATAGGACCAGGCGCGCAACGCCGTGTTGACTGGCCTGGCGCCCAATGTCACGGCAGCAGCCGACGCCCGCCGGGGGCGGCACCGTGAAGCTGGTAGGAAGCGGGCCATTGGCCAAGGGATATTGGCGCGGGGCCGAGGAAAGCAAGTCCGGCCGCGGCCCCAACTCAGAGCTCGAGCCGGCGGCGCTCATAGGCACGCTTCCACATCTCCTCGATATCGCTTCCGAATACGAACGATTCCTCGGCCGGCGCCACCACCCAATCGTCGCGCGCCAGCTCGCCTTCGAGCTGGCCCGGCGCCCAGCCGGCGTAGCCCATGGCAAACAGGCTGAAGCGGGGACCCCGGCCCGAGGCGATGGCGCGCACGATCTCGGCATTCGAGCTAAGCAGCGCCGGGCCGACGGCATCACGGCTGTGTGGGGAAACGTAGTCACGGCTGTGCAATACGAAAAAGCGGTTGATCTCGACCGGTCCGCCGTAGTGGATGGGCACCTCGGCGATGGCCGGCGGCTGGTCCAGTTCCAGTTCCAGGCCTTGCAGCAATTTGGCGATGGGGCCCTTGCCAAGCAAGCGGTTGATGATGATGCCCAAGGCGCCGCCGGCGTCGTGGCTGACGATGTAGATGACGCTCTGGCGAAAGCGCGGGTCGCCCAGGTGCGGGGCGGCAATCAAAAGCTGCCCGGCCAGACCCAGCACGGCCCCGGCCCGGCCTGCCGGATCAGCGGTCGCGGCGACCGTGGCGGTCGGCGCCGGGGCGAACAACAGGGCGGCCAGCATGAGGGTGCCCGCCCACCGCGTTCGCCATCCCCCGCCTGCCCGTTCGATCCCCATGGCAGGCCCATTCTTTCACGTTTGCGCCGTCGCTGCATGCCATCTAGGCCCGCATTTCTCACCGGGCCACGGCTGGCGGCAATGCTATAAGGCAGGGTCCGCGGCGACGGGGAGCGCTATGAAGCGCGCTGCAGCGGCCATATTTCTTGTGCTGGCGGCGGCACCGGGGGCTGCCGCGGAGGACACCTTTGCTTCGGCACGGCGCGAGTTGCTGGCTGAGATCGTCGCCGATGGCAAGATGACAGCCGCCTTTACCGGCCGGCCGCGATTTGCCCCCAAGGTGCTGGCGGCCTTGGCTCAGGTACCCCGCCATCGCTTCGTGCCGGCCCTGGCGCGGCCCTTCGCCTACCTCAACCGGCCGCTGCCCATCGGCCACGGCCAGACCATCTCGCAGCCCTACATCGTGGCCCTGATGACCGACCTGCTGGAAGTCGAGCCCGACCACGTGGTGCTCGAGGTGGGCACCGGTTCGGGCTACCAGGCGGCGGTGCTGGCCGGCCTGGTGGCCCGGGTGCTCAGCCTCGAGATCATCGAACCGCTGGCCCGCCAGGCCAAGGCCCGGCTGGCCCAGTTGGGCTATGACAACGTCACGGCGCGCCAGGCCGACGGCTACGACGGCTGGCCCGAGATGGCACCCTTCGACGGCATCATCGTCACCGCCGCCGCCGACCACATCCCGCCGCCCCTGGTGGCCCAACTCAAGCCCGGCGGACGCCTGATCATCCCGGTGGGTCCGCGTTTCCTCACCCAGCAACTGGTGCTGGTGGAAAAAGACCGCCACGGAAACGTTCGTACGCGCCAGATCCTGCCCGTCCGCTTCGTGCCCCTGACCGGCCGCTGAGCCGTGCTGGGCCTAGCCATCGCGCTTTTGTCGGCCGGCGCCGTGGGCTACGAAATCCTGCTCATGCGGCTCTTCGCCATCGTCCAGTGGCACCACTTCGCCACCATGGTGGTGAGCCTGGCGCTGTTGGGCTACGGCGCCGGCGGCAGCCTGCTGGCCTGGCGGCGCCAGGCGCTGCTGGATCGCTTTACCACCGCCTTCGCCACCGCCGCCGGGCTTTTCAGCCTGACCTCGGTGGCCGCCTTCGGCCTGGCCCAGCGCATCCCCTTCAATCCCCTGGAGATCGTCTGGGAGGCCGGCCAGCTGTTGCGGCTGGGCGCCATCTACCTGGTGCTGGCACTGCCTTTCGCCTGCGTCGCCCTGGCCATCGGCCTGGCGCTGGCGCAACGGCCCGGCCGCATCGGCAGCCTCTACCGGGCCGACCTGCTGGGGGCCGGGCTGGGCGCCGGCGCCGTCATGGCGGCGCTTTATACCTGGTTCCCGGCGGTCTGCCTGATGCTCTTCGCGGCCGCCGGGCTGCTGGCGGCGGGACTATGCTGTTTGGCCGCCAAACGGCCTGCCGGCTGGCTCCTGCTGCTGGCCGGGCTGGCCTCTCCGTTCGTCTGGCCGCCGGCCCTGACGGCACCCATGCCGTCCCCCTACAAGGCGCTCAGCCAGGCCCTCGAGGTGCCGGGAAGGCGCATCGTGGCGCGGCGTTCGAGCCCGCTCGGCCTGATCACGGTGGTCGAGAGCACAGAGGTGCCGTGGCGCCACGCGCCGGGGCTGAGCCTGACCCGACCGGCCGCCGTGGCGACCCAGCTGGCGCTCTTCAGCGATGGCGCCGCCATGACCCCGATCGCCCGCTACCAGGGCCGGCGCCAGACACTGACCTACCTCGACCGGCGCCCCGCGGCGCTGGCCTACCGGCTGCTCGAGAAGCCCAGGGTGCTGGTGCTCGGGGCTGGTGGCGGCGCCGAGGTGCTGCTGGCCGGCTACCACGGCGCCCGGTCCATTGACGCGGTCGAGCTTGACGGCCGCGTCGCCGAGCTGCTGAGCCGGGACTTCGCGGCCTACGCCGGCCACCTCTTCGCCCCGCCCGAGCACCGCCTGCACGTAGCCGAGGGGCGCAGCTTCGTGGCCGCCAGCCGGGCCGTCTACGACCTCATCCAGGTGGTGGCCGGTGATTCCTTCAGCGCCGGGGCGGCTGGCCTGCTGGCCCTCAACGCCGGCCCGCTCTACACCGTCGAGGGTTTGCAGAGCCTTCTCGCCCGCCTGGCACCCGGCGGCCTGCTCAGCCTCGGCGGCCGCCTCCGGCTGCCGCCACGGCAAAGCCTCAAGCTGGTGGCCACGGCCATCGCGGCGCTCGAGGGCCTGGGCCTGGAAGCGGCCGGCCGCCTGGCCCTGATCCGCGGCTGGGACACGGTGACGCTGCTGCTCGGCAAGCAGGAATTCGGCCCCGCCGAGGCTGCCGCCGTGCGCCACTTCGCGGCCGCCCATGGCTTCGACCTAGCCTACTTGCCGGGAATCGAGGAGAGCGAAACCAACCGCTTCAACCGGCTTTCGGAGCCCTACCTCTACGCCGGCACCCGGGCGCTGCTGGGGCCTGGGCGCGCCGCCTTCAGGGCCGGCTACGCCTTCGACATCACTCCGGCCAGCGACGACCGGCCCTATTTCCACGACGTCTTCCGTTGGCGCAGCCTGCCCGGGGTGCTGGCCTTGCCGGCGGCCGGGGCCGTGGCGCTGGTCGAGTGGGGCTACGTCATCGGGCTGGCGACGCTGGCCCAGGCGCTGGTCTTCGGCGCCCTGCTGGTGGTGGCACCGCTGGCGCTCTCGCGGCCGGTGCGACGGGCTCGCGCGGGCGCCGCGCTGGTGCTCTATTTCGGCGCCGTCGGGCTGGCCTTTTTGTTCGTCGAAATCGCCTACATGCAGCGCTTCACGCTGCTGCTCGGCCATCCCATCAGCGCCGTCGCCGTGGTGCTGGCGGGGTTCCTGGTGTTCGCCGGCCTGGGCAGCGGCTTTGCCGGGGTCTTGGAAAAGCGCTTCGGAAGCACCGCCGTGACCCTGGCGGTGGCCGCCATCGCCCTGGTGGCGGGGCTCGAATTGCTGGCCTGGCCGGCGCTCTTCGCCCTGCTGGCGCCACTGCCCGAGAGCGGGAAAACCGTCGCCGCGCTGGTCCTCATCGCTCCGCTGGCACTGCCCATGGGGCTGCCCCTGCCGCTGGGTCTTGGACGCTTGGGACGGACGGTACCGGCGCTGCTGCCCTGGGCCTGGGCGGTCAACGGCTGCGCCTCGGTAGTGGGTGCCGTGCTGGCGCTGCTGCTGGCAATGGAATTCGGCCTCACTGCGGTGGTGCTGTCGGCGCTGGTGCTTTACGCCCTGGCCACGCGGGTTATGCTGGTGCCGATGGCAAGGGAGTAGCAAATGAGCTTGCAGATGTACGAGACCGTGGTGGCGGCCTTGGCTGAGGTCGGGCTGGCGGTGCGCGGCGCCTTTCACCCCGAGGCCGAGGACGGCGTGCCGGACCTGCCCGACGGCCGGCCGGTGGCGACGCTGGTGCTGGCCGGCAACGTCGGGCCCGGCATGTTCCAGGCCTTTGCCAAGGCGCGCGACGGTTGGACCGCAGCCGACGACAAGGGCCATCCGCTGAACCACTGGTCGCGGCTGGTCCTGAGCGAAGCCAGCCGGCGCTTCGGAGGCAGCCCCGACTGCCTGCCCATCTATTCCTTCGACGGCCCGCCCTACCATCCCTTCCAGCGCTGGGCGCGCAAGGCGGAAGCCGTGCACCCCTCGCCGCTGGGCCCCTTCATCCATCCCGACTACGGCCTCTGGCACGCCTACCGCGGCGCTTTGGGCTTTGGCCAGCGCTTCGAGGTGCCGCCCCGGGATCTCCGCCCCAACCCCTGCGCCAGCTGCCCTGACCGGCCCTGCCTCGAGACCTGCCCGGTCGAGGCCCATTCCGGCAAGGGCCTCGACCTGCTGGCCTGCGTCCGCCACATGGACGGCCCCGACGGCGAGGACTGCATCCAGCGCGGCTGCCAGGCCCGCCGCGCCTGCCCGGAGGGCCAGGATTTCCTCTACGCCCCCGAACAGGCCAACTTCCACATGGACAGCTTCACCCGGCTGCGCAAAGCCGATTTCATCGCCCGCGGCGTCTGGTAGGGCCCCCGGGCCCCACTTTCGAAACCCCGCCTCTGGTCGAAAAGCGTCCGCGTCCCCTTAATTGAGGAATGTTAAGGTGCGTGGCGACAGTTCGTTAACCAAGCGTCCGCGTCCCCTTAATTACGAGATTCGTCCGCGTCCCCTTCGTCCTTAAATGGTGACAGTCACCATTTATTGGCTGCGAACGTGGTGACAGCGGGTTCCGCCCTGAGCGGCCGGCGCAAAAATAATGGTGACTGTCACCAATTTTTTGCTCTCTCTGTGGTCGAGCCGGAAAAAGTCGCTCTAAACCTTTCATAGGTTCCCTTAGCGAACACATCATGGGAGGAGGGAGCCATGCCGAGACAGCCACGCATCGTCGTCGCGGGTTGGCCGCATCATGTCACCCAGCGCGGCAACCGCCGCCAACAGGTGTTTTTCGGGGAGCGCGACTACCAGGCTTATCTTCGGTACCTGGGTGAGGGATGCCGGCGGTTCGGCGCCGCCATCTGGGCCTATTGCCTGATGCCCAATCACGTGCACTTGGTGTTGGTACCAAAGTCCCAGGTAGCGCTGGCTCGCAGCGTCAGCAGCGCCCACCACCGCTATGCCTGGCGTACCAACCGACGCCGGGACTGGTGCGGACATCTGTGGCAAAGCCGCTTCTACTCCACCGCCATGGACCAGGGGCATCTGCTGGCCGCGGTGCGCTATGTAGAGCTCAACCCGGTGCGCGCCGGTTTGGTCGGCGAGGCTGCGGCCTGGCCCTGGAGCAGCGCCCGCCATCATCTTGGCCGGTCCGCCGACGGACTGCTGTCGCCGGGAGTGCTGGAGGACCTGGTCGGGGATTGGCAGACCTACCTCCAAGGACCGAAGGAGCCGCAGGAGGACGAGGCCCTGCGCCGCCATACGCGCAACGGCTGGCCGCTGGGCTCCGAGACGGCTATTGCCAGGTTGGAGCGGGAACTGGGCCGCCGCCTGCGCCCGGGGAGCAGGGGACGCCCGCGAAAAGAGCCTTGAAGCGGTCCCCCTCCCCCCCAATTGGTGGCAAAATTGGTGACAGTCAC
>Ga0187827_10006420_pt1 | contig 13440 bp, 23 predicted proteins | sample ETNtaG_39_FD_167969 | JGI IMG/M metagenome (GOLD analysis project Ga0187827, IMG submission 167969) | Marine microbial and viral communities from oxygen minimum zone, Eastern Pacific Ocean - ETNP2014_SV_150_PacBio MetaG (Illumina Assembly) | ecosystem: Environmental > Aquatic > Marine > Hypoxic... | reverse complement strand
ATAGAAAAATTAGAGGTAACGCAAGCCAAGCAAGTGGTTGGTTGATAATGTTAGGTGCAAATGAATATGACACAAGTTTAGACAGGTTAGAAAATGAAACAGATAAACATACAAGCTACCATAATTGGAAAGTTGGAAGTATAGAGCCGACAACACAACAGCACGGAGATATAGAATATCTATACGAATTAGACTTAAATAAACTCACTACAACAATAATGTATCCAAGTGAGAAAGTTATTGAAGTCAAGGAATATAAGGAGGCATAGCTACTACAATAGGTTATAATGTTTATATTTATTAGTAGTTTAAGCTTTTAATGTTGCTTATCTCCGCTCCTCGTAAGAGCGGGAGCAGTATGGCGAGGTGGGCAACAATTAGTAGCTTAATGATAATATAATGATACTAAAACTTACAAAAATGGTGGATGAGATATTGACGGAGATACCTGAAACACGAAACTCGGACATCAAACTAACCATTGAAATATGGAAAAGATACTATCCACAGTACATCAAAAACCGTGCAGGCGAGGAGGTCGTATCACTTCGCACACTTTATGATTTACCAAGAGAGGACAATATAAAAAGGTTACGAGCATTTATTCAAAACACGGAGGGACGCTTACTTCCAACCACTTGGGAGATTGCGAAACAGCGTGGTATAAATAAAGAAATATGGGAAAGTTCAATAGTGCTGAAAAAAATAGATTTAAGAAATTAGATTTAATTGTAGAAATAGTGTTAGGTTTAGCGATTTTAGCGATTTTAGGGTGGACAGCTTTAGGTATTATAAAGGAAATAAATAGCGAGCAAGTCAAAGCACCCATACCGCAAGGCACGATAACTATAAATAACTTCACCACACCCTATTTTGAGGACGAAAGAGGTCGTTATACTCGTATAAAAGTTGAGGAGTGTTGGCGTGTAGATTGGACGGAGGAGGAGATTTGTAATAGAGAAATCAAGAAGATTTATTTTGATTAGTTATCCACATTAAAAATTTGCTCAAGAGGAGAATATATGCTTATATAGCATTATGCACAAATCGTTATCCAACAATTCAAAAAAATTTATTGACTTCAAAGGGGTAACGATTAGAGCTTGGTAACGAGCTTGTGCAGTCGTTATCCCTTTTAAGTTAGGAAATTTTTAAAATGGCAAAATCAAGAATAATTGATACAAGGTTTTGGAACGATAATTTTATTGTGGAATTAGATCCATTGGGTAGATATTTATATTTATATTTGCTAACAAATTCACATACAAACATTTCCGGCATTTACGAAATACCTCTACGCACAATTTCATTTGAAACTGGATTAAAAATGGAAAAAATATCAGAATTATTTAAGATTTTTGATGGGAGAATTCATTACATTAAGGGGTGGATTTGCCTTAAAAACTTCCTAAAGTACCAAGCAACGAGTAGTGGGACAGTAATTAAGGGAGTTGAGACCAATTTACAGAAAATACCCAATGAAATCATAGATAAGTTGATAGGATATGAATACCCTATACATAGGTCATCAGACCATAGTATATACCTTAACCTTAACTTTAACTCTAACTTTAACCTTAACTCTAACTCTAACCTTACAAAAAAAGAAGAAAAAAAGTTAGGAGAAAGTTTTGAAAAATTTTGGACAACTTACCCGAAAAAGTACGCGAAGAAGAAAGCTTACGAAATTTGGAAAAAGATTTCTCCTTCAGAGGAACTTACGGAAACAATCGTTAGTGCGGTGGTGAAAGCTCGAAAGACAGCAGGTTGGTTACAAGACGGAGGGAAGTATATTCCACATCCAACGACATATCTTAATCAGGAGCGTTGGATGGATCAGGTTGAGGAACGAAAAATTAAAAGTGTTAATTTAAAATAAATCTTGACGGAATTAAATAAAAAATAATTATGGCAGAGTTATGGTTAAAAAAAGGTAGGGGTGTGGAAAATGAGCCAATTTGGTTTCCAGATGACAAGTTTGATCAGGTCAATGAAATATATAGGGATTTTGTTGAAAATGGTACAGACGCGCTTTTGGAGCTTCCAAGTACGACTACAACTGCCTCTCAGGTGGGCAAAATTAGGTCTAAAACGGTTTTAAAGGACGAAGACATATCAGACCCCACAGAAGAGGATTTAGAGGGCTTCACGCGTAAAATTGAGCGTTTCAAAATTGGAGATACACTCCCTCATTGGCAGTATATGAATTTCCTTGCAAGTGTGAACATAATTTCATTTAGGGATAAAGATGACAAATTTGTAAAGCAAGCTACATCAGAAGATCATTATAGGACACTTATTTTCGCACTTGTGGAGGGTAATATAAAATTTTATAATTGGTACGATCAACTATACGAAAAATATCAATACAAGTACGGTAGAAAAAAGATCCTTGCACAGAAAGAAAAAGAACATTTATCAGAAAAGTCCGGAGTAGTTTCGGAGGCGCTAAAAATAAAAAATAATGACGAAATATTAGTAGATGATATTTTAGAAAAATTATGAATATGAAAAAAGATATTAAAATTGAGTGCAAATGTGGGAATAGTTTTATTTGGACTGTGAGAGGACAGGAGTTTTTTGAGAAGCAAGGATATAATCCACCTAAAAAGTGTTGGGATTGTAAAATTAAAGATCGTGCATAACTTATGGCTTACGAAGTACAAAAAGGTAAAGGTTTGATCTCCGGTTTTACTCCGAAGGAGCAGCGAAAGTATGGAAGATATTTTGTTTATTTACCAAAAGGACTTTTAATACTCTCTCAAGGGGGACAAGTTAAATATGGGGATAAGAGATGGATAAAAAATAAAAAAGGAGAGTATAATGATATTAGAAGTCCTTTACACAACTAAATATGGGGATATGCTCGTATCCCCTTGCCTGTCCTTTAATTTTTAATGTCCTTTAAGTTAGAGGCGGGGCAAGGGGAAATGAGTTCTTTGACAATTTAATAAAGGAGGTGAAAATGAGAAATACTATAATGATTTGTGAGAAATGTGGTAGGAGTAAGTTTCCTAAAAGAGAGTGGCGAAAGACAAGTAAATGGGAAAGATTTAAGATTTGGCTTATGGACACCGATGAGACATATTCAGACAATTTAATTCGTATAAATGTTTGTCCGATTTGTAAAGGAGAGTTATAATTCTAACCTTTTTTTTGGAGGTGGGATATGAGAATTGTATGTGTCTTACTACTGATAACAATTTGTACTTTTATTGTTTGCAGGATAGTAAGTGCTATGACAGCTTATGAGTTTTGCCAAAAATACGATTTGAGAGTTCCACATTTAATCCAAGAAGGTTTAGACTCTGTATCAGACTTAACACCTTTGGAGAATGAATTAGTGCCTATTAAAGCTGTGGAATATCCAAGTGTTGCAGGTGCAGAAGTTCATTACATAAATAGGTTAATGTGGAATAAGATTCAAAGAAGAGAGTTTATTCAGCACTTTCATCTTATTGGGGTTGGTTTGTATTGTTTAAGTAACGAACATCTTAAAGACAGGTTAAAAATCTTTTATGTTTGGCTTAATGATGAGTGGATAGTAGTGTATCGTCAAATTGAAAAACCTAAAGGAATACCTGTTATTTGGGGGGAAGAATGATGAATGGAGAATGGAAAGATGATTTTGAGGAAAGTATGGGAAGTCCCAAGAAGAAACTTTCAATGTTTATTGTAAGGATGAAACTTGAATGTACCTGTAATCGTCTATTTTTTACAGCACTCACCACAACAGAACTGGAAGGGGAATTTGAAAAAAGATGCCCACTTTGTTTGAGAACACATAGGATAAGTTGGTGTCTCCAAACAAGAACTGATGAGGATTTAGATGATGAGTTAAAGGAAGGGGGTGTAATTTGAAACTTAAAATAGGTGGTCATAAATATCGGGTAATTTATACTGACAATGAAAAGAGGTTGTGTGGAGATAATCGTGGCTTAATAGATTTAGAAACTGGAACGATTTATATTCACAAAAACCTAATTGAGAGTGAACGGCAAGCGGCACTACTACACGAAATACTCCACTGTATCAATTTTGAGTGGGGTGAAGAGTTTGTAGATGGGTTAGCAAGGCAGTTACTTCAGGTTTTACGAGATAATAAACTTTATTTTGGAGGAAAGTGATGAAGAAGATAATTATTGATGGAGTAGAGATTACGGAGAAACAGATTAAGCAAATTCTACTTCAAAAAAGAAAACCTAAAGCTGTAATCTTAAAACGCTTTATGAGTGATAAAGATTTAGAGTTTGGTGTTGTATCAGACACCCATTTAGGTTCCAGATATGAAAGGTTAAATGAGTTACACACATTCTATGCCATCTGTAAGAAATTGGGAATTGGTATCGTCTTACACTGTGGAGATTTGATTGATGGAAATGGGAAGATATATCGTGGACATTTAAGCGAGTTACATACTTACGGAGCTGATAGGCAAATTACTTATGCTATTAATAATTATCCAAAAGTGAAAGGTATTACGACTTACTTTGTAACAGGGAATCACTGCTTATCGTTTTACGGAGATAATGGAACCGATATAGGGATTAAGATTTCAGAAAAAAGAGATGATATGATTTATCTTGGGCAGTATGAAGGTAATATTGAGTTTAACAGGGTAAGATTTAGAATGATTCACCCAGACGGTGGTGGAGCTTATGCTCTTTCATATAAAGGACAGAAGTATGTTGAACAGATAGCGTCAGGAAGAAAACCAGATATTCTTATGTTTGGACACTGGCATACAAGTTTCTATTTTCATTATAGAAATATTCACGTAATGAATATAGGATGTTTTCAGGGTCAGACTCCATATTTAGCTCGTAAAGGTTTGAATCCAGCGATAGGTGGTTGGATATGTAAAGCTAAATTAGGTAAAGGTAGAGATAGAATAGTTGCTTTAGAACAATGTTTTATACCCTTTGCAGATAATAAGGAGAAAAAATGAAAACAGAACTGAAAACAAAAGTTAGTTCAAATACTCTTGAGGTAAGAAAGAAATGTGATGAATGTAAGCAGTATTGTACTATATTTTATCACAATAACATTGATGGATTTAAGTTTGAATGTATCCATTGTGGTATCCGGTACAATTACATAATCAGACCTCCTAACAAGTCCTGTAAGTGCGAGTGAACTTCGCTACAGGCAAAAGCCCACGCTTTTATAGGTGGGCTTTGTTTATTCAACTATCCACAGGAGGCACTTGCACAAGAGAACGAAATATGCTACATTGATAGTAATGGAGAAAAAAACTTACAAAGCAACACTTCGTATTCCCACAAAACACCAATACGCATATCTTGAGATTGAGATCGAGGGGACGAAAGAAGAAATAATGACGGCTTACATTACGCTCACAGACGCATACCATAGACAGCAGAATGAGTGGGATAAGGACGCACCACCTTTTTAATTATGAGTGTCCAATATTGCCACGATTGCGATAAGCATATAGATATGGATTATAATGCAGAGCATTTTGACGAGCCAAAGGAGTGTAAACCTGAAAAGTCAGAGGAGAGTAAAGAAGTTTAATAATTTAACTAAAATAATATTATGGGAGTAGTAGATGAAAAATTAAGACAAGCGCCGGAAGGCGGAAAGTATATTAAAGCAGATGAGTTTATAAACGGACTTAAACTTAAGGTTGTATCTTTTGGTGTAGTGAAAGCAGATAGCCCAAAGTACGGAGCAAGTGAAAAAGATGGAGAGAACAGTTTATTTGATCAAAAGAAACTTGCAGAAGGAGAAACATTCAAATATGAGTTTGTTACTGCACCAACAGAAGAAGAAATGAAAGATCCAAACTATTTTCCAGAGACAAGAATTGTGAACAGTAAATCTTTATCACTCTTTATTCCTTTCTCACAACTTAATCCTGAAGTAAATGATGTGCTTTGGATACAAAAGTCAGGGAGTGGGGAGAGTACAAGGTACACAGTAGATTTCTATCGCAATCAAGACAATGGATAAAAAACACGCTGAAAACTTTAAAAGGTACGAACAGATAAAAGAAATTACACAAGTCAAAAACAAGACGAATATTATACTTGGGCAACTCTTTTATGAGCTTAAAGAGAACGATTATTTTGAAACTAATGATATAACTTTCTCGGCTTTCTTGGCAGATCCAGAGATTAATTTATCGGAGACAGTTGCATATAGAAATATCAATGTCTATAAGAAATACGTCATTGAACTCGGACTTAAGATTGAAGATATACAACATCTTGACCTTATGAAGCTTGATAGAATTAAAGCTGTGGTCAATAAAACTAATATAAAAGAGTGGCTTGAAAAAATTGAAACACTATCACGTTCTGATATTGACCGACTTGTTAAGTATCCAAATAAAAACCCAATGACCTGTAAGCATAGTTGGAAATGTTCAAAAGAGAAATGTAATAATTGTGGGGAAATTAGAAATATAAGAAAATAATTATGATTTACGAAGTAATAATAAAATCGCATTGTGAAGCTCCTGATTATGAGGATAGTGTTGAAGCGGAAAGTAAAGCAGAAGCTATCGCAAAACTATTACAAAAAAGTAGTCTGCGAGATTGGGGTTACAAGGATTTAGAACCTTTTGTAGGGGTGGATGAGGAAGTATCCAAAAAGAAGAAAGGTACAGGTTATAGAGTACAAGAAAGAGACGAGCCATACGAGGGAAATGTAGCACCAAAGAAAAACCTTGTTGTAGGGGTGGATGAGGAAGTATCCAAAAAGAATGTAAAGAAAGTTGTGGAAACCTACTTTAAGCAACTCAATCATCTTAATAAGTTAATGAGAAAACATTATGGGAAAATGCGTATAAAGGAACGATTGAATAATTTAGGTAAATAGTGTGAAAAAAATTATATTTGAGTCAAAAAAAATAAGTGCAAAGGATCTTAAAGCAGGAGATTTCTTTGCAACACAAAATGCAGAAACACTTAATGCTAAAGCACAAACTCCTATGGGAGTTGGCATAGGGTTACTTGTCCGGACAGATGTACCATACCCTAAACGAACACGTAATGAAAAAGTATTTAAGATCACGATTAAAAAAACGTAAGAAGTGGGTGGTGGTGTCAGGAGGTTTTGATCCAATCCACGTAGGGCATATACGACTTTTCAAGGAGGCAAAGAAGTTTGGAGATAAACTTATTGTTTTTGTAAATTCCGACAAGTTTTTAAAGGACAAGAAAGGATATGTATTTATGTCTCTAAAAGAAAGAATAGAAATTATTGAGGCAATTAAAGTGGTAGATCTTGCAGTAAAAGTGATTGATAAGGACGAGTCAGTATGTGAAACTCTGAAAATCCACAAGCCCTATTTATTCGCCAATGGTGGAGATCGTAAAGCAAATAATATTCCAGAGTATGATATATGTGAAGAGCTTGGGATTAAAATGAAGTTCGGAGTTGGTGGTAGTAAAGTACAATCGTCAAGTAATTTAATAAAAAAAATAAATAAATAATACTGTGAATGTTATACAAGCAATAATGACCAGATTATTAAATGAGAAAAATACCACCTGATTTACTTAAACAAATACTTAATGATCCATATTATAAAAAATGTATCCGGCATAAAGAAAAAGCGTGTGAGGGCAGAATTACACTTGAGCATACTTTTATCTACGCAGGACGGCAAATTAACGAGAAATGGAGTATAGTACCACTATGTGCCAAACATCACGAGGTAGATCAATTTCAGGACGCTGGGACGATGGATAAGGAGTATGGACAGTATATCGCGCTTACACGTGCAACTGATGAGGACTTGGCGAAATACCCACGCAAAAATTGGCAACAGAGAAAAAAATACTTATACTCTAAATATGAAGATAGAAATACCGATACCAAAAAAGGTATCTACAAATAAGATTTACGCAGGTACACACTGGACTAAAAGAAAAGAACTCGCAGATCTTTTTCATCAATATTTATTGCCGGAGAAAAACAAACATAAAATAAAAGAATTCCCTGTAGAGATCACATATATTTTTAGATTTAAAGGTAAACTTCTTGACTGCTCGAATTGTACTTTTATGGCGAAAATGTTAGAGGACGCGCTTGTAGGGATTGGACTACTTCCTGATGACAATCCTGACTATGTAAGTAGTATTCAGATATACAGCACAGATGGGTATGAAGATATGGTAGAAATCCATATCAGTTAGTATAATAGATAAAGGTCGCTTATCAGAAAATCTAATCACTTTTATTGCTTATGGCAGAAGAAACAACAACTCCTGAAGGAGAAGAAAAAGAAGCAGAAGCAACTCCAGAAGGAGAAGCTACTTCTGAATAAAGTAGTGGTGGTGATAGCCATACTTTACATAAAAAAACAACCCTTTGCAAGTGAGTTGTTTTTTTATTATATACTATTTATTTTTTATAAAGTTCACTAACATCATTAGTGCGCCTCCTATTGAAAGCTCTGCCCAAGTAGGAAAAGCTAAAACAAAGATAGGTACAGCAAAGATAATTCCTCTTGAAACACCTTTCCATAATCCTATTTTCCAACTATATTTAGTTTTCATAACATTATATAAATTAAACTAATCATACCGACCTTTCAAAATAAGGTTTTAACTCTCTCCAAGTTACGCCAAGCGGACGATATTGAACGTGAGGATAATCTCTCAAAGCCCATCTCCCACCACTCTCAAGCCCAAGCTTCTCTACCTCCTTCATTAAAGTAATCCACCAGTCCGAAGTTGGGGGTCTCCACCAATACTTCTCAAATACAAAATCTACTGCAAGTCCGTATTGATGATAAGATTGAAGCCCTTTAGCGTTCGTTATAATACTCCCTCCTGTCGTTCTTCCTCGTGCATACTTATCATTCTGTTCTTTAGCGGAGCGATATGTTTGATATACCATTATCGGCTTATTTAATTCTTCCATTCTTTTCATTAGAAGTACAGCTTTAGTTTGTAAATCCGGATGAAGAGAGTTAAGTCCTTTGTTCTCATAGAGATAATTACGAGCCAATGCTAAAGAAATTGCGATTTTTTTCTGCTTTTGTTGCTGACTCTTAAGGACAGCTTGAAACATTAGTTTAAACGGATTTTTCATATATTTATTATTCCTAATTTTAATAATCCTGTATAAATTAAAACACCTATTATATAAAGCACAAACATCAATAATCTATCTTTCCATTTACCTTGTTCTTTAGCATTTAAAGTTCCTTTTTTTTCTGTATTGAAAATTCGTTCCAACATTTTTCCATCTGCCACTTCTAACTTACTAATTTTTTCTTCATTTTTAGCCAACCTTCCATTTGCAGTATCTTGTCGTTCGTGAATACCTTTAAAACCCATCTTGACACTTCCTTCAAGAGTTCCGATAGCACGCATTATTTCTTTGTGATAATCTTTATCCATATTAAAAACTAAATCTATTACCTTTTCCCCCTAAACTCTTGCTCTTTGACTTATATGTATTCACTCCGACTCCAAAGAAAGCAGGTAATCCAACTGTAAATATAGCTTCTGTTCCTTCTTCATTCATAGCATCTATTAAGTCTTGGAAATAAAGAGGTATTGTATTCTCTGCCACTTCTGTCTTTAATTTTACATCTTCGCCAAAAATTGTTTGTCCATCAATAAGTTCAAAAATTAAAGATGGTACAGGAGCAAGTTTATAACGAGCAAATCTTCCTATTATATTAAGAGGACTATCAGTAAATCCTTTTCCTGTAAGCTCAATAATTTCTCCACTGCCAGTTTTCTTTTTCTTCCTTGATGCAACTTGAGCAAACATTCTTACCCATTGCTGAAAACCTCCCCAAATATCCCAACGCATATTACCCACACGAATCTTTCCAAAATCTGTACTACGAGGATCAATTTCAACATCATTCTTATCTCTACCCGCCGCATTTATAAGAGCAAGAATAGTAGCTCCTGTTCCTATAAAAGTAGCCATTGTCTTTATAGCTTCTAATCGAACTTTAGGACTTTGTCTTGCATACCACACCGGATTAAGCATATTAAATCGAGCCGCGATAAGACGAGGAGAAAAAAAGATTGTATTTAAAGCTTGTGCCGATCTCTCAAATGCTCCCAAATTCCCTCTACCTGTTGCAGTATTAACAAAATTACCAAGAGATTTCAATTCATCTACTGAAAGTTTTTTTTCTTTACTAAAATTTGTTACCAATTTTGTAAAAACATCTACACGAAGTTTATTCAAGAAGCTTACAAAAGCTCTCTCACTCGCTCTAACGCCTGCACCGGCAGTAACATTATAAATAGTGCCAAAAAAGTTCACAGGATATTTAAGAATAGGAATATCTGATTTAGGAAATCTCTCTGCAATACGACTCATAAAAGCTTCCTCTCTGCCTGAAAGACCTCGCGCTAAACTATCAGGATCAGCAATATAAAGTTTTGCCGCCCTCATTTGATTATAATTAGGATGATTAGGAAGATCATCAAGCCAATGTTTAAAATTAGTAGGAGAAAAAACTTGCATAAAAGATTGCCAAATAGCTTTACTAAATGCTTTTGGTTGTCTTGGGACAAGTAATACACCCTGTCTTAAAGGGGCAGACATATCAAAGGCGGTAATAAGAGTTCTTGGTATATTAAATGCTTCTGTTACTGCATCTCCAAGTTTAGACAAAAGCCCTCTTTTCTTAAGCACTTCTTCAATAAGTTCCCTGCCATAAACTTCTTCAAGAAAAACAAGTTCTCTCTTTGACGGAAGTTCTCCTTTAAGCAATTTATTTAAACTATTTTGGACTGTAACTTTATCAAATACATCAAGATGAGGATGCTGTTGAGCAATATTAAAAAGATCATCAACATCTCCTTGATCTAATTTTATCAATTCAAATTTCTTTTTCTTCGCGAGCTTCCCCTTCAATTTGCTTAATGCCTGATAATAACCTTTTTGACCTTTACCCCCTCCAAATATACCTTCAACTGTACCTGCACGTTTCGCTCTTTCTGCTGTAAAAGCTTGCTCAAGAACTTCTCGCGGTTGTCCTGCTTCCTTCACAGCTTTTATAAGTTTAGATACAGCATCATCAGTAGGAATATTCCCACTTTGTTTAAAAGTTTCAAGAAGTTGAGATTCAGTTTTAAGTATATCAGGATTCAAAATTTTTATTTCCGCTTCTTTTAAACTGGTTTCCCCTAAAGTTCGAAAATCAATAGCATCAAAACCATTATCTCTTGCCCACTTACTTAAAATTGGCTCGGCAATTTCCGGTGTAGTAACTGGAGTTGCTGATCTATATGCTTTATAAATATCATCAGGAATATCATTCCTTGTAGCAATACGAGCCGATGAATCGAGATAAAATTCCTCAATTATATTTTTTCTTGGTTTTTTACCACTTATATCCGTAAGAATTTTACCTGTCGGAGATACATCAAATTCTGCTTTTCCCTTTGCAAATGCCTCTGCAATTTTTCTATCTGCTGTTACAGGGATACCTCTTCCCTTACCTTTTGATATATCAAGAGCTTCTCCACCTCGAAAAACTTTCTGATGACTTTCTATAAATTCATCTGAACTAATTTTAGGTATAGAAGTTACAGCATCATCAACCAATTTAGCTCCGGCAGATCCACCCAATAATTTTACAATCTCAACAACCTCTCTTTTGCTTGTAGATTTTGCCAATTTGGGGGCAAACTCTTTTGCAATATCAGCAGGGATTCCTGACCTTGTCAATATCTTCATTACTCCCTCTGAAGTAGTTTCTTTTATAAGGGCTTTGACACCTGTCTTACTACCTATGAGGGGAGTCAAATCAAGAGCTGTATCGGCTATGATAGCTCCAAAAGCAAGCGGTAGGGCATATTTATCAATTCCGAACTTCTGTGCCGTAGGGGACGATTTTATGCCAATCTCGGCATCCGCTATTCTGTCCTCAAGTGGTTTAAGTGGCTCATCTCCAAACAACACTTCAAAAGCTTTTTGCTTAATTTCTCCCTCTCCTTTTTTCAATTCTTCCACTCCTCCAAATGGTTTTGCAATCGTAAGTCCAGCACTTCCTATATTACGAGCAATCCCTAATTGTATTGTGCGCGCCACATCTTTCGCGGCAGTTGGCAACCCAAATACTGTATTCAGAGCCACACCAAAAGGAGTCGAAGCAAAGGGCTTCTCTAATTCCACATTGAATCTTTTTGTAGGTGTGCTGAATCTATTTGTCATAGGTTTATCTCAATGCGGTTTTAATTGCGTTCCAAGTGTTCGCAAAGAATCCGGGTTTCTTTCCTGCTGTCGGTGCTGTCGCCGCAATATCAATCTGCTCTTTGAAGTATGACTTAACTGCGTCAGTCAAGTTTCCTTCTTCAATTTCTTGCTTCACTTCTTCTGCATCTTCTTCTCCTGTCTTAACAGCTTCAATTGCTGACTTTGCTTGCTGTATTACATCTGTCGGAGCGTTTATAAAGAAGTTTTTAACATCAGACTCAAGTCCTTCAAACTCTTGTATTGTCATTCCTGCACGAGAAGCTCCTTTATTGGATTGAGTGCTACTAAAGGTTGTGTCTCCTCCTCCTTGATTAAGACGTTCTTCTTGACGAGCGGCGAGAGATCCTCCGGCTTTCGCCACCTTTTGAGAAGCTATCGCAAGACTATCTGTTGGTAATACTCCAGCATTAGGATTATCAATCATCATTCCACTAACAATCGTAGATTCCTCTCTTCTCCTTTCTAATTCATCTTTAGCATCATCCCTCTGTTGTTCGAGAATACCCTTTTGTTCTGTTGTAAGTCCATCAATAATATCCTGATTATATTCAAACAAATCTTCATAGTCATTTACTTTTTGTTGATAATCAAACACTATGGCATCAACTGTATCTTGTGCTAACTTCGCTGCGAATTCTGCATTACCTCTTAATGCTTCTGCTGTTGCCGCCTTTGCACCAAGTTCTGCGGCGACTGCCGCTCTACGAATATTATATTGTCTTTCTGTTTTAGCTTGCTGACCTCGAATAATTGAAAGTGGAATACCTCGACCTTGACCGGCAAGACCTTCAATAGCCAAAGCTTTCGCTTCGTCAATTTTATTAAGTTGCTCCCGAAGTGCGCCTACCTCTCCAACTAATCCTCGTACAGTTTCAATATCTTCAGTTACCCCTAAACTCGCCAATTCTTCTCGAAGTTCTTTCTCTCTTGACGGACGAGTCTTTTGAAAAGATAGAAATCCTTTTCTATCTTCTTTATCTTTTTCAATCGCAGATGGAAGTTCTGTTTCTATTTCTTTTGCTCGATCTGCTTTTCTTTGAGACTCTCTCGCTAATCCTTTTTCAATATCTGCTGTTGAAGCAGTTGAGTCAAGAATATGATCTATAGAAGTAGTATCCCCTGTATTTTCAGGGACTACTGCTGGATTTTCTTCTTGTATATCATTTGCATTTAAATCTGCCATAAGCGTTTATAATTATATTGTTGTTAATTGTTCGACCTTTATTGAAC
>Ga0187827_10006418_pt1 | contig 13441 bp, 12 predicted proteins | sample ETNtaG_39_FD_167969 | JGI IMG/M metagenome (GOLD analysis project Ga0187827, IMG submission 167969) | Marine microbial and viral communities from oxygen minimum zone, Eastern Pacific Ocean - ETNP2014_SV_150_PacBio MetaG (Illumina Assembly) | ecosystem: Environmental > Aquatic > Marine > Hypoxic... | reverse complement strand
TCTAGCGTAACCCCAGGCAACAGCATCATGTCTGGCAGTACCAGCTCTTTTTTGTAACGTACTACCCATTACCGGGTAGCGAATATCTGGTGAGCAATTAATAATAGGACAAAATTCTTTTACTTGTATTGTGTCTAACCATTCACAATCTATCCCATTTAATCTATTTGCGTGAGTTCTTCTTTTTAATTCCCTAACATCATGTTGATTGTGAGCTAAATTCATAACACCTCTTTGGCTGAACATAACGTTGTAATTTAATTCTTTTGATAAATTTTCCCAAATTTTTAAAGCGTGGTCGTAAAGCCCAGCGCTAGCATCCCACAAATAATTTGACCTAATAATAGTGGTATTTCTTCCAGTATTTCCGCCACCGATCCAACCCTTTTCAACAACAGCTATATTTTTTATATTGTGCTCTTTTGCTAGATAATAAGCTGTAGCCAGTCCGTGGCCACCACCACCAATTATAACAACTTCATAAGATTTTTTTGGCTCTGGATCTCTCCATGCTTTTTGCCAGTTTTCGTGATATGTAAAAGAGTTTTTTATTATAGAAAAAATTGAATATTTATTTTTCATTTATCCAAAAATTACTGCAATAAACTTGAATATTCAATATAATGAATGTAAATCAATTAATCTGGAAGCGTGGGTGAGTGGCTTAAACCAGAAGTTTGCTAAATTTCCGTAGCTTTATAGCTACCGTTGGTTCGAATCCAACCGCTTCCGCCAAACTTTCTTAACATTATTATTGTGAAAGCTCTCCTTGAATCTTTGTAATAAATTTTTTTAATAATTCCTTATCCTTGGGGTCAAGTATTTGATTTTTCTCAGTAGCTTTTTCAATTTCATTTCTTATTTTATTTCTTATCATTTCTCTTCCCTGATCGTTAGTAAGATTCTTTAAAATATTTTCATAGTGATTTATTTTTATTCCGATAGTCAATTGGAATAAAATGTATATACCAATTAAGACAAATATAGTTTTGTAAACAAATATTTTCATAAAATAGTAAATTATTTTTTAATTTGTAACTAGTTTATTTTATAAATGCTATTAATTATTAAGTCATCAACTTTATATTCTTTATAAAGGTTGAATTTTTTTAGTAATTTTTTGTTTTGTTCTATAGGTACATCTTTTTGATAATAATGATTTGTAACTAAGTAATTTGCATCATCTATATTATTAACAAATTCAAATCTCTGTCTTTCATTTCTTTTCATCATTAATAAGCTAAAATGGTAAGGTGATTCACTAAAAACATAAATTTTTAATTTTTGTCTTTTATCATTTTCAGCAATATAAGTTAGAGAGTTTTTATTACTGACACCCCAATAATCTAACTCAAAATTTTCCGCTATGCTGTTTCCCGCTAGCTTGTTAAAATAAACAAATTGAAATGGATGGTTTTTTGCCATCCAAAAACAAGTATACAATAAGAAGGGCAAAATAATTATTATCAAGTTTTTTGTCCGAAAATTGTTTGAGATAAAATTTAATCCTCTTATAGATATAAATATTAAACAAGGATAAATGAAATATAAATGTCTCCAACCATTATACAAGGTTGCGTCAATTTCAATAACCAAAAATAAAGTAAAATAAAAAATTAAAAGAACTATAATATCGATCATTTCATTATCATTCATCCATATATTTTTTTTCAGTTTTTGTGGAGATAAATCCAAAAATCTTAACCAAATTGTTTTTAGTATTAAAACCGAACCCAAGAAAAATAAAATCAAATATAAGACCGGTGTAGTAATTAAAATCCAAACAAGAGGATAGTGCCAAGGTAAATTTAAAGCACTTAAATATTTTCCAAAATAAAATATTGAACCGCGCCAAGGATATGAGCTAAAAGATTTTAATGTGCTAACAAAATTGTTGATTGGATCATTCCATAAATAAGGCCAAACAATTATTGTGAAAGAAATTAATAAGAATAAATAAAATATTATTTTAAAAGTGTGTGCCTTAAAAAAAATTTTATTATCTAATGTTTTTAAAACAAAAAAAATGAGAACGATAAAAGGAACAATTATCCCAATAATTTTTATTCCTATTAAAAGTGAGCAGGTAAAGGAGGAAAAAAGGGCGTTTTTATACGACATCAAAGTCAAAAAATTGATAGCAAAGTAAAGGCTAATAATAAAAAAAGATAAAAAAATTAAATCTTTCATATTATAGAAACTTTCTGCAAAGATTCTAGGACTCAAAATAAGAAATAAAACACCAATCAAACTAAATATTTTTGGAAATCTTTTATTTAATAATTTATAAAAAAATATTGAAGATATTAAAAAAGTAAAAAAATTAAAAAAATGACGTATTAAAAATATTTGTCTAAAATCATCTATCAAAAATTTTTTTTCAATAAAAGACATTGGTAAATCAAAAATAACACCATATTTCTTTGAATCTTTTATACGAAATTCGCTGACATGTTCTAAGTCAGGATATATATCTAGTGAAAAAATTTCTCTTAGTAAATTTAATGAAACAAAACCATTGATTCGATGCCAATATTCATCCCATGAAATTCCATAATCATCATAAATCATGATACCTATAAATAAAAATGATATAATTGTTATTAAAAAAGTAAGATCTATATGATTTAGGTTTTTCTTTAGTAAAATATTATCTAAGCTTCTTTTCATCTAATCAATTTATATATTTATTAGCAAAATATTGTATAAAAAAAAAATGTTTTTATTTACTTAATTAACATCTCATATAAGTTCATATTTTTTTTAACTTTTATGATATAAATCTAAAAATTTGGTAAAATATATGTTCGAGATATCTATAGTTGTTCCAGTTTATAACGAATATCAAAATATTAAACCTTTTTTAAAAAGAACTGAGAGCGTATTAGAAAAAATTAATAAACCTTACGAGATTATTTTTGCATTAGATCCGTCTTCTGACAATACAGAACAAGTTATTTTAGAAGAAATTAAACGTAATAAAAATATAAGACTACTAGTATTTTCTAGAAGATTTGGACAACCAGCTGCAACAATTGCTGGTATAATTCATTCTAGAAGTTCTTATTGCGTAATAATTGATGTTGATTTACAGGATCCTCCGGAAATTATAGAAAATTTATATAAAAAGATTCTGTCCGGTTACGATGTGGTCTATGCCAAGAGAAAATCTAGAAAAGGTGAAACTTTTATTAAAAAAATAGTTTCCTCAATCGGTTATTTCTTAATTAATAAATTAAGTGATCTTCATATACCTAGAGATGCAGGCGATTATAGAATAATCTCAAAGAAGGTAGTTCTTCAATTAGAGAAATTAAATGAAACACATGGTTTTTTAAGAGGAATGGTTGCTTTTGTAGGTTTTAACCAAACTTTTGTTGAATATGATCGTGACGAAAGGCACTTGGGTAAAAGAAAATACAATAAATTTATAGGATCAGTAAAAATTGGATTAAATGGTTTAATAGGATTTAGTTCTAGACCGCTACTTATAATGTCAATTATAGGATTTATAATTGCACTATTTAGTTTTCTTCTAGGAATATGGTATTTTTTGCAAAAAGTTTATGGGATTGATCCTGATTTGCCACCGGGTTTACCCACAACAGTAGTATTAATAACATTTTTTGCTGGCATACAATTGTTAGGTCTAGGACTATTAGGTGAGTATGTTGGCCGCATTTATGATGAGGTTAAAAAAAGACCTAAGTATATTTTAGATAAAAAGATTAATTTTGATAATTAATAAGTAACTGCTCAAATCAATTGAAAAATAATATAAACAAAAAAAAAGCTATCGTAACTGGCTGCGCTGGTTTTATTGGTAGTAATTTAGTTGATAAACTACTTTTAAATAATTATCAAGTAATAGGCATTGATAATTTAGTTACTGGACAAATAAAATTTATAAATAACTCTTTTAAAAATAAAAACTTTAAATTTATAAAATGTGATTTATTAAATATTAAGAAGATAAAAAAAATATTTAAAGGAGCCCATATAGTTTTTCATTTTGCGGCCAATGCTGATGTCAGATATGGCTACAAACACCCTTATAAAGATTTGGAACAAAACACAATAGTTACCTACAATATCTTAGAGACAATGAGAAAAAATAATGTAAAAAATATTGTTTTTTGCTCTACTGGATCAGTCTACGGAGAAGCAAAAAATTTTCCTACACCTGAAAACGATAATTTTCCGTTACAAACTTCTTTTTATGGAGCATCAAAACTTGCCTCAGAATCTTTTGTCCAGGCGTATTGTGAAGCATTTGAGTTAAAGAGTTGGATTTTTCGATTTGTTTCAATTTTGGGAAAAAGATACACACATGGTCATGTTTATGATTTTTGCAATCAATTGTTCAAAAATCCTCATCGTTTAAAAGTTTTAGGTGATGGTAATCAAAAAAAATCATATTTACATGTAGATGACTGTATAAAAGCGATCTTTATTGGAGTAAAAAAATCAAAAAAAAAAATAAATATTTTTAATCTTGGAACAAATGAATATATTAATGTTAAACAGTCAATAAATATCATTTGTAACCAATTACATGTTAAACCGAAAATATCATATTCAGGTGGTAAAAGAGGCTGGATTGGCGATAGTCCTTTTATATATTTAGACATTAGTAAAATAAGATCTCTTGGTTGGAAACCTAATTTTTCTATTAAAGGAAGCATAGAAGAAACTGTAAAATATTTAACCATGAATAAATGGGTGTTCAAAAAAAGAAAATGAAAATTTTTGTACAAGGTTTGTGGCACAATGGTAGCGTAGTTTCAGCTTGTTTAGCATCTTTGAAGCATAATGTAATTGCCTATGATCATGATGAAAAAATAATTAATAAATTAAAAAAAAATGTTCCACCTATTTTTGAGCCAAATTTAAAAAATTTAATCGAATCTTCTACAAAAGATGGAAATTTATCTTTCGTAAAAAATTTACAAGAATTGAATAATGCAGATATCATATGGTTTACATACGACACTCCTGTTCAATCAAATGATGATGCTGATACTGAATATGTATTAGATAAAATTAAAAAAACTTTAAAAAAACTAAATTCTAATAAATGTGTTATTATTTCTTCACAACTACCAGTTGGAACAATTAAATCATTGGAAATTTATACTAATGATATTTTAAAAAAAAAATTTCTTTTTTTTTGTTGCCCAGAGAACCTAAGACTCGGTAATGCATTATCTTCTTTTTTAAAAGCTGAAAGAATAGTCGTTGGCTATAGAGATAATAAATCTAAAAAAAAAATCGCTAATTTTTTGCAATCTATAAATAAAAATTTATTGTGGATGAAAATCGAGTCTGCCGAAATTACCAAACATGCAATAAATTCTTTCTTGGCTTTATCAATATCTTTTATTAATGAAATATCCCAAATCTGTGAACATTATGGTGTTAATGCTAAAGAAGTTGAAGAGGGATTAAAATCTGAAACAAGAATAGGGAGAAAAGCTTTTTTATCTCCCGGTTCTCCATTCAGCGGAGGTACTCTAGGTAGAGATGTAAAGTTTCTAAATAAAATCTGTAAAACTAAAAATTTAAATACTAAAATTTTGTCTTCAATAATATCGAGCAATGAAAACCATAAGCATTGGATTTACCATCATTTAAAAGACTTAATATTAAATAAAAAAATCAAAAAAGTTGCAATTTGGGGTTTAGCATATACCGAAAACACAGATACGCTTAGGAGATCTTTTGCAATAGAAATCTCAGATTGGTTAAAAAACTATGGAATTGAAGTTAGTGGATTTGACAATAATATAAAAAAATTATCTCCTCAATTGTGCAAAACAATTAAACAATTACCCACTCCGATTGCAAAAATTAAAAGTATAGATGTATTAATTATATTAAGAAAATCAAAAGATTTCCTTAATATATCGCCCTACACAATAGAAAAACTAAACAAAAAACTTATTATCATTGATCCAAATTATTTCTGTAATCATTTTGAAAATATTTACAAGAACAAATATTTATATGTTGGTAAACCCAAAAAAATAATGACATCAATTTATCAAGACCCTGAATTTAAATATAATTTTAAAAATCAAGTTGTAATAGTAACAGGAGCAAGCAAGGGATTGGGTTACGAAGTTGCTAAAAGATTTCTAAATTTTGGCTCTAATTTAGTGATTTGCTCTAGAAATTATTCTCAAATCAAAGATGCATACGTAAAACTAAACAAGATTAAAAGAAAAAATCAGAAAATATTATATTCTGTTACCGACGTGTCTTCATCTGACCAAGTAAAAAAATTAGTTAATATGACTATAAAAAAATTTAAAAGAATTGATGTGCTAGTTAATAATGCAGGAGTTTATGGTCCAAAAGGTAATATCGAAAAAATTAATTGGAAGGAATGGATTAAGGCAATAGAGATAAATTTATTTGGATCAATATTGCTCTGTAAAGCCGTAATACCATATTTTAAAAAAAAAAATAAAGGTAAAATTATCCAACTATCTGGTGGTGGAGCTGCCAGTCCTTTACCTTTAATTAGTAGCTATGCTGTATCCAAAGCTGCGGTGGTAAGATTTGTTGAAAATTTATCAGAAGAATTAAAAAAATATAACATTGATGTTAATGCTGTTGCACCAGGTCCGCTGAACACAGATATGTTAAAGGAAGTTTTAAAAGCAGGACCCAAAAAAGTTGGAAAAGAATTTTATAATAAATCATTAATGCAAAAAAAAACGGGTGGCACTCCTTTAAAAAAATCTTGTGATCTAATTATATTTTTGGGATCCAAACATAGCGATGGGATCAGGGGTAAATTAATCAGTGCTTTATGGGATGACTGGAAAAATTGGACAAGGTATAAAAAAATACTAAATGATACTGATTTGTATACGTTGAGAAGAATAACAGGTAAAGAAAGAGGATTTGAATGGGGAGACAAATAGTTTTTAATATTGGCATTATTGGTTGTGGACTTATTGGTTTAAAAAGATCTAAATCTTTAGGTTTAAGAGGTAAACTAATTGCTTGTGCTGACAAAAATATTAATAGGGCAAAAAAAATCGCAAATAACAAAAAAATAAAGGTTTTTTCTGATTGGAGAAAGTTACTGGATTTAAATAATATTGATATAGTAATAATATCAACGCCACACAATAAATTATCAAAAATTTTATTGCATGCTCATAAAAGGAAAAAACATATTTTGGTTGAAAAACCTGCGTCCAAAAATTTAAAAGAAATTAACAAAGTAATTTCTAGGACAAAAAATACCAAAAATAAAATTCGAGTAGGCTTTAATCATCGATATCATCCATCCATAATTAAAGCTCAACAAATAATCAAATCTGGAATAATAGGTAAACCAATGTACTTAAGAGCAAGATACGGGCATGGCGGTAGATTGGGATATGAAAATGAGTGGAGAGCTAAACCATTAGTATCAGGCGGCGGTGAGTTAATTGATCAAGGATCTCACGTGATAGATTTATCAAGATTTTTTTTGGGTGAGTTCAATGATATTAAAGGATTCTTAAACACATATTTTTATAATATGTCAGTTGAAGATAATGCCTTTATGACCTTGAAAACAAAAAATAATAAAATAGCTTTTCTTCATGTTTCTTGGACAGAGTGGAAAAATATGTTTTCTTTCGAAATTTTTTGTCGACTAGGAAAAATAGACATTAATGGAATAGGTGGTAGCTATGGTAGAGAACAATTAACTTTATATAAAATGTCAAAAAAAATGGGTGTTCCAAAACAAAAAAAATGGAAATTTAATATTAAAGATATGTCCTGGACAAATGAAATAAATGAATTTTATGACGATATACTTTACAATAGAAAGCCAATACCAAATTTAAATGATGCATATCAAACACATAAAATAATTAATAAAATCTACAAAAATTCAAAATATGATAATTTCTCGTAGTCCTTTAAGAATAACGCTTGGTGGAGGAGGCACAGATTTAGCTTCATATTATAAAAAAAAAGAAGGTTTTCTAATAGCTGCAGCAATAAATAAATATGTTTATGTTACTATAACGAGGCCTTTTGAAGAAGGAATTTACCTTAAATATTCAAAAATTGAAAAAGTAAAAAATATTATTGAGATAAACCATCCTATAATACGTGAAACACTTAAGTTACAAAAAATAAAGATACCACAAATAGAAATCACTACATTAACCGATATTCCTTCTGGCACAGGATTAGGCTCATCTGGAAGTTTTACAACGGCTTTAATTAAATCACTTTATGCACACAACAAAAAACTTGTACATCCCCAAGAACTAGCTGAACTTGCTTGTCGTGTTGAAATTGACCTTCTTAAAGAACCAATAGGTAAACAGGATCAATATATATCATCATATGGTGGAGTAACATGTTTTACTTTTAAAAAAAATGGTAAAGTTATAGCTAAACCTTTAAAAATTTCTCATAACAAATTGACCGAATTAGAAGATAATTTACTTTTATTTTTTACTGGATATTCAAGAAATGCTGGAGATATTTTGAAAGAACAAGATAAAAAAACAAAAAAAAATGAAGATAAAATGATAGATAATTTAAATTTTGTTAAAGTATTGGGATTAAAGAGTAAAAAATATTTAGAAACAGGGAAATTAAAACAATTTGCTAATTTAATGAATGAGCATTGGGAATTTAAGCAATCCCGTTCAAAAAAAATGTCAAATAAGAATATTTCTAAATGGTACAATGATGGATTAAAAAATGGCGCTATTGGAGGAAAATTAGTTGGAGCAGGAGGAGGTGGTTTTTTAATGTTTTATGCTGATGATAAAGAAAAACTCAGAAAAAAAATGTCTCAAAATGGTTTAGAAGAAATAAGATTTATTTTCGATTTTCAAGGTACTCAAATAGTTTTGTCATGACAATACCTGTAGCTATATTAGCAGGTGGTTTAGGAAAAAGATTAAAAAATAAAACTTTAAATAAGGCGAAAGTTTTAATTGATATTGCAGGTAAACCTTTTATTTCAAGACAATTAAATTATCTTAGCAATCAAGGAATCAAAGAAATATTTATATGTACAGCTCATTTGGGCTATCAAATAAAAGATTATGTTGGTGATGGATCAAAGTATAATTTAAAAGTATTATATTCTGACGATGGAGATAAATTACTCGGCACTGGCGGTTCAATAAAAAAAGCCTCACGAATTTTAGGTGATGTTTTTTTTATTTTATATGGGGATTCTTTTTTACCAATTAATTATTCATTAGTTGAAAAAGCTTATTTTGAGCAAAGGAAACCAGCTTTAATGACCGTTTTAAAAAATAATGGTCGTTGGGACAAAAGTAATGCAGATTTTAAAAATAAGATGGTGGAGTATAATAAAAAAAATCCCAAAAAAAATATGAACTATATTGATTACGGGCTTACCATTGTTGATACTGTAATATTTAATACCTTACCTTTTAATAAAACATTTGATTTATCAGACGTTTTTGAAGATTTATCAAATAAAAACATGCTAGCCGGACTTGAAATCTTTGATAGATTTTATGAAATTGGATCTATAAATGGTTTAAATGATACTATAAATTTTTTTAAACAAATGGAAAACAAAAAATCATGATCTATAGTAAAATTCATCTTTCAGAAGCAATAGAAATAATTAAAAAAATCGATACAAAAAAAATTGAAAATATGGTCGAAATTATTTTAAATACAAGAAAAAATAAGGGAAGATTATTTTTTTTAGGAATTGGTGGAAGTGCTGGTAACGCTTCACACGCTGTAAATGACTTTAGAAAAATCCTTGGTATAGAAGCTTATGCTCCGACCGATAATGTTTCCGAATTAACTGCTAGAACAAATGACGATGGCTGGAGTACAATTTTTATTGAATGGTTAAAAACAAGTAATTTAAAAGCAAAAGATGTTATTTTTGTTTTTTCAGTAGGCGGAGGTAACCTTGAAAAAAATGTTAGCCCAAATCTAGTTCATGCATTAAAGTATGGTGAATCTATTGGTTGTAAATTATTGGGCATCGTAGGCAAAGATGGGGGATATACTTCAAAAGTTTCAGATGAATGTATAATAATCCCCACAGTCAACAATCAAACTATAACTCCACACACAGAAGCTTTTCAAGCGGTAATCTGGCATCTTATTGTTTCTCATCCAAAATTGAAATTAAATGAGACAAAATGGGAATCTATTTCTAAAAAATAAATTAATTAATGAAAAAAGCCATATTTTTAGATCGAGATGGTGTAATTAATAAAACCGTAATCAGAAAAGGTTTACCCTCTTCCCCATTTTCTTTGGATGAACTTAAGATTTTACCTAAAGTAAAAGAGTCTATTTTGATACTCAAAAAATTAAGTTTTGTTTGCGTTGTTGTTACAAATCAACCAGACGTTTCTAGAGGTAAAATTACAAAAAATACAGTTTTAGAAATTAATAATTATTTGAAAAAAGAAACTAAGTTTGATGATATTTTTGTCTGTTACCATGACGATGTTGATAATTGTGATTGTCGCAAACCTAAGGCAGGATTATTGACGCAAGCAAGTAAAAAATGGAACATTGATCTAAAAAAAAGTTTTATGATAGGTGATCGTTGGATAGATATAGAAGCGGGAAATAATGTAGGATGTAAAACAATTTTTATTGATTATAAATATGACGAGTATAAACCAGAAAATCCAAATTTTATTACTGATAGCTTAATAAACGCAGCAAGCATAATAAAAAAAATTAATGTTTAACCCTTTTATTAGCTAACTCTATTATTTTAAAATAAAATCCAATAGGTAGAATTCTTAAAAACTTAATCATAAAAGAAAATATTTTTGGAAAATGGATTTCAAAACTTCCTTTTCCAGTAAGACCTTCGAATATTTTTTCAGCAGCAAATTCAGCAGATTTTATCATTGGCATATTGAAATTATTTTTATCAGTCATAGGTGTTTTTATAAAACCTGGGTTTATCACCGTTACTTTAATCCCGTGTCTTTTAAAATCTAAATAAATACTTTCAGCAAAATTAATTAAGGCTGCTTTTGATGCACAGTAACCCGATTTACTAGGTAGACCCCTATAGCCAGCTAAAGACGCGATCATCGAAATATGACCTTCTCCTTTTTTTTTAAAGAAATTATTAACTGCAATAATACAATTTAATGTTCCAAAAAAATTTACTTCCATCGAGTTTCTTATTTTCTCTTCGCTTAAATTGTTTTCAAATTGAGAATAATTAATTCCCGCTGAAAAGACGCAAATATCTATTGTTTTAAATTTGTTAATAATTTCATTGAATACCTTTTTAACTTTAGTAGAGTTTGTTACATCAAGAGGAAAAGGGTGTATGTTATGATGAATGTGGTTCAATTCTCTAAGGAGATTTTCCCTTCTGGCAGAAGCTGCTATTTCCCATCCTTGATTTGCAAATTTTATAGTTAATGCTTTACCTATTCCGCTACTTGCACCAGTAATCCAAACTTTTTTTTGTTTTTTTGTCATTGGTAAAATATATATTAACTAAATTTATGGTCAAAAATAAATAAAAAAAATGATTTATGATAACGTAGTTGTGGGTAGTAGTATTAGTGCTTTGGGTTGCTTATTGGGCCTTATAAAACCTAACAGGAAAATTCTTTGCATAGATGGTTCGGAGAATAATAGTGAATCTAGGATAAATGATAGTGATAATGAACTTGTATTTACAAAACAAAACATACCAAATAAAAATTACCAATTTAAAGAAAATAAAACAAACAATTTAAACCCTATAGAAGTTTTAAAACATTATTCTTTTGGTGGTTTATCTAATGTTTGGGGCGCTAGTTGTTTAAGGTTTTCGAAAGAAGATTTCCATGATTGGCCAATATCTTATGACGAATTAAAAAAATACTATAGTTTATGTGAAAAAATAATGAACGTAAGTCATTTTGACGATGATATATCAAAATATTATAATATTTCAAAAGATCAAATAGATAACAAAAAGCTCAGTTTATACAGTGATTTTATAAAAGAGTTTTTGCAAAAAAAAAATGAATCTAGCCAATTTACTATAGGCTATTCAAGAGTAGGTTTGGATCCTAAATGTTATAAATGTTCAAACTGTTTTTTTGGCTGTAAAGATAATTACATATTTAACACTAAAGATTGTATTAATAAATTAATAAATAACAACCAAATTGAATATAAAAAAAATTTAGTTTTAAATAGATTCATTAAAAGAGATAAAATTATAGAATTAGAATTTCAAAATCCAAATATTAAACCAATATTTACAAAAAAATTATTTATAGGCGCAGGATCGATTCAAACACCAAGAATTGTAATTAATTCCTTGAATAAAAAAATAGATTTAAACCTAAAAGAAAGTCAAGTTTTTTTTCTTCCTTGCTTTTATACTAGAAAAACTTTTAAAAGAAACTTGGAGAGTCATACACTAAATCAAGCTCAATTTTTTTTTAAAAAAAATATAAAACATAAACTTGGAAAAATTCATTATCAGATTAAATATGATGTAAAGCTCACTCGTGCAATTTTAAGTAAACAATTTGGTTTATTAAGTAAATTAATTCCAAATGCTTTAATTGAAAGAATTTTTTTGATTACAGGCTTTGTAAATAGTGAACATTCTACTTTTAATGCTAAAATAAAAAAAGAAAAATTAGATATTGAAATTTTTGAAAACAAAAGTAATAAAAAAAAAATAAAAAAAGAAGTTATAAGTCAAATAAAAGTTTTAGAAAAAATGTATAAATTTCTTTCTATTAAGCCTTATTTAAAATTGGGTGATTTTGGCATAAGTTATCACCTAGGTTCTAGTGTTCCTATGCTTAAAAAAGCCGAAAATATCAAAACGCAAAATAATTGTATATATACTAAGAAAAATGGTGAAATTTCTGAATTCAATAATGTTTTCTTAATTGACAGTACAAATTTTACAAACATTCCGTCGGGATCAATTTCTCTTACTTTAATGGCAAATGCTTTAAGAATTGGAAAAGAAAATTCAAGTGATTAATTTATTACTATATTCTATTATAAGAGTTTATAAAAGGATTTTTTAAAATGAAAACTATAGAAGAGCTTAAGGTAAAAATATTTGCTGATGGCGCAGATGAAAAGGAAATGCTGGATATGAGTAGTAAAAAAATTATTAAAGGTTTTACAACGAATCCTACATTAATGAACAAGGCTGGAATTCAAAATTATGAAATTTTTGCAAAAAAAATTCTTTCTAGAATCACAGATAAACCAATTTCCTTTGAAGTTTTTTCTGATGATTTTGATGATATGGAAAGACAAGCAATGAAAATAGCTAGTTGGGCTAACAACGTCTATGTTAAAATACCAATAACAAATACAAAAAAACAAAATTCTGCTAATTTAATTAAACGTTTATCTGAAAAAAAAGTTAAATTAAATATCACTGCGATAATGACCTTAGATCAAGTTA
>Ga0187827_10006417_pt1 | contig 13442 bp, 19 predicted proteins | sample ETNtaG_39_FD_167969 | JGI IMG/M metagenome (GOLD analysis project Ga0187827, IMG submission 167969) | Marine microbial and viral communities from oxygen minimum zone, Eastern Pacific Ocean - ETNP2014_SV_150_PacBio MetaG (Illumina Assembly) | ecosystem: Environmental > Aquatic > Marine > Hypoxic... | reverse complement strand
GTGATTTGACTTTATTTCTTTATTCATTATAACCCCTTATCATTTTTTTTATTGTTTATGGTAACCATTATATCATATTTTTAACCATTTGTAAACCTTTTTTTGCATCTTTTTTCAAATTAATTTACACTTTTATGTACGAATAAGTGTAGTATTCCACACTTTTATGTACGAATAAGTGTAGTATTCCACACTTTTATGTACGAATAAGTGTAGTATTCCACACTTTTATGTACATAAAAATGGAACGGTCTACCCAACATGAGGATAGTAAGCAGTCATGTGTTGCGGCTCAACCCTGCGGCCGTTCCATCTGTACTATATTATTTTGTTATAGGGAAAGATATTGTTGATAACTTTTGCACACATTTCAGCTACTCCAGCGAGAACATGTTCTTGCTGGGTTCCATTTGACCTTCTGAGCTCTATGTAATGAATCCAGGAGCGAAGGGTACCATTGACATATAACCTAGTGATTGTATTGCCTTCAGGGAGGACTACTCTGGCCTGCTCTTTGGCAATACCGTTGCTTATAGCCCAACTGTATGCGTCTGTGGCGGCTTTTATAACTTCTCTTTGACGTTTATGCCATTCAATTTCTAATCCGTCATGGTCTGCTTCAATACTATTTTGTCTATTTTTAGGATCTTGCAGTCTTGCTTGTCTAGTTTCAAAGTCCAAATCCTTTGTAGGATCTGCATAACGTTGACTAAACTCTTGGAAACTAAAGCTTCGATGACGTAACAGTTGCCTTGCTATGTCTCTAGTAGTTTCAATCTCCAGACAAACACTAACCATCTCTAAAGGTGACCAATGTTTATTCTTGATAAGATATTTAACTAGCTTCTCAGAAGTTTCTTCATTGTGTTGATTTTCCGGGTTAGATACCCGTGCACAAAAAGCAACCAACTGCGAAAACTCTTTTGGAAGACCGTAATCTACTAATAAAGGATCTACAGTTGGTTGCGAATATGATATAAGGTTCACATTCATAATGTTATTTAATTTACTCTGCTTTTATTAAAGTATATGCGCCATAAGCTAGGCCAGCCCAAGCTACCCATTTTATTAGTCCACCAGTTAAAAGAACCATAGCACAGACAACTACAATAGTTATTCCATCCCATGAGGTTCTTTCTCCAAGTCGTGATACGACCCAGTCTTTGCACTTAGTTAAATATGACATATTATTTCCTCTGTTTATATTTTAAATTCGGCATAAGGATCGTTTGACTCTCCCTCACCAAATTTGTTTATTGCTTTATCAGGCACAGTATCAGACATAATATCTGTCTGTGCTGATTCCTCTACATCGTAAAGTTTCATGCGGGAACGATCTATACCAATTACAAAACGCTTGTATTTGGTTGGATCATTATAACGATTTTTCAATTGCTTTACCAGCATCTGTCCGAGATCTTCTAGTTCCTCCGTTGAAATAAGAGCGAACATAAGATCTGCCGTGGCCGGTAGACCAAATGATTCAGAAGTATCCTCTAATCCAACATCAGTATTACTATAGCCAGATCTAGTCGTTTGCGTTGCACTCACGATGGGGACATTAAACTCAACCGCTAAACCTCGTAGCTCTTCAGCTATTGATTTAACATATGAATAAGTATTTATACTTCCCCCGAGTCCACGCACCCTCGCGGACGCGCATATATTGATATAATCAACATAAATTATATCGGGTATGAAATTCTTCTTCAACTTTAATTCGTTGAGTAGAGCTCTAAAGTGTCCTGTATGGGCGCCGCCCGTTGGATACTCTTTAACTATAAGTTTCCCTATAGAGGTCTTTGCTATCGTTTGGATCTTGTTATCGAATACATTTTTCGGAAGTGTTTCCAATTGTTGTATAGGTAGATCCATAAGATTCGCATCGATTCTTTCTGCTATTCTTTCTTCAGCCATTTCTAAAGAAATATAAAGAACATTCTTTCCTAGTTCTAGATTGGCTGCTGCAGTATGACACATGAAAAGAGATTTACCTACACCTGTACCTGCCATGCAGATATTCAAGGTTTTATTTGGTAAACCGCCTTTTGTAATTTTGTTAAAATAATCTAAATCCCACGGGATTCTAGATTCCTTGGAATTATAAAATTCAAATCTATCCTCACTATTGTCTATATAATCGTGTCCAATATTAGGATCAAAATTAACACCAAGAGCGCTTTGGAGAATTCCTGGAATAGATCCTTCTGTTCTTGTGTCGTTAAGTTTCTTGGATTTTCCGTCGATGATTTGGATTGATTCCATAATCGCATTATATACAGCACGATCTCTACACCATTTTTCTGTTTCTATGACCAGATATTCTTGTTCAATATCACTTCTAGATTTACATTCATTAATACATTCTGATGCATTAATTCTAACATCATCAGGTGCTTGAACTTTTTTAAGTTCTAATTCTAATATCTTACTGGTAGGCATTTTGTTATGTTTGTTAACAAAATCTACAATGAGATCAAACACTACGCGATGTGAGTGTTCAAAGTAATCTGATTTTAGATAGGGTATTACTCTACGTAAATACTCTTCATCATTAATCAGATGACTTAATACGTGCGTTTGTATTTGATTTGTTATGTCCAATTGTTCCAATCACCTCTCCTTCTTCTAGTGATTCTTCTATTATATTTTGAAGTACCCCACCGATGTAATTTCTAAAATTTATATCACCAATAAGCTCAGATTCTTCGAATTGTCCTGACTCTTGTATATCATAGGTAAATGCTAAAGTTGCAAGATCCAATTCTGGGCTCTCTTTTATTGAGACTTTCCCATATATGTATACGACGTTTTTCCACTTACCAGTAAGAAGTTTGACCCCATAGAATTCTACATTAGGAGATTCTACAAGCTGATAATCATTACTGGTGATCTCAATCTTCATTTAATATTTCCAGTTCTATTTCTTTTAACTCTAGAAGAGGCTTATGCCCTATCTGATAATGACCTTTGATAAATTTTTTGAAATCCGTCCCATCAAATATTGGCGTCCAAAAAGATTCTGAAAGCGTATCTTTCTCTCTAACTTTCGGGTCGACCAATTCTCCAGTAGTTTTATCAACTCTGCAGTACCAACCAATAGAAGGCTTAGCAACATAGCCACCAGCAAGAGCAACATCCAGTAAACCGCTGTAACGCTCAATGCCACCTTCCCAGCTAACGCTAATAGGAACTTTAGACTTTTCCCTGACAAACCTTGATTTTTCAACATTAATGACAAAATTATATCCTCTTATTTCTGTTCCCACTTTCTTTTGCTGTCTTCCTATAATCCATATATTATCGGCAGAATAATAAATACCCGTACCCCCGGAAACAATTGCTTTTGGAAACAATCCTATCTCTTGATAGGTATGATTAACTGCTAAAAGAGAAATACTCTTCATGGTTAAATATGGTGTAACCATTCTAAATAACCCTTTTAACGCCTTAGCCCTTGTCATATCAGCTACAGATTTTTCATTGAGTGTATCATCTAGCTCTTTCTTCGAAGCTAGATTACCAATTGAATCTATAACTATTATAACTCTATCTCCTCTCTCCAGACTTTCTAATTGATTAACTAGATCGAACTTTAATTGTTCTACGTCTGTGATTGGAGTGTGTAATACTCTTGATAAATCAATATCAAATGATTCGAAGAATCTTTGTGGGGCTCCAAATTCTGAATCATAAAATAATAACACTGCATCATCATACTTCTTTAAGTAATCTCTTGCTATAAGAAGAGCAAATGATGTTTTAAAATGCTTACTTGGTCCTGCTAGAACAGTAAGTCCTGGAGATAAACCACCATCTAGGTCTCCAGATAAAGCTGCGTTTATCATTGGAACTGAAGTGGTTACAACCTCTTGATCTTTAAAGAATATTGAATCAATCAAAACATCTGTTGTTTTAATCTTGCTATTCTTTTTAAGTTTATCCATTATTCCCATTAGTATATTCTCCATTTTTTTGAGGACCTAATTGCATAGAAGCTTCTTTTTTTCGCCATCTTGCTATTCCTTCTGCTTTTTTTCTATTTCTTTTTTGACAAGGTTTTTCATAAAATTCTCTACGACTAACCTCTTGTATAATTCCAGCACGTTCTACTGCTTTTTTGAATTTGCGCATTGCAATATCAAATGGCATAGGTCGTGATGGGCGTTTATCTTTTGGGTGCCTCTTTCGAGGTCTTAAATCAACTGACGGCATTATTTTTCTCCATAGTATATCTATTATACCACACTTTTGTGCATTTGTAAACCATTAATTCATTAATGTTGTAATTAGGATCAAACGAAGTCATATGTTATTCCTGCTTCATCAAACATTGTGTGAGTTTCTAGAATTGACACTTTCCATCTATCTGGACCATCAGTTCCATTCTTAGGAATTACCACTCGAGTAATTCCAACTTGTATTATTCCCTTTGCACACTCGTTACATACGGGAAGTCCGTAAACGTACAACGTGCTATCATCAAGTTTAGCTCCATTGTATCCCGCATTGTATATGCAATTCATTTCTGCGTGGACTACATATGAATATTTAACCTGCCTATTTTCTAGTCGTTCTTTTGGTTCTAATACACCCCTAGGGAATCCATTATACCCTTGCGCGAGCACCTGCCCGCGCTCGCCTATCGCGACCGCGCCTACGGCCGTACTAGGGTCTTTTGACCAAGTAGCTATATGTTTAGCTAGTTCTAGGTATCTTGCATCATACTTATCCATCAATTGCACCTTTCCAGATCGATTGATTAACCAATCTTTGTCTCATAGGATCATTTCTTATTTCATCTGTTTTTAGCGGATGTTTATCTCTATCCAATATCGGTTGAGGAACTATATCCCCAAATTCGGATTTCAAACGTTTCTTTTCCCCAGCTCTAAAATAGTATGGAGTATGTAATCCATGTTGAATAACACTCGGAGCTAAAAATGGGGGACGAAGTTCTACTGTAGATCTCATCATTGTTCTATCTAGTTTTGGTAAATGGTAGAAAGGTAATTCACAAAATACATCTGAGTATTGAGAATCATATTGCTTAGCTCTTGAATAACCACCAAACAATTCGTCTGCTCCATCACCAGTTAGGACATTATAAAATCCTAATTCTCTAAGTGCTTGGGCCATAGCTATTTGGGGTCTAACTGATCCAAGATCTACTGGGCTTTGGTGAACTTCCACTGCGTAAGTATTAGATACATCTTCTAAATTAACTTCTATTAAATTACAATCTAGAAGATCCACATATTCTCTTTCATGGTTATTAACATGAATAGCTGTTATATCCAATTCTTGTTCCATTGCCAATTGATATATAATTGTTGAATCTAATCCACCAGATAATAATATAGCTGCTTTCCTAAATCCACCTAATCTCAATTTAACTGCTCTGGATAGATCATCATATAAATTAGTGTGTTTAACCTGACTCCAATCCCAATATGGAAATTCTTCCCCTTGGTAATAATAATGCCCTGGTTTAAGTTGTTTGATTTCATTCCAAGGTGTTCCACCTGTAGGATCATATCCCCATTTTAACACATTCGAATGAAATAATTGATTTGGTGTAACTGGACCATATTGTTTTAAAACATCAGGTTCAGAAGCTAGAGCTGTCATATCTGTTCTATAATAAACTGGTTTAATACCAAGAAAATCTGTATATACTAATGGCTCATCTTGCTTGAAGGTAATAAAAGACCAGAATCCATCAAATTCGTGGATAACATTTTCTAGTTCTCCCCACTTGTTTATGTGATGTATCATATGAGCATCGCTCTTAAAAGTACCATCAGCAAAATCTTTATAGTTGAATATCTCTCCAACAAACATTGATGGGGGTTCATCACCACTTTGGATAGGCTGAATAGCTATCTCTGGATCTGGATCAATCATCGGTAAAGCAATATGACACATATCATAATCACCCCATTGCTTATAACCCTTATAGGATAATTGACCACGATAAGACATTTGGTCTATTGCTTGTATATTATTAACCCGTGTTTGGGTTCGATCAGTTATTAAAAACCCACACACAATTTATTCAAACTATATTTATCTGTTGTAAAACAATGCAAAGAAGTAGAACTAAAATGTAATGTTCCTGGTATGATACCATTACCTTTTGAAAGGCTTGGCCCTGAGTTGAGTTCTGCTTCTTTTATTAACCATATTGCTAATCGATTAGCAAAATATAAATCATTATGTAAATGTCTCATAACATCGCAAGATCTCATATGATAAGAACAATGCAATTTATTATTTCTTAACATAAAATGCCATCCGAATGTACATGGTACACGTTCGCCTAGCGAAGCTGCTGTAAGATCTTCTGGAAACCATATTGGGATATAACACTGTCTAGTAGTAGGTTCTTTTTTAAGAAGCTCAACTGCAGTATTTAGATTAGCTATGTTAAATCTTATCCCTTTGGTAATCAATCCTCTCCTTGCTTTATCCCCGTTATTTTGCCATAACCTTTCTGGATATGAATGAGAAAAAACCTCATCACTACTTAAATATTTGTCTGTATCTTTTAACCACATTGTGTGGGATGGGGGAGGATTATAAGGTATACCTGATACCCTTTCATCAAAATGAATATCTGCCCACGGTTGAGTAGCTTCTAAAAGATCTGAAGCTTTTTCTTTTGTATTAACCAATGGAACAACTAGATCAGCATGAAGTATTTCTAGGAAAGATGGGTGTTTAGTATCACCTTGCCATCTTTCAGTCTCTATTTCATATCCTTGTTCTAGTAATTTTTTTCTTAGTCGAAATAATCCTTCTGACAGATCCTTAGATTTCATTCACTTTCCTATTAAAAATATCATTTGTTTTGTCTTGGCCATCAATGTCATGATCTAGGTAAGCACCAAAGAATGAGGCATAATTAATTAAATCAACTGCAGAATCTCCTAGAGATTCAAAGTTCTCGGAATGATTTTTATCTTGTTCCATCGTTTCTAGAATGGATTGCATCCGTAGGATCTTGCCTAACATAATATCCATAATAGTGTTAACACCATGTGGATAGTAGTCAGATTGTCTTATCCTAGAAGCTGGATTTTGATAATCATTTCCTTTTTTGGTTTGGAGCTCAGCGGCTCGCTTAAGTATTTGTAATGGTTTCATAATGTATATTATATCATAGTTTTGGATGAAAGTAAATCTTTATTTTTAATATTTTTCGAGGACTGTACCTGTTTGGTATAGAGGAATTTTAACCTCTGGATATCTCTTAGGATATGTATTCATAAACAAAGTAGAAGGTAGATGCTTATGGATAAATGTACCATAGTATTTTAATGGGGCAGATTCCATCATATATTCAGCTATCATCTTATGCAAGAGATAAGCTTCTTTATTTTGGGTAGGATCTTTAATGATTGTTACAAATTTTCCACCAGGCTTAAGTTTATCTATGGCTTTAGAATAAATACAACCTATAGTTTTCCAATATTCTTTTCCTTTAAGAATACCTACACTTTTATCTTTTTGATATGTAATAGAAGCTCCTCGTCCTTTAGAGGTATATCCTCTTTCTGGAGCATCACTTTGGCCTCCGCCTAAAACTGGATAAGGTGTACCATTAACAATAAGATTAAAAACCCCATTTCCTATATGACCATTATCGTTTAAAAGAAGGTCAAGCTCTCTTGCATCTCCTTCAATTACATGAGAATCTCCTTTTGCTGTTCCTCTTTCGATTTGAACTTGAACTGTTCTTTTGGTAATTTCTGCAAATTCTAATTCTATACCTACTCCATTTCGACCATTGTTAATAGCTTCTACAATAGCTGTTCCTGTTCCAACTGTTGGGTCAAATACCGTATCACCTGGCTCGGTTAAATTTTGGATAGCCCAACGGTACCCAGACCAGTGTCCGGGGCATATATGTTTATCAAAACCCCCAGGTGGTTTTTCATCTGGAAAGTAATAGCTATTTCTGGTATAATTGGTATAGTATTGATCTGTTGGAGTATGATATATCTCACCAAGAAAATTCTTTGTGCAAAGATCACACGTGCAATGATAATCATCAGGTATGTCTGCCCTACTATGTAGTTCATAGTTTGGGGTTAGGGATTTAATTGTTGATTCACCAGCCATTATACACCTATCCATTTCCAATGAGCTTTATATTGTTCTTTTTCATAATTATATTCGAAATAAGAATCAAAAGTATAAACCCCTTCCGTTCTCATAAACATAATTACGTGTGGGTATTTTGTTTTTCTATGTTCTAATTTTAAGATGTGTTCAAATTTGGTTTGGGGATAATTATATCTAAAAGTTTTAACTTCTACTTCTACACCCTCTGGAGATATAATATCATGCCACATTTTAGGGTTATCACGATACTCATGTTCTTGTATTAGATATTGTTCTGCAACTAAACCATTCTCACAATCTCTCTGGATATCTTCGAAGGTTCTATGTCTGCCTTGTAGAGAATCTCTAGATACTCCACCATCAATTATACCTTTGGTCATCCTGATGGCTTCTTGTGTAATTCTGGTTTGACTTTCTTCTGTTAGATCATCTCTAGTAAATTCCATTTCGCTTAATTCCTCAATTTTCATAATAAATGTTTCGAGCTAAGCAGAATCTATCTCTATCTTCATTAATAGCATTAGCATCTAATGCAATCAATGCAAATGATATTCCTAATAATATCCAAAGTATGTAATCGCGATGGTTATATCTTCTCATGTTCTTTTTCCTTTTTAATTGGATTGCCATAGTAATCATGTGTTCCGGCTCTTTGTCGGGCTTTTTTCTCTGATACCATAACAGAGCTTTCCCATGCAAACCAACCGGTTACTATGAGTATTAATATAGTAAATAATACACTAAATATTTCCATTATCGATCCATTTACTTTTCATCATATGTTTTTCCTAAATACAAATTCGATCGCGCGATCAGCTTCTTTATCTATTGGTCTTTTTTCATACCAATTACCTGTATCGCTATCGAGATCTCTGATTAAAAATTCTATCTCTTTTGAAGTGATGGGATAACCTTTGCTGATTGCATTACCTGCGATCGATACCATTAATTGATACATTGCATAGTACCATCCTTCATTTAAGGATTTATATTCTTGTATTCTTTTTTGATTTACAAATGGACAATCTTTATATCCTGTCCATGTTATATCTGTGTTATTTAATTGTCCTTTCCTATGTTCCATTAATCCTTTCTTAATGGCATCTGGAAGGCGATCGAAAAAGCTCTCAGCTGGTATTGCGTATTTGTATCGTACCATGAGCTCATCTGGGTCCATAACTTCTCCATCATGGGAGAAGATGAAGTTGAAACTATTTCTGTACTGAGATGGAACGTAATACATTCTGGATAAGTCTTTTGTTTGGGCATCTGCGATACCTCCTATTTCTTTATTAAGTGCATACCAAAAATGCTTGATATTATCTTTTTCTACCCATTTGGTTAATGGGAATACTAATCTAAACTTTGGATGTTCTACTGTAGAACTTGCTGTTGAATAACATATATATTTATATTTTTCATATTTAGATTCAATTTCTTTTAAATCACCTGAGAAGTTATCAACATCAATAATACCAAAACCACCCCACGCAATAACATTGTCATTAGCTCGGGTTGTACCTTTGGTATAAATTGCTGGGCTGATAAGCGGGGCTTGTGATTTCTTTTCATATTTGTTTCCTTCTGCTAGCCGATATAAGACTTGCTCAAATTGTTCGAACAATTCATAATCCATTCTTTTTACAGTTTGACTGTCGTATATACTATCGAATATTGTCAGTGAGATTTCCATGGTTTCCATAATGTGAAGGATTTTCCCAGCCTTCGGGTTTCATTAAATCTGGTAATCCAAATGGATTAGGTCTTTCTGGTTTAGTACCAACTTCTTTTGCCATATTGGCTTTATGTACCTCATCCCAGGCTTTCTTTATATCAACCCCAAAGGCTAATAATGTACCTATTGCGATAACACATAAGTCTATATGTCCATCAATAAACTCTTCCGGGTCTCCGGCCGAGAACGCTTGGGTTGTTTCTTCAAATTCTTCTTGCAGGAAAGTCATTCTGAATCGTAAGAATTCAAAGAGGAGGTGTCTATTCCCAGGTTCTTCCATCCAATCTTGAATGCCGAACTTCTCCTGCATATCAGATATATCTTTTACCCAATTTGAGCTCATGAATGTATTACCCCTTTTGGTGGTGTTACAATACCACTTCTTGCAGATTTAAATTGATCTATTAGATCTTGAATCGGATCAATTATAAACATCACGTCTTCTTTTTTTAATTTTAATCCATCCTTAGCTTTAGTGTAAGGCATCCAAGGCATAATACCTATCTTACCTTCACCCGCAGGGATCATAATAATAGCATCATGTACCGAAATAGTCTGTGATGAATGACTAATCTCTGCTATAATTTCTTCACCCGAGGTTAATCGGAGAAGTTTGATTTCTTTTTCTGGTTTGTTATTTTTGCTCATATGGCCTCTATTATATCATAGTTTTACTTGTTTGTAAACCTTTTTATCCAAAAAATTCCTCTAATGTGCTTATTTCTATAGCTGACCACCCTACGGCAGTAAGAATAGGATCAACTGCATCAAGGAAAGATTTTTTAAATTGTAATTCATAATCTATATATCGATGTAATCCAAACTCTTTTGGAAGATAATCTGGAAATGCTATTACATTTTCTTTTATTGGATTAGGAACTCGAAGATATAAGAATTTAACTTTATCTCCATTTCTAAGATTAGGATATTGGGTTAACCCTAAGTCCTTTCTTTTTAAGTTATAGAGAAGAGCACCTCGAACGTGTATCGGAGTACCTTTTCTATAAATTAGTTGATTGTCAGAGAATCCAGTTATATTATTAGCTCCTCTAGGAAAAGCAATCTCATCTGGACGAAGGGAGAAGAAATGGGTTTTAAATTGGTCTATTGCTTTTTGTACCTCTTCCTCATTTTTAGATATAATAACTTTAAAGATATTTTTTAAAGCATCTCTACATGCTTCTGGGGTAGAGCTCTTATTAGCTTCAACTCCTACTGTTTTGATCTTGGGAATATTAAATCGAACTCCCTCATTATCTAATACGTTTAGAATGTATCTCTTTTTAGCTAGATAGATTCCTCTATCAGCAATAACCTCTCGGCTCATAACCATTTTGTTTTCTATTCCACCATATCTCTGAAATAGATTTTCATAGCAATCTGTAAAGACCTCTTCTAATTTTTCTTGGCAGATCTTATCTAGGAAGTCCACTGGCTTAGCTGGAGAGAACTTCTTAACTAGGGGCCCTAACCCTACATATAAGGAGTCTGTATCTATTGCTAAGACGTAGTCTGAGGAGCTCTGAAGGACCTTATTTAAGTACTTATTAATAGATTGTTCACCCCATCTAATAACCAATTGTCCTGATAAAGTGATTGCCTCGGCAATACGTTGATCAAAATATCTGAAGTAACGATTGCCAAGAGCACCATATAAACTATTGAGTAGAATCTTAAGAGCCATTTGTCTATTCTCTGCAGTAGATATATCCCTCTCGATTCTATAAATTTCTTGCTTGTCTTCTGGGTCTACTCTTTGCAAAGCTTGCTGAGCTTTAATTTGTTCTTTTTTAACCCCTACTCTTTCTGTGAATATCTCCTCAACAATTCTAGGAAGTACTCCTTGCTTCTCAGTATGAAAGTATTGCCCATTTGCACATAATCCATACCCATCTTTATAAACCTTTTGCTTACCTTCTAACATGGAATCTACATTCACATCTACTGTTTGACCAGTTGCAATTGTTTCAGGTGACATATTATATTGCATAATCAAAGAGGGATATAGACTACTTAAGTCAAATGATACCACATGATCGTGCATCCCTACTTGTGGATCTTTAACATATCCACCTGCATAAGTTGTTTTAATAGATTCTGTTGGGAAGGGAACTATTATATTATTCTGATAGAGATCTCTATAAATGATTGTATCCCAGATTGCTGTAGTTCCAAATACATCTGGATAATTAACTCCACCACGATATGCTATAGTCAGAGCAAGGGTGATTAATCCCATCTTGTCTTCTAATCTATCTACTAGCTCAACATCGCGAATATTGTAATCAATAAACTTTTGGTGATCATCTTCATATAATTTGTTAAGTGAACCATGCTCTTCATAAGAGATTTTCTTCTCACCTAACACTACATAAGAAATGTGATTAAGCGCATACGATTCTTGTTGACCATATGCATAACCAAATTTCTTAAATACTTCCATATAATCCATATGAGATATACCCTGGAAGTCGTAGGTCTCATCTCTATTCATAGATTTATAAGCTATTCGAACTTGTCTTCGTTCTACCATTCCCCATGGAGAGAACTTTTTAATGTTTTGCTCCCCTAAGTCTGGACCAAATACTCTAGTGATTCTATTAACCAAATAAGGTATATCAAAGAATTTAGAATTCCATCCAGTAATAACATCAGGAGTATTCGAAGGGGTAGACCAATGATTAATAAAATCTACTAATAGTTCTTTCTCATCAATGCATTTCTTATAGATTACTCTATTGGTTTTCATAAGAGATTTAGATACATCATAATCTCCTAGTCCCCAAACATAATATGTATTATCAATATTGTTCTTTAGGCAAATAGCAGTGACGGGTTTCAAAGCATCTTTTGGCTCAGGAAATCCCCCATCTGATTGTACCTCAATATCAATTGTGGTTACATTAATCTTGGAGCGATCGAATTCTATCTGGCCAGGAAATAGATCATTAATTAGGCATGATTGATATCTAGTGTTACCAAAGATAAGCCGGCCAGCTACTTGATTGTTTTCTTGAATCCATTCTTTGGCATCTCTCATGGATTCGAATTTAATTGGCGCAACAGGTGTTCCATCCAAGGAACTCCATTTAGTTGCTTTAGTTGTACCTACAAAGAGTGTAGGTTTATATTTGATTTTCTTTTGGACTCGTTGACCATTTCTTATACCTCTATAAAGAAGCATATTTCCATAACGAGCAACATTTGTGTAAAAATTCATATAGTGTCTATTATACCATAGATTCAGTCAATTGTAAACAATTATTTTTAAAATAAGGGAACTTTTTTCAGTTCCCCTATCTTAATTAAGATCAGTTTATTTTGATCTTTTGAGGACGCTTTTCTTCTGGAATGTCTAATTGTAGATTAACTACAAGAATACCATCCACTAGATCAGCACCATCTGCAACAACATACTCAGCGAGCCTAAAGCTCCTAGAGAATTTGCGAGATGATATACCTTTGTACGCATAATCACGTTCGTCTTCAGATTTAGAACCAGAGATGGTTAATGTACCATCTTTAAGTTCTACCTCAACATCATCTTTACTGAATCCAGCAAGAGCCATTTCAATAT
>Ga0187827_10006416_pt1 | contig 13443 bp, 10 predicted proteins | sample ETNtaG_39_FD_167969 | JGI IMG/M metagenome (GOLD analysis project Ga0187827, IMG submission 167969) | Marine microbial and viral communities from oxygen minimum zone, Eastern Pacific Ocean - ETNP2014_SV_150_PacBio MetaG (Illumina Assembly) | ecosystem: Environmental > Aquatic > Marine > Hypoxic... | reverse complement strand
TTCGTGCAGCTGATGAAGACCGCGTCGGCATCATCTGCGACCTCCCATATGATGCTCTCTAAGGTCGCTTTAGGCACCTGTCCAATACCTAGATTGTCCAGAATGCCGAGGCCCCGTATCTCCATCACCTTGAATCCAAAAGTCTCTAGGAAGCTCTTCTCTAGGCCGTTGAGCTCCTCCGAGTAGGGAGTTGCCACCCCTAAGCGTCTCGCCCCTAGGCTTCTCAGTGCCTCTATCACAGCAATACTTGTAGAGACTGCAGGTATCCCCGTCTCTTTCTTGATTCTCGCCATGAGACCCTTTTCCCATTCGACACCTTTCACCAAGGAGCCCGTGGTACAGCCGTAGACGATGATCTCCACCCCTGCATCGGCGAGAAGCCCGGCGGCCATCTCGGTGTCCTCGGCCATCCGAATCAGGGCTTCAGGTGTGACTTTGGTGAGCCTCATCCTGGCTGTGTGAACGGTGACCCCTCTAGGGGCCATTGTGTAGAAATCAGGCTCCATGATAGTGTTACTGGAGGGAACGAGGATGCCTATACGAAGCTCTGGGGTCAAATGGATTTCCTGGGGCTGACTCAGGCGTTGGCGGATAAAAGTTTGGGGGCCTAGGTGGTGTCGCTGTTCTTGTCGTTAACGAGGAGGACATTCATCCCCCTCAGATAGGCCTCGATGCTTGCCTGTACGATGTCCTCGTGGACACCTGTCGAGTTGACGATCCTGTTCCCCCTCCGAAGCCGGACCTCAACATTCACCACTGCGTTGGTCCCTCCCGTAATAGCCTCGACGTGGTAGGTGTCAAGTTGGATTTGCTGGTCTTGGGGGAGGGCCTTACTCACGGCGTTGAGAGTCGCGTCTACTGGCCCATTTCCCGTCGACTCCTCTATAACGGTGACCCCGTCGAGTCTCATTTTCACCGAGGCAGTGGGGGTGATCCTATTCCCCGTGGTCACCGTGTACTCATTCAGGATGATTCTGGGCTCCACCCTGAGGCCCATAGCTTCCTCCGCGAAGTCAAGGAGGTCTGCGTCCGTTACCCCCTTCCCGCTATCCCCGAGGTTCTTCACCCTGGCCATGATCACTCCGAACTCTGCCTTGGATGGCTGAAGCCCCATTTCGACCAGAGACTTCAAGAGTCCCGTAGAGCCTGCGTGCTTTCCGGAGACTATGCGTCTCGCAGCCCCCACAAGCTCGGGGTTGATAGCTTCATAGGTGGTGGGGTCCTTGGAGATGGCGTGAGTATGAATCCCCGACTCGTGGGCGAAGGCGTTGGCCCCAACAATGGCCTTATTAGCCTGCACCGGCATTCCGGTTAGGTGGCTCACCATCCGGGATACGCTGGTGAGCTTTTCCATGCGGACACTAGTATCCCTATTGTAGAGAATCTTGAGGGCGACCACTATCTCCTCAAGAGCGGTGTTCCCCGCTCTTTCACCTATCCCATTGACCGTGACATGGACTATATCGATCCCCGCTCCAAGGGCGAAAATACTATTCGCGACGCCGAGACCGAAATCGTTGTGACAGTGAACCCCCAGAACCTCTCCGGGGAAGGCTCCCCGCATCTCAGAATATAGGTCGAAGGACTGACCGGGTGTCAGAGTCCCCACAGTATCGCAGATGGTCATCCTATCAAGACCCGCCTCGAAGGCCCTCCCAGCGAGTATTTTCAGGTACTCCCTGTCGGCCCGGGAACCGTCCTCTGCTGAGATCTCTGCGACAAGGCCATGATCCTTAGAGTGGGTTACAGCCGCAGCGGTAATATCTAGGACCTCCTCCCTGGTTTTGCGGAGCTTGGTCTCGATGTGGAGATCAGAGCTTGGTATGATAATGTTGACGCTGTCGACTCCAGCTTGGATGGCGGCGTCAATGTCCGTGATGACCCCCCGAGTAGCGCTGCAGACTTCTGCATCGAGCCCCTCGTTTGCTACAAGTTTCACTGCATTGAACTCCCCTTGGGAAATGCATGCAAACCCCGCCTCTATGACCTCGACCCCCAGGGTGTCGATGGCCCTGGCTACACTGAGCTTCTTCTCAGGTGTCAAGGAGATCCCGGGGGTCTGCTCCCCGTCTCGGAGGGTTGTATCTAGAAACTTCACGTGTTTTGGGAAGTCAGTTAATAAAGCGATACCCCATGTTACATTCCTTCAGTGGCAGCATCTACCCCTCAAGAAGGGAATATAAAAGTAACGGAACAATAGAGAAGCAGACAGCGGGGATCCATAAACGGGGCATCTGGGATTTTTCCCTTTTTTAGAGGATGTTAAAGTCCTCCTTTAGGGTGATCAGAGCTAGGTGTGTCTTCGTCCGTTCGACGTTCTCGATCTTTAGGACCCTCTTGGTGAAGCTGCTAAGGTCCTCCCTACCCTTGAACTTGGCTATTACCATCATATCAGAGTCGCCGGTAACGTTGTAGATGGCGCAGGTGCCTTTAATTCTGGTGACCTCTCTTCCTACCTCCTCGGTCATTCCCATGGAGACAGTTATCTCTGATATTACCGTCAATTCGTATCCAAGCTTCTCGTAATCTATCTGGGCTGTGTACTTAGTGATAATCCCCTTCTCCTCAAGGTCCCTGATTCGCGACACGACAGTTCCAGGGGATATTTTCAATATTCGTGCGATCTCCCTGAATGACCTCCGGGAGTCAACCAAGTACTCCTTCAGAATCTTCTCATCCATCTCATCAATCATATGTAATCCGCCTCATATTTGCTATCTGTCTAATTATACATTATCTTTATGGTCAAATGCCCAGTAAACATCCGATCAGTTTTTTATATAGTGAATATTTTAGTATCCTCCTGTATCTCTGTCGAAAAACTGGTTTTCATGGTGCTATGTTCTGATGTTTGATCTCGAAAAGGTGATCAGTCCAAATTTGTATAAGGAGGTTTTTCCCTACGATGGGCTACCTCGGATGGAGTTTGAGGAGAAGCTTGTCCCAATGAACCTACCTGAAGAGATCTGGGTTACAGACACCACCTTCCGTGACGGTCAGCAGGCTAGGGAGCCCTATACCGTGGAGCAGATGATTAACCTCTTTGATCTGATGCATAGACTCGGGGGCGAGGAGGGCGTAATCAAGTTCACGGAGTTCTTCCTTTACACCAAAAGGGACAGGGAGGCAGTAAAAAGATGTCTCGACAGGGGTTATGAATTCCCAAAAGTTACGGCCTGGATCCGTGCTACTAAGGGGGACCTCGAGCTTGTGAAGGAGATCAACGTGGAGGAGGTAGGCATTCTCTCTTCTTTGTCCGATTACCATATCTTCTACAAGTTCGGGTGGGACCGGGAGAAGACCGTCAATAACCACCTCTCCATAGCAGAGGCCTGCTTAAAGAAAGAGATTATCCCCCGGTGCCACGTGGAGGACGCGACTCGGGCTGATTTTCAGGGCGTAGTGATACCCTTCGTCCAGCGACTCATGTTGCTCTCAGAGGAATATGGCCTACCTACAAAGGTCCGGCTGTGTGACACCCTCGGTCTTGGGCTGCCTTATCCCAACGCCAAGCTCCCGAGGAGCATCCCTAAGATGATACACGCTGTCACTTCAGAGGGGGATCTCCCGAGCGAGTGGCTGGAGTTTCACGGCCACAATGACTTCCATCAGGCGGTAGGAATCTCCACTTCCGCTTGGCTCTACGGATGCTGCGGTAATAACGGGACCCTCCTAGGTATTGGAGAGAGGGCGGGAAACACCCCCGTTGAGGGTCTACTATTCCAGCTCCTCCAGCTGAAGCGCGATACAACTGTAGACACGATGGTCCTGAAGGAAATCGCCGAATACTACCGTGATATAGGGTACCTCATCCCGGAGTTCCAACCCCTGGTCGGAGGGAACTTTAACGTGACAAGGGCCGGGGTCCATTCTGACGGCATGATCAAAAATCCCGAGATCTACACCAGCTACAATATGGGGGAGATCTTGGGGCTCCCGCCCAAAAGCGTGGTGGGCCGATATTCTGGGGCGAGCGGAATAGCTTGGAAGGTCAATGAGCTGCTGAACATAGAGAAGAAGAACTGGTATGGCAAGAAACATCCGGCCATCCTCCTAATCCTAGAGACCGTAGGAAACCAGTACAACGAAGGAAGGGTCACAGCTTTCTCTGACCGGGAGATTCTAGAGCTGATTAATAAGTTTCTCCCCCACCACAGGGAGAAGGCCCCGACCTCTATAGTCTCAAGTCTTGCTGTCGAAAAGATTGAAATCGTGGAAGCCGAATAAGCCCTCAGTATGAAATTAAGCATCTCGGAGAAGCTTATATCCCAGCACCTGCTCGAGGGCCAAATGGAGCCCGGGGAGGAGATAGCTCTCCGTATAGATCATACCCTCATACAGGATTCCACTGGAACGCTGGCAGATCTACAGCTAGAGGCCATTGGTGTGGATCTGGTGAAGGCCGAGCTGTGCCTTAGCTTCGTGGATCATAATACCCTGCAGGGGGATCACAGAAACGCTGACGACCACGCCTACTTGAGAACAGTGGCTGGCAGGCACGGCCTCACATTCTCTAGGCCGGGAAACGGAATCTGTCATCAGGTCTATCTCGAGAGGTTTTCCAAGCCAGGTCGCACCCTCTTAGGTAGTGATAGCCATACTCCCACCGCCGGGGGCGCGGGCGTTCTCGCTATGGGTGCCGGTGGCCTAGACGTCGCCGCTGCAATGGCGGGGGAGCCTTTCTACCTCAAAATGCCCATAATCGTGAGTATAGAGCTCACGGGATCGTTGCCCGAGTTCGTCTCGGCGAAGGATGTTATCCTTGAGGTCCTCAGGAGGACTGGCGTGAAAGGGGCGGTGGAGAAGATCCTAGAGTACAGGGGACCAGGGGTCGAGACTCTTAGCGTCCCTGAGCGAGGGACTATAACAAACATGGGAACCGAGACTGGGGCGACAACATCGATCTTTCCATCAGATGAAGTCACAAAGATATTCATGGAGACCCAGGGGCGAGGGAATGACTATCAGGAGATAACGGCCGACGCGGATGCATCCTACGGAGAGGAGATGCACATTAATCTCTCTGGGCTTGAACCCCTGGTCGCCTTACCCCATAGTCCCGGCAACGTGGCTAGGGTGGCTGATGTGGTGGGCACGCCTGTCGACCAGGTCTGTATCGGGAGCTGCACCAACTCCTCCTTAAGGGATCTCAAGATCGTGGCCCAGCTTCTGAAGGGTAGGAAGATCAGCAGGGGGATAAGCCTCACCGTCTCCCCTGGGACTAGGCAGGTCTTAGATCACCTCACTGAGAGCGGAGAGCTGGGGTATCTCATCAAAGCCGGCGCCAGGATCTTGGAGTGCGCCTGCGGTCCCTGCATAGGCATGGGACAAGCTCCAGCGACGGACTCGGTATCATTGAGGACCTTCAACCGGAACTTCAAGGGGAGGTGCGGAACAGAGTCCGCTGGAGTTTACCTTGTAAGCCCTGAGACCGCTGTAGCGTCTGCGATCCACGGGGTAATCACTGACCCTAGGAGCCTCGGCCACTATCCTACGATCAAAATGCCTAGGAGATTCACTGTCAACGACAATCTTATCGTGAAGCCCTCTGAGGGCAAAACTGATGTTGAGGTGATCAGGGGCCCGAACATACGTCCCCTCCCTGAGTTTCCTCCCCTTGAGGAGACGCTCGAGGGGGAGGTCCTGCTAAAACTGGGGGATGATATCACCACAGACGACATTCTGCCCGGAGGGGCCCACGTCCTCCCCCTGAGGAGCAATATCCCCGAAATCAGCAAATATACATTCAAGGCGGTAGACCCCGGCTTCTACGCAAGGTCCTTGGCAAAGGGAGGCGGATTTGTGGTCGGAGGTACCAATTATGGTCAGGGCTCATCGAGGGAGCACGCCGCCATGTCCCCAAAATATCTCGGGGTCAAGGCCATCCTAGCGAAATCCTTCGCCCGGATCCATCTTACTAATCTCGTGAACTTCGGAATCGTCCCGCTAACATTCGTCGACGAAGATGATTATGACAAGGTTCGTCGAGGAGATTCCCTGAGGCTGGAGTTGGGCAACCTTCGGGGAGACCTCTCGCTAGAGAACTTGACGACGGGCTCCAGAATACGGGTGGCTCACGGCCTAGGGGAGAGAAACTTGGAGGTTCTTAGTATGGGGGGAAAGCTCCCCTATATCAAGAGCCGGGCATAGATACCCATGATGGACAAAGTTCTCACCTCGCCACCCAACGGGGATGCTATTGTTGTCGATGGGAGCCGCCTTGTGGTGCCCAAGAATCCCATTATCCCCTATATACGGGGCGACGGGATCGGGGCCGATATCACTCCGGTGATGCTCAGGGTTGTAGATGCTGCCGTGGAGCAGGCGTACGGGGGTAAGCGGGAGATAAGCTGGATGAGGGTGCTTGCTGGGGAGGATGCAGTAGAGTCTGCCGGCCTTACACCAAATGAGGCAGCAGTGGCATCAGCCTCGGAGTTGAATGATCTCTTCCTCCCAAAGGACACTCAGAAAGCGATCTCGAGGTACAAGGTCGCGATTAAGGGACCTCTGACAACCCCCGTCGGGGAGGGTTTCAGAAGCCTGAACGTCTCTTTAAGGCAGCTTCTGAATCTCTACGCCTGCGTTCGCCCCGTGAGGTGGTACCCCGGGGTGCCTGCCCCTCTGAGGCATCCAGAGAGACTTGATGTGATCATCTTCAGGGAGAACATCGAAGACGTTTATGCGGGCATCGAGTGGAAGGAGGGCTCCCCCGAGGCTAAGAAGGTACGACAGTTCCTTACGTCGGTTATGGGGGTGGAGATCCGAGGCGACAGCGCCATCGGCGTTAAGCCCGTTAGCGCCACAAGATCCAAAAGGCTTGTGAGGGCCGCGATCAGATACGCCCTGGCAAACAAGAGGAGGAGCGTTACTTTAGTCCATAAAGGAAACGTCATGAAGTTCACCGAAGGCGCCTTCAGGAATTGGGGCTATGAGGTAGCGATCCAAGAGTTTCGGGACTCCATAGTAACTGAGGACGAATACGGAGTCCTCCGCTACCGGAACCTGTATCCGGGCCTAAATGACCCAGAACTGGTAACCAAGCTGAAGGAGGGTGGCTACTACGACTCCGATGTCAAGTCTTTGAGGATGGTCTTGGATCATCTCGATGAAACTCACGGAGGTGATAGGCTCTTAGGGAAGCTCCTGGTGAAGGACCGCATTGCAGACCAGATGTTCCAGCAGCTCATGCTCCGGCCCGAGGAGTACGACGTTATCGCCACTCTGAACCTCAACGGGGACTACTTGAGCGATTCCTGCGCCGCCGAAGTCGGGGGTCTTGGGATTGCCCCGGGTGCAAACATCAACTACGAGACTGGAATCTCTCTCTTTGAGGCCACCCACGGTTCGGCTCCTAGACACGCGGGGCTTAACCGGGTTAACCCTAGCTCAATGATCCTCTCCGCGGTATTGATGCTGGAGTATTTAGGCTGGGGGGAGGCCGCCTCAATGATTGAAGCCGCACTACAAGCTACCTTTGCAGACAGGACAGTAACCTACGATTTGCATCGCCAGATGGAAGGAGGTACCCTGCTTAGCACCTCAGAGTTCGGCGAGGCCATTGTGAGGAACTTAACTCACTCTGGACCTTAGGTGAGATACTATCCATTCGATCCTCTATTAGTGCCGGGAAGCGGATCTTAATTTGACGCAGAGGGATATGGGTATGGTTGAGCTGATGTTCAAGCCGAGTACATACCCTCAACCTTCGTTTTAACGCAATAGAGAGAAGTTCTGGCAGTTATATAGAGCGTTTTCCAGTCTTTGCCTCCCCACGCCAAGTTCGCCGGTATCTCTGGTATCTTGATTATGCCTAGATGTTTACCCTCTTCAGAAAACACCCAGATACCAGCAGTGGCCACGTAAAGGTTGCCCTCGACGTCGACTTTCATTCCATCGGGGTTCCCGGGTAGCTCCGACCTGATTTCGGCGAAGACACGGCCGTCTGTCAAGGTCCCGTCGTTCTCAACGTTGAAGGCCCTAACGTGCCTCCTGTCGGAAGAATCGGCAATGTATAGTGTTCTCTCATCCGGGGAGAAGGTCAGACCATTCGGTCGCTCAAAGTCGTCGACGAGCAGGGTTGGCTCCTTTTTGCCCGCCTCGAGACGGTAGACGCCCTGGGACAAAAGCTCCTGCTCCTCGGGCTTTATGCCATATGGTGGGTCCGTGAAGTAGATGCTTCCGTCCGACTTAACTACTGCGTCATTGGGGCTGTTAAGGCGCCTACCCCCATACGTTTCGGCGAGGACTGTGTAGTTGCCATCTCTCTCCACCTTTCCTATCCGGCGAGTGCCGTGTTCACAAGTTATGAGACTTCTGCTCATGTCAAGGGTCAGCCCATTGGAGTTCCCACTGGGCTCCCGGAAAATCTTAGCTGACCCTCCCGGAGTCCACCTATATATTCGGTTCGCCGGGATGTCGCTGAAGAGGAGGCAACCCTCAGAGGCATCCCAGACTGGGCCCTCGGTGAACTTGTAGCCTGTAGAGAGATTCTTAACCTTACCACCATCGAGCAGAAATGAGCTCTTTCTATCACTCAAGATGTTCACGTCATGATAACTTAATGGCAGATGATATAGAACTTCTTCCGAATCTCTAAGCTCTTCGTGAGACGCCATCCTCTCTATTTGATCCAATTTGGGTAGGTGGGGCTAGAATTTCCTCTGGCTGCCATGAACTTAGTCATAGATGCAGGAGAATTAGCCAAATATTAATCGGAGAGTCACAGTAAATCTATTACTCATTCGCGAGATATGTTAATGCACATGCCCCATACCCATAAGTGAGGCGGTAGCTCATACGGACCTTCTACATTTTCAAGAAAAGAATTTTAATCTGACATGGCGAGTTATGGATGCAGTTGGGCCGGTAGTCCAGCCTGGTAGGACGCTGCGTTCACACCGCAGAAGTCGTGAGTTCAAGTCTCACCCGGCCCACCACTTCTCAAGTTCAATTAATATACCTTGTTAGACGTGCGCGAATCAATAAAACTCTCATGTAACAATCTATACATAATCACTGCGCGCGCATATCCAAGGTAGAGACAAGGGTATTTACCTTACTTTGAATCTCGTCCCTGATTCCCCTCACGACCTCCAAAGGTTGCCCATGGGGGTTATCAAGGCTCCAATTCTCCATCTCCACGGGAATCACGGGACATACATCCTCGCCGCAGCCCATTTTGACCACGAGATCTGCTCCCTGCATCATCTATGTATTGAGCCTCTTAGTCCTCGCACTATGTATATTGATACCGAGCTCCGCCATGGACTCGACGGCTACAAAATTTATCTTATCCGAGGGCATACTACCCGCGCTAATCCCCTGATGTCTTCCACCTGAGACTTCATTTAGGAAGGCCTCCGCCATCTGGCTCTTCCCCGCGTTATGAATACAGACGAACAGCACCTTCGCCATGTTTGATCTATAGCTATTCTTCTTCCACTGCAGAAAAACCACACGGAAACCATGAAAAAGGGGTCATCATTAATAAGCGTCACAATTAGGTGGCGAACTAGTGAATCACGCCCCTGCTCGTACCGACGAGACCTGCAGATAATAAAAATACGGGGCCATCCTAGCTTTTTCCATCATCATTTATTATATATCGCCCTCCCTCATCGTAGATTATGTTCAAAAAGATCCTCGTGGCTATCGATGGTTCCGCCCAGGCGAATCTCGCCTTCAATTTCGGTGTGGACTTGGCTAAGAGAGACGGAGCAGAACTATTAGTGCTGACAGTTGTACCCCCTCTTCCAGTCTACATTGCGGAGGAGGGCGAACTCTCGTACTTTCAGCGTTTCATTGACGATATGGAGCAATTCCATAACAATCTGCTAACCGAGACTATCCGGGACATCAAGAGCAACCACATTGGATTGAAGGCAAGATCCGTCTTGAAGAAGGGGGAACCTTCAAGGAACATCATCGAGGTCGCGAAGGAAGAAGAGGCAGACCTCATCATCCTAGGTAATAGGGGCATCGGTGGAATCCTAAGCTGGATGCTCGGGAGCACCAGTAAAAGAGTGGCGGATGCCTGTACGGTCCCGGTGCTCATCGTGAAAAACAGGGAATACTGTGAAGCCTGAGATGAAGCTCTCCTTAGACCCAATCCCATTTGAGGCCACAACTGAGATCTCGCCCAATGGAGTCTTCCTTATATTATAATTCTTAACTGGAATGAGCTTGGCTCAGAATGTTCAGGTTTATTCAGAGAATGCTGCTACTATCATTTTGTTCAGGTGGGTGAATGGTTTGTTTCAGTGTCCCCGTTATGTGGTCTCTCCGATAAGATAGCCCCTTAAAGCCTCGGTGATCCTGATCTTCACGGAATCCCCGACCCGGACGGGGTCCTTAATCACAATCGGCTTGTACGCAAAGTTCCTGGCCATCATCCCGCCGGATCTCCCTGGCTCGTCTACTAGGGCCTTACCCTCCCATCCCACCCACCTAAGATTAGCCTCTAGACTTATGTCCCTCCAGAGCCCCGAGAGGAGCCGGGACCTCTTCTTAGTGATCCTACCGTGGAGCTGGCCCTCCATCGAGGCTGCCTCTGTCCCAGGGCGGGGCCAGAACCTAGAGATGTTGAGGACGTCCGGTCTCATCTGCTCCACAAGTTTTATGGACTCCTCAAATTGGCTCTCGGTCTCCCCAGGGAATCCGCAGATGATATCAGTGGAGATGCTCGCCAATGGATGCCCCTCTTTAAACCTCTGTACCAGCTCCCGATATTCCTTCACGGTGTAGCGACGGCCCATCCTCCCCAGAACCTCATCACTCCCAGACTGAGCCGGTACATGGAGAAACTTGAACACCTTATCAGAGTGATATGCCTCAATGAGAGGGTCTAATATTGGTTTCGCCTGGCTGGGGGTCATCATCCCAACCCGGATGAAGTAGCGCCCTGGGAGATCCGCGAGCCTCCCTAGAAGCTTAGGTAGCCCCACGCCCTTCCAGTGGTACGCGGCGGTGTCCTCAGCGGTGACCCATATTTCCCTACATCCTGCCACAAGAGCAGTCCGTGCATTATCTACAATCGCCTCAGCTGGGAACGAGGTGAGGCCCCCACGGGCTTGCTTTACGATGCAGTAGCTACAGCTCCCGAGGCACCCTGAGGCTATGGGTGCAATGTGGACCACGGGGTTCTCCCGGATCCGAGGAAGACCGGTTTTATCTGGTCTTCCCCCCTCAAGGGCTTCCATGCTTTCGCCTATAATAGCTGCCCCGACAACCCTCACCACCTCTCTGATATTGTCTGGCCCTATCATACTGGCCCCCGGGGCGATATCGGCTACTAAATCCCTCTGGGCTTTAGGCATGCAGCCGGCAACAATTAATGGGGGCCCGAGCAGGTGGAGTTCCCTGATTCTCTTCTCGATCTTCTTTTGTGTGGGGGTTTTCACAGTGCAACTGAGAACCACAGAGGCATCGGCGGATCCTGGCTCCCCTACGATAGTGTGCCCCGCCTTCCAGAGGAGGCCTTGGACTATCTCGGAGTCGGCTAGGTTAGCGCTGCACCCGTACGCTTCGACGTATACCCTTGCTATATGCCAACTCTCCACCAGTTCTTGGTTTCGGCTCCTTGATAAATCACACGAGTCGTAATGAATAGGGGCTTTTCCTTCTTCATCTTTTGGAAAATTGGAGTTTGAAAGATTTATAAGGGCTTTTTTATACCTCGTTTTGATAATCCCGAAGGATCGTTTACGGGATTTTGTATTAAGTGTATAAACTCCTTCTGATTTATAATGCGGAATTTCCTAGATTTAAAACATAAATATGGTTTATTTAGCCATTAATCGTAGAAAAATCAGGATAAAATACAGAATCCTGTTAATATGATGTGCCAAATTTATCGAGGTTTGGTTGTACCAGTTATGTCTAATTGTCTCTCGTTCCACAGACGTTATTAATATTCGACGAGAATAACTGAAACAAATCAGATAATACTCAGCCTTTTGAGACAATCTTTAGGTGTGGGGACAACCCTGGGGTGTTTCTGGAGTGATTGAAAAATGGTTCTCATGGAGAAGGCGCTTAGTTGGACACGCCACGAAGTAGATATCAAGGGGCTTCGTAGGCCAGGGGAGTGTAAGATCGCGATTGTGGGAGTCGGAGGATGTGGTAACAACACCCTCAACCGGCTGATGAAATCTGGAATAAGTGGTGCCGAGTGCATCGCCATAAACACTGATGTCCAACATCTGGACACCATCCACTCCGACAAGAAGGTTCTCATTGGGGAGAAAGTGACTCGAGGTCTCGGGGCGGGGAACATGCCAGACATAGGCAAGGACGCCATGCTGGAGAGTGCCGACACGTTGGATCGCCTCATCACGGGAGCTGATATAGTATTTATTGCTGCAGGGATGGGCGGGGGTACCGGGACTGGGGCGGCTCCTGTGGTGGCAGAGATAGCTCGACAGAAGGGGGCTATTGTGGTAGGTGTTGTCACCATGCCGTTCCGGCATGAGAAGGGGCGCTTTGAGTATGCTCTCGAAGGGCTAAAAAAGATGAGAAAGACCACGCACACGACAGTAATCATCGACAACAACAAGCTCATGGACCTAGTTCCACAGTTGCCCATAAACACCGCTTTCACCTTTGCCGACAGCATCCTGGCGAACATGGTGAAAGGCATAGTGGAGACGATTGCATTGCCGAGCCTGATCAACCTAGACTTTGCCGACTTCAGAACCATCATGACGAAAGGCGACGTCGCCATAGTAGGTATGGGTCAAAGTAATTCCCCGGAACGGGCCGAGGACGCCGCGCGAAACGCCTTGGAGCACATGCTCCTCGACGTGGATTATAGTGGCGCAGACGGGGCCCTCATCCACATCAGCGGGGGGGCCGACATGACCCTAGGCGAGGCAGTAAGGGCCGCGGAGTACGTCACTGAGATGATGGGGGACAAGGCCATGGTTATCTGGGGCAGTAGGGTCGATCCAGACCTCAACGATATGCTTAGAGTCACTCTGGTGCTCACCGGAATCAGGAGTCCTCACCTTGTGAGCGGCTATGAGATACCTGTGGTCAAGCTCCATCAACTGGAGCCCTATGCCACACCGGAGATGCACTTGGGCATTAACTTTGGGATCTACGATATCGAGAACAAGATCTACCGCTGAGTCTAAACCAATCGTTTCATCGGGATTTCTTTTTATTCCTTTTTTAGCTCGATTTTGGGGTATTCTCCCCAGCTTGGTCCGTGATAAATTTAATCTTAAGGTGTGCTCATGGATTTTTTGATTCGAACCAAATTTCCCTGGCTTCCCCTACCAAGAAGACTGAACCCACGATGATCACCATGCCGTTCCCTCCAGCCAACGTTATTGCCCGGGCGATGGCCTCCTTCACATTTGGAACGATCTCACTCGGCTTACCGTGTCTATGAGCCTCACTAACAATGAGAAGGGGGTCAGCCGCCCGCCCTAAGACCCTGTG
>Ga0187827_10006414_pt1 | contig 13444 bp, 9 predicted proteins | sample ETNtaG_39_FD_167969 | JGI IMG/M metagenome (GOLD analysis project Ga0187827, IMG submission 167969) | Marine microbial and viral communities from oxygen minimum zone, Eastern Pacific Ocean - ETNP2014_SV_150_PacBio MetaG (Illumina Assembly) | ecosystem: Environmental > Aquatic > Marine > Hypoxic... | reverse complement strand
CTGATAGGAGCGCTCTAGATCCAAATCGGCTGAATCAGCCAACTGGAATTTGGATGTTGCCAAATCAATGGTAGCAGAAATCGAGATACAGATGGGTGGATTGTATGGGTCTTCTGCATATGCCCCAGGAATAAAATCCGGATGATCAGTTGGTAAGCCATTGTCCTCACCAAATGCATCATGAGAAGCGTTATTTGAACAGTGATCTGCTGAACCTCTGCTACCTCTCTCAAGGTATTCAACATCAAGATTCGCTATATCTCCAAAACCACTGTTCAACAAATCACTGACTGCAGATTCGGTCTGGCTGAGAATCATCTCATCGACAGTCTCGCCACCAGTGACGGATGTTCCAAAGAAGTTGCGTAGGTAATCTGCTGGCAACCCATTTTGCGTGAACTGTTCAGCAGCTGCACTAGGCAACGATGGGAAAAGAGCATTCAGACCACCAACCTTGGAATCGTTGAACTCATGCATAGCCCATTCCATTGTCAAACCTATCTGTGAAGTACTGATCATCTCAAAGGTATAATCACCCTCAATCCATTCTTTAGCTGCTGGGGTTCCATCAGTCGATGGATTGAGCTGATCGCAGGCACCACCGGTCGCTCCACAAATATCACCAAAAGAAAAATCATCTCTAGCAGAACTGGAAGCTTCCTCATCTACATCCAAAGTCAATACTGCAAACTGCATTGAAATCAATAGAATGATGATTACAATAATTGTCGAACGGCCACTTGTTAGACTCTCGCGCATAGTCTCCCCAAAGGGGAGGACCCACTCCTGCCATATAACAGACTATCCGACGGGGGTACTGCCCGGAGGTGCTGAAAATGGGTTTGAGGCCGGCTTTGATCGTTCCCACACACAGAGCCGATGATGCACGTTCATGGGCACTGGAAAGGGGGCTGTTGGACACTTCTTTCCATCCATTATCACTCGATGGCGAAGTTGCATGGCCCTTGACTGACGCCATTCAATGCGATATTGGCCGAATCGAGAAGATGGAATTCCAGCCTCGAATGGCAATTGATCCTCATACACGTCTTCAACAGGCACTACCGAACATGAAAACTCCTCGCCGCTGGGAGATTCTCGATGATCTGGTGCTCCTACCTCAAGATGCACTATTGGATGGTGATGAATCGACTTGGATTGCAGTAGCACAAGCACTTCACTGCCAAAGAGTGGCTCGTCAGGCAGAGATAGAATCCGGGCCAAAACGTCGAAGCCAAGTGGAGATGCTGCTAGGTAACTATGGATGGGTGAATCATCTTGAGAATGGTGTACGCTACCTCTTCGATGTGACCAAAGTCATGTTCAGCAGCGGAAACATCACTGAAAGAAGAAGGATGGGCAACACCGATTCCGCTGGCGATATTGTAGTCGATATGTTCGCTGGAATCGGTTACTACAGCATCCCTCTACTGGTCAATGCTGGAGTATCATATGTTCATGCATGCGAGATGAATCCAGACAGTATTGAAGGACTGACAAAGGGATTATCAGCCAACAAGGTTGCCGAACGCTGTCGTATTCTACGAGGAGATAATCAAGATACTGCCCCGCTATTGAAAGGTGTGGCTGACCGTGTTCTGCTGGGTCTTCTACCCTCCTCAAAGGAGGCGTGGCCTCTGGCCGTGGAATGCCTGAAAATTGAGGGCGGAGTTATCCATGTGCACATGAATGCAACAGAAGAATCTCTTGAAGATGGAACATTTGTCTCTACAACCGTTGAAGAGTTCGAAACACTGGGTTGTAAAGTCGAAGTTCTCCATCTAGAGGATGTGAAATCTTACTCCCCTCACATCAGACATGTGGTACTTGACCTGAAGGTCACAAAGTTGTGAAACTGGCTACATCGGACCAAGTATCGCCATTGTTGTTATCGCCTACGACTCGGAAATAATAGGTTGTGGAAGTCAATAATCCGCTCAAGGAATGACTCTGATGCCCTACTGAAGAAGAACCTGCATCAGCACAGGTGGTCCATGCGGCTCTACTGGTCCCGCCATCGAAAAGACCCCAACACACACTCAGATTGGTATTGGTGCCATTGTCATATGTATCCCATTCGATATCAGCACTGTTGCTGGAGATATTGTTCGAAGACTCGTTGCGGAATATTGCATCATACTCGTAGACCCAACCTCGAAGCGGATCGTCTACCCATACTGGTAAGTGAGTCAATGAATCCTTGGTCACCTGTGTCAATGGGAATCCCCATGCTTCATGATATGGTGCAAGATTATAGCCGGTGGTCAATGATAATTCAACTACCCAACGATTGAATTCTTCGCTATCTCCACTAGGAGGGTCGCTCATCGTGTAATATGCACTCAGTGCCTCGGTTATCGGACCCCATCCAAATGCTTCCTGGATCTGGATGTGAGTCTCCAAAGCAGTCCATACACTCCAAGATGATATCTGACTACCACTCTGGAAATAACTCTCGGTCCGAGTCTCCCTACTCTGGGTATTCATAGCCGCATGACCTGCTCCCAGATCAACTCCAACCAATTCAGTCATCAATTTCACTGAATAGAGATTACAGGTTGTCTCAGTATTTCCGGGAAGAGTGGATGGCATCCACTGATGGTTATGCCCAAGTTCATGGAACATTCCCCAATCGCCTTGACTCCACATTTGTGTCGAATTCAGCACCCCTGCTGAAGAAGCGGTATGGGCCATGAACGGATAGCCACTGTGCATCCAACCAGCGCTGATCTGCACATCAAAAACTGCCCTTTCAACTCGCGGCCAAGGAGTATAGCCCGACAGGTTGTGTTCCATCGAGAGAGCCTGGTCCCAGAAATCCATGGTTGCATTCGGGGTATCCAAAGAACGTATGTCAGCAGCGGGAACACTGAGAATGAAATTGTCTGATTCAATCTCTGCCCATGGCGCCGGATGATGTCTGATGGTGCTGTTCCAGAGAACAAGGTCAGTCTCACCTTGTATCCAGTATGGCGCAAGAACCGCATTCTCAATACTTACATTGAACATTTCCAGTGTCTTTCCAGCCGGAATGCGGATGAATATGGCTCCTCCAAAGGCATTTCCCACCTGTATGGTGACATTGTCAACCCCAAAGACACGATAGATGATTGGATGCCTGCTGAGAGTATCCTTGCCCCACAGGCTATCTGTATGTGCACCAACAAGAACATTCACTCCCGTTCCAATGATACTGGCCGGGAAAGTGACATTCACAACTTCACCAGCAGCCGCATAGAGTCCAGTTCCCATTCTGCCATCGGCACGGGCCCCTGCATACCCGAAATTACTCGGAAGACCAGCGAATGTCCCATTGAACTCGATTGTTCTATTGACTCTGGTAGCATTAACCAGAACATCACCAGGGAAATCCTTGGTACTAGGATGATATGGCAATTCAGCTGGAGGCAGGAGGTACAGCAAACGGTCCTGTATCTTGAGCAACAATCTGTCCAACGGGTCTCCAGTAGCCAGATCAAAGGTATTGGAAGATGATATCTGGACCCAGCCGGTCCCATTGGTCATTTCTCTGACAGGAGACCAAACAAAATCAAAATCCAATGGAATCTGCGAGATGACTCGCTCCAGAGTTGCGCCTGCAATACTCTTGTCACCACTGCTCATCAACTCACCATCCACGAAATATTTCTCCACTGCTTCTAGGGCATTTTGAGTTCGGTGATATTCCGAAGGTGGGTCTCCCCTTAGATCAAGAGAAACTGAACCAGATGATGATGATACGAACAAACCTGTTGTTCTGACTATCTTGTTACCAGGGTACTGATGAGCAACGTCGCTATTGGAATACGACCAATACCAAGAGTGACCACCGAGCACCACTCCTCCACCTTCAGAGATGAAAATCTCAAGAGCAATATTCTCTGCATCGGAGTAACTATTCCAGAAATCACCGATGAAACAATCGAAAGAAGAAAGGTCCGAGGGCCATGCATTACTGTATACAACATATCCTTCAGCACTCAATTCATCTTCGAAATGGTCGTAATCAACCTGCAGGCCAACTACCTTGTTGGTGCCCCCACATGCCCATTCAATTGCATTTAATGACAAGGTGGTCTCATTTCCTCCACTTTGCTGTGCAACCATCCCCTCATGGCCATATCCAATGATGCGCCCTTTGCCCGAATGCGAGGCTGAGACTATTGGTCGGTCATTCCAATCGATGGCTACCGGAAATGACCATTCTCCCAATGGAAGTATCAGAGATGGCCATGATGAGCCATAATCTAGAATCCCAACCCCTGCTGAAATATCACGCCAATCCGCATCTAGATCATGCACTGCAATGGATAGATTCGATTCAAAAGAACCACCTGAGTTATTCGCCCAGATATGGTATGTGCGCCAATTGGTTCGCTCATTGGGCAAACCTTCGATACTACCATTGGATTGCAATGCCAAACCTATTGGCAAGGGTGGTTCTACTTCCCAAGTAGCAATTTCTGGACCCTCATTGAAGGCGCGGATGAATGCGCTATTATTGGATTCAACAGCGAACATCGTTCCATTCTCCCAAGAGATGTTCGCTGGCGTCATATCAGCAATTCTCAATCGAAGCAGCAGCGAAATGGAACCTCCGGAATTATTGGCCCATATGGTATGATTCGTCCACTCATGCAGGGTATCAGCATCACCATGCAGCCTTCCTTCCTCAAACAATAGACCAGATGGTAACTCTGGACTGATACTCCATTCCACTGGAGCCCCACCATCCCATGATGGGCTCAAATCTACAGAACTTCTTTGCCAAGCCAGATCAACCTCCGAGACACCATATGACAAATTTCGGACTGGCTCATCGATGATGGATACTTCAACCGATGTTGATATCGAACCACCCGTATTGTTGGCCCATATGGTATGGATGCTGCTTGAAACCAAAGTTGTGGAGATTCCTGATATCCAACCATTAGAGGTGTCGAAAGTCAAACCTTCTGGAAGAGACGGTTCGACCTCCCATTCTGCAACTGCTCCTCCCTCAATCCATGGTACGATAGGACCTATACTGGTGTTGACGGTGAAAGTATGAGGAGCGGCAGGATAGAACATCCCGAATGGGGCTTGGTCATGAATGCAGATACTGATATTGAATGTACTGGAACCGGCTTCGTTGCTTGCATTGATACTGTGGTTTCCACAAGGGGAGACAACCTGAGGCATACCTTCCACCCAACCGATTGAATCTATCGAGAGACCAGATGGTAACGGTGGAGATACTTCCCAGTCGGTGACTTCACCCCCTCCTATCAGAGATGGAATCAAGGGATTGATTTCAACGCCGACTGTAAAAACATGTAGAATCGAAGAATACGACAACGAGCCAGGGGGCATGTCAACTACAATGATACTCAAGTTGAAGGTAGCGATACCAGCATCATTTGAAGCAATGATGGTATATGTGGCTGAGTACTGTATCTCAAGAACCACTCCGCTGATCTCACCACTGTCACTGTTGATGTTGAGACCATTGGGTAAGGGAGGATTAACCGCCCAATGGTCAGGTCCATCTCCCGAAAATGATGGAATCAAGTGGATGGAATCGCCGATATGAAACTTGAACTCTTCAACCCCGAAATCCAATTGTGTTGGAGGTGTCAAGGGTCTGCATCCCTCCTCTACCTCTACCTCAAGAGATGAGCACTCAACATCTATTGGAATAATATCCACCTCGTCGATGATGCACTCACCATCAACCTTGATTTCATCCTCTCCACAGATAAGCACCACTTCGGGTTCCTTCAGGTTCTGGGTATAGATGACCGCTCCACTTGCAGTCAGCAAACCCACGAGAACGATGGCCGCTGTGACTGTACCCTTGTTCTCCACAGAGCAGCGGAGATGATGCCTGACATTCAATCCTGCGCTTCTCGACGAGATGATGGCTCTACTACTTCAGGAGGAGAGGCTTCGACCAATTCAGCGGCCAACTCTTCCGACATCATACCATTAGATGGATGTAATTCAACAGGTTCAATGATTCGTGAAGCGCGCATAGCGATTGCTGTTAATACCCCTAGTATTCCTATCGCTACGAACACTGAGAGTCCATTGATGCCCTCATTCTCACCACTCTGTGTTGTCGGCCCTTCTGGCTGCTCTTCATTACTGGCATTCTCATCAAGAACGACTCCCAACAAGGAAATCTCGTCAATTCTAGCCTCATATACTGGCCGACCAGCAGATGAGGCAGGATTCTGTAGGCTCTCCAGTCCAGTTGGGTCATCTGATGTCGGAGTCAATGCAATCGCTCGAACATGTGACATTCCATCCCTGACTACACCAAAGGTCGCATATCCTCCATCATCTCGATTCTCAGGGTCCAGATTATGAGCCTCTGTTTCAGCAATATACCATTGTGAATCAGCAGAATCCTCCTCCTGACTCCTTGCCATTCCAATCGCTCCGTCGACATGTGATAGATTTTCATTATGTTCCAGAGGTATGGTTTCACCAGTTCCACCACTCCCACAGGAAGGACTGGTTCCAGGATAAACTCCAGCAGACTTGCATGTCGGATCTCCTCCCTGAGTGACAAAGTCATCAATCACCCTATGGAAAAAGATGCCATCGTATAGATCCATCTCGATGTGTTCGACCATGTTGGCAACGGTTATCGGTGCCCACTCCTCAAATAATTCAATGACTATCTCGCCCTCAATCCTTGACTGCAGATGACCTGGTTGGTAATTGACTGCCATCATGATTACTGGGTCACCCGGATGTGGTTCATCCATTGGACTGCCCTCTAGAACTGGACCGTCGGTCCAATTGTTCGGATCGACAGTGCGATTTCTCCAATCACCATCATCTCCAGATGCTTCCAAAGTTGAGTAAGTGCCTCCTGAAGAAGGAGCGAATACTGCGAGGAGTAGGAGGCCGGCAACGAGTCTGGCGCCCCTCATGAATCTGTGAGACGGCTGTTGAACATCAATTTCACCCAATGAAAACTACTCGTTGAAAATTCGATGTCCGCACACTTCAAGAAGTAAAAGCGATGGCCTGCGACCAATGAATGAAGAAATTGAGACAACAAAACCTGAAATGCTGAAATGGGCCATGATTCTGACAGGTGCATCACTAGCAGTCATCATATGGCAAGGCATGTCTGGAATCGGTCAACTAGGTTATACATTGGATGGCTGGAACCTTGGCACTTCACACAAACGCTCTGGGGAAATCGGCTTATTATTGGCTCTTGCAGCAACCGTATTGTTCATCCTTTCCAAAGTAGATGACAGCAAACTCAAGGGGATGTCATTCGGTTACGCCACTGCTTGGGTGATACAGATTGGCCTTGCTCATGCTTTTTCTGGTCCACACTGGCTTGGAATGGTACATGTCATGATTGCATTCCTGATATTTGGCCATGGATTGATGATGATGCCGAAATTCAAATCAGCATTGAACACTGATTGAAAAGCAGAATCTCTTCAACGTGCAGCCTTCAGAGAGTTCCGAACAATGGCTGAACATCAACGGAATTCTGCCCCCTGTTTGTGATTCTAGTGCCTTCACACGTAGGCGCGGGCAATCGTCAGCCTGAAGGCTGACGTGGTGATGCGAGAGTGATGTCAGAGCCGCTCATCGCTGAATTGGTCGAATTCACGGCCACCGAAGTGGCAGATTCATCACCTCGTAGAGACCTCGATATGGCACTTGGTGCGACAGGAGCAATGGTCCTTGTGTTCATCATGCTTTCAGCAGGGTTTGGAGGAGGATTGGAACCTGCGGATTTCAGCTCAGCAGATTTGAATTGGTGGGAAGTTCCAATTCAAGATCGTTGGAAACTTGATTTGAATCTCACCTCATGGCGAAGTCAACTTCCTGAAGATGGAACATTTGAGATTCTACCACTGACCGAGCACTTTGTCGATGTTGAACTCCCATTGGAAGAAAGGGATGCTGGTTTCCCTGAACAGCCACAAATGCATCTTTCCTTGTGGATGCCTGATGTACCAGATGGTGTCAAGGTGCCTGTCATTGCAACCGTACATCCATACTACGACTTCGGCGCCCCTGGCGATAAATCTACTCCGAACACCGTCCCAGACATGGGAGTCGGCAAATGGATCTACGAAGAATTCGTGCCTCATGGCTACGCTCTTGCTCAGGTCTCGACCTTCGGAACCGGCAAATCGACTCATTGCCAAGATGTCAAAGGACGTGGTGAACAGATTGGTATCGACGCTGCAGTACGCTGGTTGGGAGAACAAGAGTGGTCCAATGGAAACGTTGGACTGATGGGGAAATCATATGCTGGGACCACGAATTGGGAAGCAGCACAATTTGACAATCCATATCTCAAGACAATAGTCCCTATCAGCGGCAGTATCGGAGTGCAACAGATGTTCTATCGAAACGGCTCAAGTGAATCCAGGGCATTGCTCTACGACGTCCTCTACGAAGGAGCAACGGTCGATGGAGACTTCAGCGACATGAGAATGTGCAGCGATGATCTCATCGGGCCAGCCAGTCCATGGACCACGTACACTGCAGCAGAACTCGGTGGCAGCCAATGGAATGACTATTGGGAAGAGAGATACCATCTTCCCGATGTATTGGCTAATCATCGAGGCAGCGTCTACATCGTTTGGGGTATGCAAGACTGGAATGTGGACCCATATCATTTCTCACCCACCTATGAATTGCTCAGGGATAGAGGAATGACCGTCAGAGGAATCTTTGGACAGTGGGCACACAACTATCCCGATCAGATTCAGACCCACAGTAATCTTGGTAGCGGTTACGGGGCTGAGGCATTCCCCAACATGACAAGGATGGATTGGGCCGTCGAGTTATTCGGTTGGTTCGAGCATTTCCTCAAAGGGATTGGTCCCGAACCCGCCAGTCTGGTGCAAATCCAAAGAAACGATGGAAAATGGCATCTTGAGGAGACTTGGCCACCAGAGGATGTAGAGTGGCAATTGTTGGGGTTGGATGAATTTCAATCGAGTGGACAACGCGTCTCATCTACCAGCAGTGTGACTCTGGAAAGTGAACCATTTACAGAAGACATCCATATTTCTGGCCTCCCGACTATGCATCTAAGCGTTCAGGCATTGTGCAAAGGAGGGCAGATATTCGCGACTATGAAAGATGGAACAACTGGACTCAGATTGGGACACGCTGTGATGGATCTACGCTATCGAGACGGAGGATATGATGCCAAGGTTACAATTCCATTTATCTCATACAAGATGGAGATGGAATTCAACCCGATGGATGTAGTCATCCCGTCTGGGCATACACTGCTGGTGGAATTGACAGAAACTGGAGCGGATTATCTGCCATCACCAGATTGTGCTTCGGTAGGAATGAATGTTGATACCGATTCATCTTCGGTTCTTGGTCTGCCACTGATCGACCGCCCAATTGGTGATGTCCAATGGTTCCGCGTTCCAGGCCCCGTCGATCCTAGCAATCTGACAATGTCAGGAGTGTGAAGCCATGAAGGTCCTCGCTTTCGAGGACTCATTCGATGTTCAGTCGCTACTCGTCTCGGGGGGGGTGGATATCACGAAGATTGAATTCAAGCAACTCTGGAATACCGAAAACTGGTTGGAGGAGATTAGCCGATTCGACCCAGACACTCTACTCCTTGACCATTTCATTCCACCCACCAAGGGTCTGGAAGTTCTACAATTGCTGAATGTAGAAGTGGCGAACAATGGATTCAAGCGACCTGCCACCATCATTGGGATGAGTTCCTCATCCATGGCGAACCAACGAATGCTAAAGTTCGGAGCCGAACATGGAATCTTGAAGATGAAACTACCTGAACTGGAAATATGGCCTCGAACAGGCGAACATCCGAATGTCACTCCGTTGTGAAAGGCCACCCATATGGCAAGTCATCATCATCGACGAAAATGACATTGATTCCTACTCCCGTCCGATGAAAAGCGATCAACTCGATTCCGTGAATCGAATGACCTGTCACTGCCTTACCTAGAACGGGGCGATTCCCTCGCGCCATTCGCCTTCGAAACCAACTTCCTCCTTGTTCGGGCTCAGAACGCTTGGTTCCGGCAACCATCCTCCGTTCTCCCTCAACACCTTCGACCCATGGTGCACCCCATTCGGGTGAAAACTCAACTCCCAATATCATATCCACACCTTCAGTCCACTGTGCTGCTGCAGCATCAGCACTAGACGGAATCGCCGGACAGTTTGGATGAGTATGTAACCAATGTGTGAAGCGTCCTCCTCGCGGCCCCCTATCTGCTCCGAATATCTCATCAGTCCATTCCTCAGGCAGATGATGAACAGTCATTGAATTACCACGATTGACCACCTTGGCTTCACCGATGGTATAGCCTTGGCCAGCGAACATATCAGCTCGAGATTCTGCTCCAAGAAATAATTCCGATACTTCAGGAATAACCTGTCGTTGTGGGTCTACATCCATTCCAACTAGTATCTCATCTGGCAAGGATTGGAAGCACCAAGAAAGCAGTTCCACCAACAGTTTTCCCGGCATCTGAATCAAGGCAGAATACGAATCTCGCTTATCGAATGAAACCTGATTATAATCAGCCAATGCAGAACTCAACCAATCATCGACCAAGTCTCACCCCTCCCATACAACGCGACGGGAGCATACTCATAAGTGGTGGACCATGACTATCGGGACCGAGGGGGACCACGTGGCAAAGAAGGGGTTCGGAAAAATTATGGGAGCCTTAGGGGGTTCTCCATATGAAAAACTCCTCAAACGTATAGAAAAAGGTGCCAAGGAATTCAGAGGAGATGACCGCGCTTTGTCAAGACTGGTAAAGAAAATGGTCAGAGAAATTCAGGAATCCTACTCAGATGAAAACATCGATGCTGAAGAGCATGACCTGTTAATGGAGGAACTCGAAGATATTGACCCCGAAGGTCGTGAGTTACCAAAACTCGAAGAAGATGATGGTGAGTTATTTGATTCGGATAATACAAATGACCCTAAACTGAAAGGCAAGGTTGTTGATCTTGACGACCTGTTATCCGCCAAAGGAGATTCATTCACAGGTAGTTACGGTCGTGATGAATTCGAGGACTTCAGACAGAAGATGGCTCAAGACTTCTATGCTGATTCAGATGAAGCAATCGCAGCAGGGGACCATAATTCAGAGATTCGTACCCAGACTAGAGTGTTCAAGGATGAGGATGCTGACCTTGCTGCAGTCAAGCGAGCCATCGCTGCAGAGACTGGAATGAAAACCGATGATATGATTCGTGAAGAAGAGGAGGAAGAAGCGACTCAGGGAGATGATTCCTATTCCATCGATGAAGATGGAACCGAATGGTGGCAGGACGATGATGGCTACTGGTGGTTCAGGCCTGAGGGGGACGAAGAATGGCTTCCTTACGATGAATGAGGCCTACCATCTTCTTTCCAACCACGCAATCGGTAATATTCTGTCAAACAATCGGCCTCATCCCTATCGTCTACAAAAGAAACCATTCCCTTGGCTGGCCCATCAGGAAGAGCATCTCTTCTGAGTCTGTATGAAAGAATATCTTGTTCCCGTGCCTCAATGCCTAATCTTTCCCAATGCTGAATATTCCAAAGACGAGCAGAATCCCATTGTGCTGAAGCCCTAGAATGTAAGTCTTCTATGGTCGCCGAATCACCGGTGATTCCATTGTAAGCCTGGACAAGAACATCGTCAGGGGTTGCACCACTGGCGAAAGCACAGAGAATCATGCTGTCTCGAATCACGCTTTCATTTTGTGAATGTATCAATTCTGGTATCAAGTCAAGAGCTGATGAGTCGGGTATCCCCGTTGGATTCTTGTACCCAGCACGCATGTGATTTGCACCCACATTACAGGTCATATATGCCATTCCATTGCCTCTTTTGCCTCTGGGATCCCATGCTGGTAGATCGAGACCTTTGCTATGAGCAGTCAACCGAGTTGCTGGATGACCGGTCTCTTTCTCCACCCATCTTGAACAGGCAACAGCACCTGAGGCCAAGGTGCCGAAGAGTGAACCATCACCAATAATAGCAGCAGAAAGCCTCTCCAGAGCCAGAGGTGGAAGTTCCGGAATTCCGAATCCCCATGGAACCTTCTCTCCTTTGGAAAAACGTCCCTTTGCTGAAGGAGCAATGAAACAAGGAACTTCAGCATCAAATCCCCACGAATCTCCTGAAGGCAGAGTTCCTTCTGACCAACCATCTGGAAACCATCCCTTGAGCGCCAATTCACAGATCAATGATAATGCAGCACCACTAGAAATTGTGTCCATTCCAAATCGATTGCAGGCATCGTTGCCATCCATCACATCAAGAGAGGAGTCAATGCCCAGATTCGCCCCTATCATAGCCAGAGTCTCATATTCAGGTCGCTCAGTTCTCAGTACATGCACCGGCTTACCCCTTACTCCACTTGAACGGTCTGATGCCTCACAGGCAATTAGACAAGGACGGCAACAACCAGACTGTTTCGCCTCAGGATGGGATTCATGCCAATGCTCACCCGACAAGACCAACGTGTCAAGTTGTCCAATCTTCTTTGCCTCATGGATAATCGAACCTGTCGTCGATGTATAATTCAAGGTCGGCATTCGTCCCGTCTCACTCGCATATAGCGGTGCTCTGCTGGTTCCAAAGCAATAGAATGGGTCACCGACTTTGCGCCGCCCCCCCATCTCCTGACTTTGTTTCTTCACCGCTCCAAGATATTGAGTTTCATCCGCTACTCTGGATTCACCAGATGCGCGTACTGAAATCGCTTTGAGATTCTTGTTTCCAAATTGAGCCCCAGTCCCACCACGTCCTGCGGCGCGTCTTCCAGCGGTAATCGGACTGGAGATACGAACCAATGCCTCTCCTGCTGGACCTATCGAGAATACATCTTGTACCTCGGCATTTGCTGCAATTGCTTTCTCTGTCTGCCATGTTGTTTTGCCGCGAAGATTCTCTGCATCCTGTAAAGAAACATCCTGATCCTCAATCTGCAAACGAACCATGTTCTCAGAACGTCCGTGAATGAATAGCCCATCCCAGCCAGCCAATCGCAGATTATGAGCGAAATCACCACCGATGTAAGTGTCTATGAAAATATTGGTCAATGGGGAACGTGAACAGACGACTGCTCGACCAGAAGAGCCAACCTTGGAGCCTTGAAAAGGACCGGTCATGATGAGAACCGGGGTGGTTGGATGCATCGCTGGGTCTGCATCTCCAATGACTGGGTGACGCAAGTCGTAAGCCTCGTCGTCAGTGCTATCCAGAGTGGTCAGCAAATGTGTTGCCAGACCCTTGCCACCCATCTTTGAAAGAAGGGTCTCTCTATCGAGGTTCTTCTCTTTGAGGGCCCCTGTTGACAAGTCGACCTCAAGATAACGACCCGCATAGCCGTCGTGTCGCCAGAAGGAAGCCATTGAGAGAAGATGAATGGAACTCGCTCATCATCCTTCGCAGGGTTCGTTCGA
>Ga0187827_10006409_pt1 | contig 13451 bp, 9 predicted proteins | sample ETNtaG_39_FD_167969 | JGI IMG/M metagenome (GOLD analysis project Ga0187827, IMG submission 167969) | Marine microbial and viral communities from oxygen minimum zone, Eastern Pacific Ocean - ETNP2014_SV_150_PacBio MetaG (Illumina Assembly) | ecosystem: Environmental > Aquatic > Marine > Hypoxic... | reverse complement strand
CAAGGTCCAACTTGGGTTGCTGGAACGTTGATCGTAATGGCCATCGTTTGGGTCCTTTCGCGGAGGGAGAAATTTGCTGACCTCTGCTCGTTATTCGTGGCAACAATGATTGTTGTATCTTCTGGTCAAGGGGCATACACATTCGCCGCCAGTTTTTCATCAAACGATCACCGACCAGTGTGGCCGGATTCAAGATCTGCCAAGAATTTTGGTGAGGCGATCATGAGGCCCAACGTATTTTTTATTCTTTTGGATGGTCATCCGAGATTAGATCAATCCAAGAAATTACTTGAATACGATTTTTCATCTCTCGTGACCTATCTTCAGAACAAAGGGTTTTTTGTCGCAAAAAAAAGCCTTTCTAATTATGCTATGTCAATTTATTCAATATCGAGCACGCTAAACATGAATTACACCCTAAAAGAAGGAGAGCCTGTCCCAACGTCAAGTCGAAGATTTCGTCGCTATAGTCATGGTTATAACGCTGTTGTTCAGCAATTTCGGCGCTACGGATACTATTATGTGCATGGGAGTGACATGAAATTCGTTCACTGTGGTATGGCGGAAGACATGTGTCTGAAATTACCTCTTACTGGAAAGCTGATAACAGAGATGGAACGAGAGTTGATCCGCTTGACGCCGTTTAGATTGTACCCGGCAAAATGGTCTGTGGAGCGATTTACCCCGGATTTCGTAGCCCGGAAGCTAGATGACATTCCTCAAGTGCCGGTCTTTGTTTGGGCTCATATTTTTTCTCCACACGACAGGTATTATGCCGAGGATTGCAGTACAGATGCAGAAATGAACGCGGAAAACTTCGACTTAAAGACAACGGGTTATGACTTCAAAGAACGAACAATTTTTGCGCTTAGGTGCCTTCATCCTCAGCTTATCTCACTAATGGATGCGATTATTGAAAAATTTGAAGACCCGATAATAGTGCTTCAATCCGATCACGGGACACCATTCTTGACAGACTGGCGGACGGATGGGTGGCCCAGGGAGGAATTCGATGAGCGCTTTGGTGTTCTAAACGCAATGCGATTGCCCTCTTCGTGTCGTCACATGTTGACGGACGATATGACACTGGTAAATACCTTTCGGATCATATTTGCCTGCCTTTCCGGCAAGGAACCTGATTTGTTGGAAGATCGGTTTTTTGACATTGGATACTACAGTACCGGATCCGTGAAGCTCTTGGAATGGGCTGAATAGAGTACGGCCAGGCTACGTGACTTGGTGAGAGGGCTGGGCAGCATCGGCATAGTTCCGCAATCACCTGCAAATGGCATCGACCATGTTGCCGAGTCACTCCGCACTTTCTTGCCCGGGTCACGGCTTTCCGATGACAATGTCTTCACGCCGGTTAGCCATGGGCAGGCTGGCATCTTGGGGCACGACGTAGGCATCGGCGCCAGCCGTGCGAGCCCGGGCCAGCAGCTCGAGGACGGTGCCGTCGTTGATCTTGCCCTCTTGCGTCTCCGTCATGGCCTCGCTCGGCACCTCGTCTTGACCCGTGAAGCGGCGATGGAAGGCCTGTCCCGCGGCGCTGGCGAAAAAGCGCTGGCGCTTTGAGATATTGGGTATATCGCCGATCAGCATCTCGCCGCCGGGCGCGAGCAGGCCCAGCGCCGCGTCGAAAAAGGCGAGATGATGGCCGTCGGCGAAGGCGTATTGCAAAACGCTGTAGCAAATAATGACGTCAACGCCGCCGACCGCGGCAGTCAGGGCTGCGGCCGTGTCGGGAAAGCGACCCGCCACCTTGGTGACGAATTCGTGGTCGGGAAGATGGGCCAGCATCTCGTCCGAATCGGCCAGCAGCAAATGATGGCTCCTTTGGCGGCAAAGTTCGATCAGCATGGCCGGCAGGTCGGAACAGCCCGGACCGATATCGAGGACCGTGCGGCCAGGCTCCTCCAGCCTTGGCAGTTTGGCCCGAAGGTCGGCGAAAATAGCCTCTTCATGGCCTTCACGGTATGAATCGGGAAAGCCGATCCGGCCGTACTTGCTCAGGCCCGGATCGCCCGCCAGGCGGCGAAAGCTCTCAAAGGTGAGATCGGCGAAGGGGTTCTCGGCTCGAGAGTTCATGTTGGTCTTCCGCTGCCGGCGCCGCCGACAATAGCAGATGCCGAAGGTCTCGGCACGGCAGGATCAGGCGTTGGCGGGTCGCCGCAACTCCAGCAGCGCCACCTCGCCCCGACAGTTGAATCGCAGCGGCAACGAGGCGGTGCCGACGCCGCGGCTGGTGTAGCCGGTCATGGCGCCCTGGCGCCAGAGGTCGGATGCAAAGCGCCGCCCACAGTCCTGGCGGCTGATGATGACGCGGCCGCCGGGCAGGCAAATCTGGCCGCCATGGGTGTGGCCACAGAGATAGAGCCGGAAGCCGGCGGCGGCGGCCTCTGGGGCGAGGTCGGCCGAGTGCACCAGCGCCAGGCCGAACCCGGGCGCGGCCCGGCCGAACGCCCCGGCGGCGGCCGGGGTATAGTACCTGTTCACGTCGTCGGTTCCGCAGATGCTGAGACAGCTCTCGCCGACGGCAATGCTTCGCGTTTCGTTGAGCAGCACACGCACACCGAGAGCCTCCAACGATTCCACCAGCTCGGCCCGGTCGTGGTTGCCAAGCACGGCGATGACACCGTGGCGCGACGAGATGGCGCCCAGCAACTTTTCCAGGGCTGGCAGAACGCTCCCGAGCGGACTCTGTGGGTCACCCAGAAAGTCGCCCGTAATGACGCAGAGGTCGGCCTCGACCGCGGCCACCAGCGACGTGGCAACGGCGGTTGCTTGGGGCAGGTAATCGACATGAAGGTCGCTGAGATGAAGAATCCTGAAGCCTTCGAGGTCGGCCGGCAGATCAGCGAATTCCAGGTCGAGCCGCGTCAGTCCGAGATCGAGGGCATTGCGCCGACCCCGACCGTAGAGGCCCAGCAGCCTGAACGGCAGCGCCACCGCCAGCAGCAAGCTCTGGAAGATGTGGACATGGAGCACCGACCGGCTGCGGCCGGGACTGTATTCCCGGGTACCGCCCTCCATGGCCAGGCGTTCGGCGCGCCAGCGCGCGCGCTGATCGAGGATATTCAAGTTCCGCTCCCGGCTTCCGTTGCACCAAGTCCGCTGCCGACATCCTCGCCTCACTCAAGCAGTTCTGTCCGCGCACCGTCGAGATCGCTGAAAATCGAAAGAAAAGCAGCGAAATTTCGGAACCGGCACCCTAGCAGAGTCTGTCGGACGTAGGCGCGATTCTGTTTTGCAATCGGATCATGGCCCGCGCGGCCCAGGCATCGAAGGTTTCCGAAGCGCCTTACGACAGGGCGGGAAAGGCCCCCCAAGACACCTTGACGTTAACGTAAACGTCAAGGTATACAGAAGGCCGCCGCCGAGGCGCTGTTCGGGTTGCCGCGAAGGTCCGGTCGACCAAGACGCCCGGTTCCAATCCGCGGGGGATAGGCAGTGGAAAAAACCGAAAAAACATACACCATCGGTGAATTGGCCCAGGAGTTCGAAACCACGCCGCGGGCCATCCGCTTCTACGAGGAAAAGAAACTGATCAAGCCCCGGCGCAACGGCCAGGGCCGCCTCTACGGGCGCCGCGAACGGGCGCGCCTGTTGCTCATCATGCGCGGAAAAAGGCTCGGCTTCCGGCTCGACGACATCAAGGAGATGCTCGACCTCTACGATATCGGCGACGGCCAGGAGGCCCAGTTGCGCCTGCTTCACGTCAAATGCCTGGAGCGCATGGCCAGCCTGCGGAGCCAACGGCGCGACATCGACGAGGCGCTGGGCGAACTCGACGAAAGTTGTGCCATGATCATCCGCTATCTCGATGACAAAGGCTGCGACACCCGGGATCTCGAGAGCGCGCCGAACCAGGCCTGAGGCAGCGACCGCACCGTTCACCCCGACCACCCCGAGCACGAGAGCGAAACCCCATGTCGTCACCCTATCCCCATCTCTTGGCCCCCCTGGATCTCGGCAACACCCGCCTGAAGAACCGCGTCCTGATGGGCTCGATGCACACCGGCCTCGAGGAAACGCCCGGCGGCTTTCCCCGCATGGCCCGTTTTTTCGGCCTGCGCGCCCGCGGCGGCGCCGGCCTCATCGTGACCGGCGGCATCGCCCCCAACCTGGCTGGCTGCATCGTGCCCGGCGGCAACATGCTGATCGACGACGCCCAGATCGCCGATCACAAGCTGATCGCCGACGCCGTCCATGCCGAGGACGGCAAGATCCTCATGCAAATCCTCCACGTCGGCCGCTATGCCCACCACGAGGACGCCGTGGCGCCCTCGGAGATCCGCGCACCCATCAACGCCAACACGCCGCGCGCCATGACCACGGAAGACATCGAACAAACCTTCACCGACTTCGCCGATTGCGCCGCCCGGGCCCAACAAGCGGGCTACGACGGCGTCGAGATCATGGGCTCGGAAGGCTATCTCTTGAACCAGTTCGTGGTCAGCCGCACCAACAAGCGCCAAGACGAATGGGGCGGCCCCTTCGAGAGCCGCATCCGCTTCCCGCTCGAGGTGGTGCGCCGGGTGCGCGAGCGCGCCGGCCCCGATTTCATCATCATGTACCGCCTCAGCCTGATCGACTTGGTGGACGAGGGCTCGACCTGGGACGAGGTGGTGGCCCTGGCGCGTGAGATCGAGGCCGCCGGGGCGACCCTGATCAACACCGGCATCGGCTGGCACGAGGCCCGGGTGCCGACCATCGCCCACATGGTGCCCCGCGCCGGCTGGGCCTGGGTCACCGAGCGCCTGATGGGCGAGGTCGGAATCCCGCTGGTGACCTCGAACCGCATCAACACGCCCGAGGTCGGCGAACAGGTGCTGGCCCAAGGCCAGGCCGACATGGTGTCCATGGCCCGGCCATTTTTGGCCGATGCCGATTTCGTCAACAAGGCGGCCGAGGGCCGGGCCGACGAGATCAACACCTGCATCGGCTGCAACCAGGCCTGCCTCGACTTCATCTTCCAGCGCCGCATTTGCAGTTGCCTGGTCAACCCGCTGGCCTGCCACGAGACCGAGATCGAGGTGGCGCCGGCGGAGAGGCCCAAACGCCTGGCCGTGGTCGGCGCCGGGCCGGCCGGATGCAGCTATGCCGTTGCGGCTGCCGGGCGCGGCCATGATGTGACACTTTTCGAGGCGGGCGCGCGCATCGGCGGCCAGTTCAACATGGCCCTCAAGGTGCCGGGCAAGGCCGACTATGCCGAAACGCTGCGTTACTTCGAGCGCCAGTTGGCGCTGAGCCAAGTGACCCTCAAATTGGGCCATCGCGCCACGGCCGAGGACCTGACGGGCGGCGCTTTCGACGAGGTCGTGATCGCCACCGGGGTGACGCCACGCCTGCCCGACCTTCCCGGCATCGACCATCCGAAGGTGCTGAGCTACGTCGACGTGCTGCAAGACGCCCGCCCGGTGGGCCGGCGGGTGGCCATCATCGGGGCCGGCGGCATCGGCTTCGACGTGGCCGAGTTCCTGGTCCAGGAGAGCGAGCCAGAGCTTGCCGAATTCATGGCCGAATGGGGCGTCGACCAGGGCTATGGCGAGCGCGGCGGCCTGCTGGCCCAGCCGGCCCTGGCCACGCCGATACGCGAGATTACGCTTTTGCAGCGCAAGGCGGGCAAGCCCGGCGCCGGCTTGGGCAAGTCGACGGGCTGGATCCATCGCTCCGCCTTGCAGATGAAGAACGTCACCATGATTCCCGGCGCCACCTACCACGCCATCGACGATGATGGCCTGCACCTCACGGCCGGCGACGAGCGCCGCCTGCTCGAGGTCGACACCATCGTCGTCTGCGCCGGGCAGGAACCGCTCAGGGAACTTCAAGAGGCCGTTGAAGCGGCCGGTATCACGACCCATCTCATAGGTGGCGCCGACGAAGCTGCCGAGCTCGACGCCCGACGGGCCATCGAGCAGGGCTTCAAACTGGCCATCGTCGCCTGAGCGTCAGCGCCCACACCGGTTGGAGGAAATGAGCAATGAACAACGTGGTTATCGCGGGCTATGCCCGTTCGCCGTTCGCGCCTGCCAAGAAGGGCGAGCTGGCCAAGGTGCGTCCCGACGAGCTGGCGGCCCAGGTCGTCAAGGCCCTGGTAGAGCGCTCGGGCATCAACCCGGGCGACATCGAGGACGTCATCATGGGCTGCGCCATGCCCGAGGGCGAACAGGGCTTCAACATCGCCCGCATGGTGGGCTTCCTGGCCAAACTGCCGGAGACGGCCGCCGGCACCACGGTCAACCGTTTTTGTGGCTCGTCAATGCAGTCGATCCACATGGCGGCCGGCGCCATCCGCATGAACGCCGGCCAGGCCTTCATCTGCGCCGGGGTCGAATCGATGACCCGCATTCCCATGGGCGGCTTCAATCCCTCGCCCCACCCCGGGCTTTACGGCGACTATCCCGAGGCCTACATCGGCATGGGCATCACGGCCGAGAACCTGGCCAAGAAGTACGAGCTCAGCCGTGCCGAACAGCAGGAGTTCGCCGTCTCCAGCCATCAAAAGGCGGCGGCAGCGCGTGAGGGCGGCAAGCTCAGCGACGAGATCATCACCATCGTCGACGGCAACAACCGCATCGAACAGGACGGCTGCATCCGGCCCGAGACCACCGTGGAAGGCCTCGATGGCCTCGATCCGGCCTTCGACCAGGCCGGCACGGTGACCGCCGGCACCTCCTCGCCGCTGACCGACGGCGCCGCCGCCGTGCTGGTCTGCGCCGAGGACTACGCCGACGCCCAGGGCCTGGAAAAACTCGCCCGCATCAAGTCCATCGCGGTTTCCGGCTGTGCCCCCGAGATCATGGGCATCGGCCCCGTGGGCGCCACGGAAAAAGCCCTGGAGCGCGCCGGCCTCGAGCTCGGAGAGATCGACGTCATCGAGCTCAACGAGGCCTTCGCCGCCCAGTCGCTGGCGGTGATCAAGGAAACCGGCATGGATCAGACGCGCATCAACCTCGATGGCGGCGCCATCGCGCTGGGCCATCCCCTGGGCGCCAGCGGCGCCCGCATCACCGGCAAGGCAGCGCAATTGATGAAGCGCGAGGGCAAGGGCCTGGCGCTGGCCACCCAGTGCATCGGCGGCGGCCAGGGCATCGCCACGCTGATGGAAGCCTGCTAGCGGCCGGCCCGGAGGATCAGATCATGACCGAGATCGCAAAAGTCGGCGTCCTCGGCGCCGGCGTCATGGGCGCGGCCATAGCCGCCCACGTCGCCAATGCCGGAGTGCCGGTGGTGCTGCTGGATATCGTGCCGGACGGCGCCGAGAACCGAAATACCGTGGCCGAAGGCGCCGTGGCGCGCCTGCTCAAGGACAACCCCGCGCCCTTCATGCACAAACGCAACGCCCGCCTCATCGAGTGCGGTAATTTCGATGACGACCTGGAAAAACTCGCCGATTGCGACTGGATCTGCGAAGCCGTGATCGAGAACCTGGAGATCAAGCACGATATCTACAAACGCGTTGACGCCGTGCGCGGCAAGGGCTCGATCGTCTCATCCAACACCTCGACGATTCCGCTCGCGGAACTCGTCCGCGGCCAATCGGACGAATTTTGCGCCGACTTCGCGGTCACGCACTTTTTCAATCCGCCGCGCTACATGCGGCTTTTGGAACTGGTCGGCGGTGCCGCCACGCGGCCCGAGGTGCTGGCGGCGCTCGAGAGTTTCTGCGACGTGCGCCTGGGCAAGGAAGTGGTGACGGCCAAGGACACGCCCGGCTTCATCGGCAACCGCATCGGCATCTACTGGAGCTCGACGGCCATGAGCCAGGCCATCGAACTGGGTCTCAGCATCGAAGAAGCCGATGCCATCGTGGGCCAGCCCATGGGCATCCCGCGCACCGGCATTTTCGGCCTTATCGATCTCACCGGTATCGACCTGGCCCCCCACGTCAACGAAAGCATGTTGCGCCTGCTGCCGGCCGACGACGCCTTCTGCCAGGAATTCGATGCCGAAGGAAAGCTGGCCACGACCATCGCCCGCATGATCGCCGAGGGCTACACCGGGCGCAAAGGCAAGGGCGGCTTCTATCGCCGCAGCAAAGTCGACGGCAAGCGCGTGAAAGAAGTCCTCGACTTCGAAAGCGGCGATTATCGCCCGGTTCGCAAAGCCAGGCTCGACAGTGCGCGGGCGGCCAAGAAGGGCCTGCGCGCCCTGGTCGAACACGAAGACCGCGGCGGCCAGTACGCCTGGCGGGTGCTCAGCCGGGTGCTCAGCTATGCCGCCTCGCTGGTGCCCGAGATCGCCGATTCGATCCGCCACGTCGATCTCGCTATGAAGACGGGCTATGCCTGGAAGTACGGCCCCTTCGAGCAGATCGACCAGCTCGGCGCCAAGTACCTCGCCGATCGCTTGCGGGCCGAGGGCCTGGAAGTGCCGGCGCTGCTGGACCAGGTCGGCGACGGGCCGCTCTACAAGGAAGAGGGCGGGAAGGCGCTGCAGTTCACGCCCTCGGGCGACTACGCCGAGATCGAAGTGCCGGACGATGCCTGGCGCTTGGCCGACAAGAAGCGCGGCCGCGAGCCCATCGCCGGCAACCGTGGCGCCAGCCTCTGGGACGTGGGCGATGGCGTCGCCTGCCTCGAGATCCACACCAAGATGAACGCCATCGACGCCGACGTGGTGGCCATGATCGGCCAGGCCGCGAGGCTCCACGAGCAAGGCTGGAAGGCCCTGATCGTGGGCAACGACGCCGACAATTTCTCCGTCGGCGCCAACGTCGGCCTGGCGCTGTTTGCCGCCAACGCGGCCATGTGGCCGATGCTGGAACAGGGCGTCAAGGCCGGCCAGGACGCCATGATGGCGCTCAAGTACTCAGCCCTGCCGGTGGTGGCGGCACCGGCCGGCATGGCGCTGGGCGGCGGCTGCGAGATCGTGCTGCATGCCGATGCCGTCGAGGCCCACGCCGAAAGCTACGTCGGCCTGGTCGAGGTCGGCGTCGGCATCATTCCCGCCTGGGGCGGCAGCAAGGAGCTGACCATGCGCGCCGCGCTGAACAAGAAACGCCCGGCCGGACCCATGCCGCCGGTGGCCCAGGCCTTCGAGACCATCTCGACGGCCCGTGTTGCGCGTTCGGCGGCCGAGGCCCGGGATTTGCTGTTCCTGCGCCCCGACGACGGCATCACGCCCAACCGCAACCGGGTGCTGGCCAACGCCAAGGCCCGGGCTTTGGCCCTGGTCGAGGGTTATCAGCCGCCCGAGCCGGCCGAGATCGTGCTGCCCGGCGCCCCGGGGCGGGCCGCCGTCGACCTGGTGGTCGAGGGTTTCGTGCTGCAGGGCAAAGCCACCGCCTATGACCGCGTGGTGGCCAGCGAGCTCGCCCACGTGGTCACCGGCGGCGACACCGACATCACCGAAAACGTCAGCGAGAAAGACCTGCTGGCGCTCGAGCGCAGCGCCTTTCTGGCGTTGATCCGCAACGGCAAAACGCTGGCCCGCATCGAGCACATGCTCGAGACCGGCCGGCCGCTGCGCAACTGAGGGAGACCGGTCCATGCCCACCTATCAGGCCCCCTTGCGAGATTTCCGCTTCGTGCTGCACGAGTTACTGCAGGTCGGCAATTACCAGAACCTGCCGGCCTTCGCCGAGGCGCCCCCTGACATCATCGACGCCGTGCTCGAGGAGGGCGCCAAGGTTTGCGAAGAGCTCGTCTTTCCCCTCAACCAGTCGGGCGACGAGGAAGGCTGCCACTTCGAGGACGGCGAGGTGCGCACGCCCCAGGGCTTCAAGGAGGCCTATGAGCAATACCGCCAGGGCGGCTGGCTCGGGCTTTCCTCCGATCCCGAATACGGCGGCCAGGGACTGCCCCAGGTGCTGGCCACCGCCATGTCGGAGATGATGTGCTCGGCCAATCTTTCCTTTGAGATGTACTGCGGCCTAACCTCGGGGGCGGCGCTGGCCATCTACAGCCACGGCAGCGAGGAACAAAAGCAGCTCTACCTTCCGGCCATGTACGAGGGCCGCTGGACCGGCACCATGAACCTGACCGAGCCCCACTGCGGCACCGATCTCGGGCTCATGCGCACCAAGGCCGAGCCCCAGGCGGACGGCAGCTATCGTATCACCGGTACCAAGATCTTCATCTCCGCCGGCGAGCACGACCTGACGGAAAACATCATCCACCTGGTGCTGGCCCGGATCCCCGACGGGCCGCCCGGCATCAGGGGCGTCAGCCTGTTCATCGTGCCGAAATTTCTGCTCGCTGCCGACGGCTCGTTGGGCCAGCGCAATGGTGTGGCCTGCGGCTCCATCGAAAAGAAAATGGGCATCAAGGCTTCGTCGACTTGCGTCATGAACTTCGATGAAGCCGAGGGCTACTTGCTGGGCCAGCCCCATAAGGGCATGCGGGCCATGTTCACCATGATGAACGCGGCCCGCCTGGGCGTCGGCCTGCAGGGCCTGAGCCTGGCGGAAGTTTCCTACCAGAACGCCGTCACCTACGCCAACGACCGCCTGCAGGGGCGTTCGCTGGCCGGCACCCAGGAGCCGGACAAGGCCGCCGATCCCATCATCGTGCATCCCGACGTGCGCCGCATGCTGATGCAGATGAAGGCTTTCACCGAGGGCGCCCGGGCCTTTGGCCTCTGGGTCGGGCTCAATCTCGATTTCCTCGGCGGCCATCCCGACGCCGAGGTGCGCGAGGAAGCCGAGGCGCTCTTGGCCGTGGCCACGCCTGTCTTGAAGGCCTACTTCACCGATTCCGGCTTCGAGGCCACCAACACAGGCCTCCAGTGCTATGGCGGCCACGGCTACATCCGCGAATGGGGCATGGAGCAGTTCGTGCGCGACGCCCGCATCTCGCAGATCTATGAAGGCGCCAACGGCATCCAGGCGCTGGACCTGGTGGGCCGCAAGCTGCCGGCCCACATGGGCCGGAATTTGCGCGCCTTCTTCCACCCCGTCGACCGCTTCATCCAGGAAAACCTCGAAGACCCGGCCATCGGGCAACTGGTGGCGGCGCTGGCCAAGTCCTTCGGCCGGCTGCAAAGCGCCACCGCCTGGATTGCCGAAAAGGGCCTGGCCGACCCCGAACAGGCCGGCGCCGCGGCCACCGACTACGCCCGCTTGTTCGGCCTGGTGGGGCTCGGCTTCATGTGGGCCCAGATGGCCAAGGTGGCCAGGCAGGCCCTGGACGACGGCACGGACGAGACCGCCTTTTACGAGGCCAAGCTGGTGACGGCGCGCTTTTACATGGAGCGCGTGCTGCCCGAGACCTCTTCGCTGCTCTCCAAGCTGGCGGCCGGCAAGGAATCGCTGATGGCGCTCGACGCCGAAGCCTTCGCCCGCGTGCAGTGAGCAAGAAAATGCTGTTCGAACGTGAGCTGTTCGGCGAGGACCACGATATCTTTCGTGACTCGGTGCGAAAATTCATGGAGCGCGAAGTGGTGCCGCACCACGAGCGCTGGGAAAAAGAGGGCCAGGTCGACCGCGAGCTCTGGTCGAAGGCCGGCGAGGCCGGGCTCTTGTGCCCCAACCTGCCCGAGGAATACGGCGGCCCCGGCGCCGATTTCGTCTACAGCGCCATCGTCATCGAGGAACTGGCCTACGTCGGTGCCTCTGGGCCGGGATTCCCACTGCATTCCGACATCGTCGCACCCTACATTTTGCACTACGGCTCCGAGGACCTGAAACGGAAGTGGCTGCCCAAATTCGTCTCGGGCGAAGCCGTCGGCGCCATCGCCATGACCGAGCCCGGCACCGGCTCGGATTTGCAGGCCGTCAAGACCACGGCCCAAGCCGACGGCAACCACTTGGTGGTCAACGGCTCCAAGACCTTCATCACCAACGGCCAGCACGCCGACGTGGTCATCGTCGTGGCCAAGACCGATCCCGCGGCCGGCGCCAAGGGCACCAGCCTGGTGCTGGTCGAGACCGACCGCGAGGGATTTTCGCGGGGGCGCAACTTGGAAAAGATCGGCCTCAAGGCCCAGGACACCTCCGAGCTCTTCTTCGACGACGTGCGCGTGCCGGCCACCAACCTGCTGGGCCAAGACGGCGAGGGCTTCATCTACCTCATGCAGGAACTGCCCCAGGAACGCTTGCTGGTCGGCATAACGGCGGTGGCGGCCTGCGAAGCGGCCCTCAAGTGGACCATCGACTACACCAAGGAACGCCAGGCCTTCGGCAAGCCCATCGCCGAGTTCCAGAACAGCCGCTTCAAGCTGGCCGAAATGAAAACCGAAAGCCGCATCGCCCGGGTTTTCCTCGACGATTGCCTGCGAAAGCACTTGAACGGCGGCCTCGACGTCGAAACCGCCGCCATGGCCAAGTGGTGGTTGACCGATCTGCAATGCAAAATCATCGACCAGTGCCTGCAGCTTTTCGGCGGCTACGGCTACATGTGGGAATACCCCATCGCCCGGGCCTACGCCGACGCCCGCGTGCAGCGCATCTTCGCCGGCAGCAACGAGATCATGAAAGAGTTGATCGGGCGGGGGCTTTAGCCGCCGGCCCGGTGTTCGTCGAGCGCGGCCAGCGAACGGTCGGTCAGCTCGCCCACATCGCCGGCCATCTTCAGCGCCCGATCCTCGCCCGCCCGGCAGGCCGTCTCGATGTCGGCGCCGAGGTCGGATAGCTGCATCAGGCCGAGGTTGCCGGCGGTGCTCTTGAGGTCGTGGGCTTCGCGGCGCAGGTTGTCCATGTCGCTGCCTCCGGCGGCCTCGGCGATGCGCCCGACACGGGCCCGGATGTCGTCGACGAAGGTGACCACCAGATCGTTCAACTTGGCCGGCCCCAGGACCTCGCTCAGGCTGTCGATGACGCTGCCGTCGATCATTGCCTCGCCGCTTGGCGGCGGCGCGGCCATGGTCTCGCCGCCGGTTTCGCCCTGCTCGGACCAGAAGGCGACGATGGCGGCCAGCTTGCTGCGGTCGATGGGCTTGGAGATGTAATCGTTCATGCCCGCTTCCAGGCAGCGTTCGGCGTCGCCCTCCTGGACGCCGGCGGTCATGGCGACGATGGATACCCGGCTGACCGGGCCGTCCAGCGCGCGGATGCGCCGGGTCGCATCCAGGCCATCCAGCTCGGGCATCTGCACGTCCATGAAGACGATGTCGAAGGACTTCTCCGCCACCGCTGCCAGCGCTTCCAGGCCATTCGACGCCAGCGCCACGCGATGGCCCAACTTTTCCAGCAAGGCCAGCGCCAGCTTCTGGTTGACCACGTTGTCCTCGGCCACCAGCACATCGAGCCGGCGCTGGAGCTGCTCGGCCGCACTGTGGCGGGTGATCAGCGGCATCTCGGCGGCCGCTTCGGAGGAGGCCTCGGCGGCGGCCAGTTCGATCAGGGTGTGGTGCAACGTCGGCCGGTCGATGGGCTTCGAGAGATAGGCGGCGAAGCCGGCCTGCTTCATGCGCTGGGCATCGCCGCGGACGCCCGATGAGGTGACCAGGATGAGGTGGGCGCTGGCGGCCAGGCGGTCCTGCTTGACGGTCCGGGCGAAGGCTTCGGG
>Ga0187827_10006408_pt1 | contig 13453 bp, 11 predicted proteins | sample ETNtaG_39_FD_167969 | JGI IMG/M metagenome (GOLD analysis project Ga0187827, IMG submission 167969) | Marine microbial and viral communities from oxygen minimum zone, Eastern Pacific Ocean - ETNP2014_SV_150_PacBio MetaG (Illumina Assembly) | ecosystem: Environmental > Aquatic > Marine > Hypoxic... | reverse complement strand
GCGATGGCATTTAGTAGCATTAGCGTAGTCTTTAACAGCCTCCTCCTGAGGGGGTTTAAACCGAAGCTATAGCCGTTAGCCAAATCCCTCAATGTGAAGACTATTCCACTCTTTAGAGGGGATTCCTCACGCGCGTGAAAAAGTCCAGACTACAATATCGCTATTGCCCTTGAGAACCGCGTTAACATAATACAACTCACAAGCCCGACTCCGAAAATAATAGATATCTTCTAACCATCAAGTTGTCGATGATCTTCTCCCAGACGAGGGATATACCTTTATGGGCGCGAGATGGATAGGGATATCACCGAAAAAAATCCGGGAATCAGATGAATGGACCAGAAATTATTATAGATAACGGTGAACATCTCAATCGAAGTTAGAAAAGAGGACCCCCATGAAGCAGCTAAGCCACAACGGAGTCATGGTCCCCCCCAGATACAAAGGCCAGGATCTCACCATCAAGGTCAAGGGCCATACCATTACGCTCAACAACAAACAGGAGGAACGGGCCATGGCCTGGGCCAAAAAGATAGGCACACCCTATGTTGAGGACCCCGAGTTTGCCTCAAATTTCCATAAGGACTTTTCGGAGATCCTCGGGACGACTGTCCTCCCAGGAGATGTCGACTTCACCCCCATCCATCGGATCATCATAGCGGAACGCGAGACCCGTGCCAACATGACGCGTGAGGAGAAGAAAGCCCTTGCGGCCAAAAGAAAGGAGATCCGGGAGGCGAACAAGGAGAGATATGGCTGGGCTACCATAGACGGGGAACATACACAATTGGGAAACTACACTGTAGAACCCAGCAGTATATTCATGGGCCGAGGGCAGCACCCCATGAGGGGAAAATGGAAGGAGGGGCCTAGGCATGAGGATGTCGAGCTCAATCATTCCCCTAATGTACCATATCCACCCGGGGCCTGGAAGAAGATCTACTGGGAACCAGAGACCATGTGGATCGCAAGATGGAAGGACAAGCTTAGTAACAAGATCAAATACGTCTGGCCTCACGACTCTAGCACCATAAAACAGAGGAAGGACATTGATAAATTTAATAAAGCCCGTGAATTCAGGAAAAACATCAAAAAGGTCAAAAACTATATCAACGACAACCTAGACTCCGATGACCTCACCAGGAAACAGACCGCCACGGTCACATTCCTCATAGACCACTGTAAATTCAGGGTAGGCGACGAGAAAAGCGAAGACGAGGCCGAGACCATCGGAGCTTCCACCCTCCGCCCTGAGCATATAAACTTCAATCGGAACGGCACGGTCACATTTAATTTCATTGGAAAGGACTCAGTCCGACACACCCTCTGCGTCGCGATCCCCGACTCCGTCGTCAACAACCTCAAGGAGTTCAGCGGAGACCCTGAAAAGCCCCTATTTGAGAAAGTTAACTCGGAGCGGGTAAGCCACTTCCTTGACGAGGTTATGACGGGCCTCTCCGCCAAGGTATTCAGGACCCACTACGCCACGACTGCCGTGGAATCAGCACTAAACCGGACTCAAGTTGCCCCAGAAACCCTTGAGTACGTCAAGAAACACGTCGCCATTATGGCCAACCTCGAGGCAGCAAAGGTCTGTAACCACAAGCGCTCCATCCCTAAGACCTGGGAGCAATCCCTCCAGAAGAAGAGAGACCGCCTTGAAACTAGAAAGGTTAAGGCTAGAGAGAAAGAGAAAAAGCTGAAGCAGAAAACTGTGGAGACAAAGGAGAAATATAAGGAACGGCTCGGCAATTACCATCTGAAACTAGAGAAACATAAAGTAAAGCTGGAGGAGTACAAGGGGAAGTTCGAGGAGAGGAGGCTACAGGAGAAATCCACAAAGGGCATAGAGAAACGCATCGCCTCGAAGAAAAGGGCCATTAGGACTCAGCGGGAACGCAATAAGAACCTCAAGATCAAGCAAAGGGAGCGCCTAGAGAAATTGAAGATGAGGATCTTACAGATAAAAAAACGGGATAGGGAGGCCATCCAAAAACTCAAACTTCAGATTACGGCCCAGGCGGAGACACGGGACTACAACCTTGGCACATCCATGAAAAGCTACATTGACCCACGAATCTATTACAACTGGAGCCAGAAAGTTGATTACAACTGGAGGAACGTCTATTCTAAGACCCTCCAGAGTAAATTCAGCTGGATAGACCCTGAAGGACTAACAGGTCAGTTACCACCTCAGTCTTAAATCATAATAAACCCAGACATAACAAGATTCCACAATGAAGAACCTGGTTAAAAGAAAGCTCAAGGCAGGTAAACCCAGCATCGGCACATGGATCACAGTAGGCCATCCCGACGTCTCGATGTACCTCGCCGACCTAGGATTCGACTGGCTCGTCTGTGATATGGAGCACGGCCCTTTCGGCCCCGAGACGTATCATTTCATGGTCCAAACGATGCTCTACAACCGGGAAAACTGCCTGCCTATGGCCCGTATACCATGGAACGACCTTATTTGGGCTAAGAAGGCTATGGACGCCGGTGCTACGGGTCTCGTTATCCCCCGAGTTGAGACTGCGGAGATGGCCCAGGAGACGGTCAGGATTATGAAGTACCCTCCCAAAGGAGAGAGAGGCGCGGGCCCTAGACTCGCCGCATTCCAGGACCCGGACTACTTTACCACAGTCAATGAGGAGTCCCTCGTGGTTGTCATGATCGAAACCCAGAGAGGACTAAATAACATCGACGAGATATTTGCTGTAGAAGGAGTCGATGCATGCTTCGTTGGTCCATCAGACTTCACATTAGATATGGGGATCCACCGCCAGTACACCCACCCTAGATTCACAGACGCCCTGGACATGATAATCAGAGCTGGGGAGGAGTACGGAGTCGCCCCTGGGATGCACTGCCAGACATCCAGCGGCCCCACCAACATCAGTAACGCTATAGAACAAGGATTCAAGTTCTGCGCTGTCAGCAGCGACGTGGGATTCCTCCGGGCAGCCGCTGCTGATGCCATCAACGAAGTCAAGGGCTGGAAAGCCTCAGAGAGAGAAGAGATAGAGCTCTAAGGAAAGGCACTCCTTCCACCATTAAACACAAATTAAGCTCAGGTCCACATCTCAAATGGCGGTAACCCCCATGCTCAACCACATTACTATGATTATCCGGAATAGGCACACAAAACAAGATGACTCTGCCCACGCAGCTGTAACCATGCTATTTATTGAGACTGGGGGAACACTCAAAGTCCTTCTTGTTATGAGAGCAATACGCACGGGATATCCCTGGTCTGGAAATATGGCGTTCCCCGGAGGAAGGCGAGACCACGGAGATCCAGACCTCATGGCAACAGCATACAGGGAAACACAGGAGGAAACAGGGATAGACCTGACACATTGCAAGACCATTGGACCTCTTGACGGCCTCCACTCGACGGTGATTCCCGATCTATGCATACAACCTTTCATGTTCTTCTGTAAGGATCCCCCAGAGATGGTCCTGAACGAGGAGCTCATAGCGCACTATTGGATACCCCTTGAGGAGTTGGATGTGTCCCGGGGCAAAACCAGGGTAGGTCCTCGAGAAGTTCCCGCATACCTCCTCAAAGGAAAAGTAATATGGGGTCTCACTTACAGGATGCTAGAGAAAGTTTTTGACATTCTCAATGGCGAGACATAGTCTTCAGTCCTTCAGGAACCTAGCAAGCGCGTCAGCTACATCCCCAGGCAGATCACCCACAGTTACTCCTGCGTTCCTAAGCGCCTCAATTTTTCCGATGGCAGTCCCAAAATTGCCTAACACTATGGCTCCTGCGTGGCCCATACTCTTACCTGGAATTGCTGCCCTACCCGCAATGTAAGCGGCAATAGGCTTTGTGAACCCACCATTTAAGATGAATTTCGCAGCCCTCTCCTCAGCATCCCCGCCGATCTCCCCGATCAGGGCGACGGCCTCCGTATCATCGTCTTCCTCAAACCACCGCAAAACATCAATGAAATCAAGGCCCACTACGGGATCACCCCCTATGCCTACGCAGGTGGACTGCCCTAGCCCACGTCTGGAAATATGGGATGCAATCTCGTAGAACAAGGTCCCGCTACGTGACACGATTCCGATGTTTCCCCTCTGGAAAACCTGCTCGGGCATTATCCCCATCTTTATCTCACCCGGCTTTATTATCCCGGGACAGTTCGGCCCGATGATTGTCGTGCCCCTCAGCCGAGCGTGGGCCACAAGCTCCATGGTATCTCTAACGGGCACACCCTCAGTAATTACTATCACCGGGTCAATCCCTGCCTCAACAGCCTCTAAGGCGGGATCGAGAACGAATCGAGCCGGGACAAAAAGAATCGATGCATCAACTTCTACATGAAGCTGCGCCTCGGCTATTGAGTCAAAGACAGGCACACCCTCAACCTCAATTCCTCCTCTTCCTGGAGTAACTCCCGCTACGATCCTAGACCCGTAATCCAGCATGAGCCTCGTGTGGAAGCTGCCTTGGGTACCAGTTATCCCCTGGACGAGGACCCGGGTATCGGCGTTTATGAACCTGACCAGTTCAGCTCCCCCCGACCAAGGAGACTGCCCTCTCTGCTGCCTCCTCCATTGTCTCCAAAGTGGATATCCCCTGGGCTCTGAGAAACCTCCTACCTTTCTCCTCGTTTGTGCCGACAAGCCTGACGACAAGAGGTATATCAGCACCCATCCGACTTCTTGCCATCACTAATCCCTTTGCTATATCATCGCAGCGAGTGATGCCCCCTAGAATATTTACGAAGACCGCCTTCACACGAGAGTCCTCCATTACAAAGGAGACCCCGGCCTCGATCCTCTCCGCGGAGGCCCCTCCACCGAGATCCAAGAAGTTAGCAGGTCGTCCTCCGTAGAGGGTCACAGTATCGAGGGTGGCCATTGTGAGCCCCGCTCCATTTCCCACGATCCCAATGTTGCCATCCAGCTCCACATAGGTGAGACCAAGGTCTTGTGCCTTTATCTCCCTCGTTGATAGATCGCTAAAGCCCCCAGATCTGGAGACCTCCACGAGATCCGGATGCCTAAAAAGAGCATTAGTATCTATGTTCAGACGGGCATCCAGGGCTACGAATCCATCGGGTGTTAAAACCAAGGGATTAATCTCAGTGAGCTCGACATCCTTCTCCCAAGCGACACGATACAATCTCCCAATAATCGAGGCGAGGGAGAACATCTCATCTCCGGAATAGCCTAGAAGATCGGCGATCCTCCTGCTATGGTGATCCCTCAGACCGATCACGGGGTCCACAGAGTGCCTCACGATACTTTCAGGGGTCATAGATGAGACCTCCTCAATATCAACGCCCCCCTCTCTGGAGGCCAGCACCACGTAGGACCTGGTCCTCCGATCAACTGTAACGCCTAGATAGAGCTCATCGGTAAAATCAATTTTCTCCTCTATAAGAAGTCGTCCGACCTTAGCACCTCTAACCTCTGAACCCAAAAGATCCATGGCGACAAGTTCAGCATAATCCGGGGAGTCCGCAAATTGTATGCCCCCCGCTTTTCCTCTCCCTCCCACAGGTACCTGAGCCTTTATTGCCACGGTCCCTAGCCTAGTTACGGCCTCCCTTGCCTTTCTCACGGAATCCACAAGGTTTCCTCTCGGGGTTCGAATGCCATAATCCAGAAAGATCTTTTTCGCCTGATACTCGAGGAGCTTCACTCGGCAGTCACCCGACCGGCAACTAGAACAGTTGCTTCCAGATTAATAAAATAAAGGGTATGAAAACAAAAACTAGGATAGCACTCACTTGTGTACCTCGATAAGATAGTCAATACTCTCATATGTGTTGATGAAAGGTGTAGAGAGCCTCTTATCCCCCGGAGTATCTCAGATACCTGATGATAGCCACGACTATACTAATGTCCTTTAGGACCTGACAGATCTTGACGTCACGCATATGACTTTTTAACAAAGGCGTCAAAGAAAGCTAGCTTACCCGATAAATGTTATATATTAATGATATATTTTTCATATGAAGAAAGTATCATGTGATTAACAAGGTGAAAAAAGGCATAAGTGAGACTTGCTACCGTTTCTTCTCAACTCTGGCAAATCCAACGAGATTAGCGGTATTAGAGAGCTTAATGGAGAACCCGATGAACGTGACTCAACTTGCTGAAACATTGGGCAAAGAGCAGAGCATGATTTCTCATAATCTCCGCCCCCTGGTTCGGTGTCAGTTTGTTAACGTTGAGAAGAAAGGCAGAGAGCGACTCTACTCAGTAAACCGCGAGACGCTTGATCCCCTCTTTAAAGTGATAAAGAAGCATTTCGTCAAATGCTGCTTATCAAACTTGAAATGCCAAGAAAATGAGAAATGAAAGCTATCCATGGCAGGCTGATCCTATCTTGGGCTCGCCCTAAAAGACTCCGTAAATTGTTCTCTACAAATGATATAAATCCAACAAAAACGCGAATAAGCGAATTGTTTTCTATAAAGGGTATAACCCCAACAAACATGAGAGTACATGAATTGTTCTACTTTATATGCCACGGCTTCATTGGAATGAACGTGAAACACGCAATCCACTGGGCAAACTAACAAACAACTTCAGGAGCTGGCCAACTAGTAGGTAACGGCGTGCGGATTTAGTAGTATAAAGCTGGATAGAAAGTCAAAAATGCATTAAGGAAACAGACATAAGTTGAGTAAAGTCGATTTTTCAAGAGTAACGTTAGAATCTCTTTAAAAAAAGATAAATTCAACTTAGATAACCGCAGTCTTAAAAAAGTATACATTGAATGTCGATCCAATAGCGTCGTGGAAGTTCTCAAAAGAAAGGCGGAATAACTTAATTGGATGATGGAACATGAGTTCCTCGCGGCCCAGATGGAAGAAGTGCGTGTATAGAAAGAGTTGAGGTAGAAAAGATGGCTTATGTCAGAAAGAGAAACGGACAACTCGCTAAATTCGACCAAGAAAGGATCACTGAGGCGATCTGGAAAGCGTTTAAGGCGGTTGGCGGAAAGGAACGATATATTGCTCAAGGGTTGAGCGATCAAACAGTAGAAAAAATCCATGAAAGGGTTGGTTTAGATGGGGTTCCCACAGTAGAGGAAGTTCAGGACATTGTGGAGAATACCCTGATTCAGAATGGGCATGCCAAAATGTCTAAGGCTTACATCCTGTATCGGCAGCAGCATAAAGAAATGCGGGAGATGGCGGCACTGCTGAGTTCTGATGATCTGGTAGAACAGTATTTGGACCGCGCAGATTGGAGGGTGAAAGAGAACTCGAACATGAGTTACAGCCTCCAAGGCCTAAATAACTATCTCTCATCATCCGTAATCTCGAATTATTGGTTAAACCGGATCTATCCACCGAATATAGGGGAAGCGCACAGGTCAGGGGCCTTCCATATTCATGATCTCGCGGTTCTGGGACCGTATTGTGTGGGCTGGGATCTACCGGATCTGCTGTTATCTGGATTTAAGGGAGTACCGGGGAAGGTGGAGAGTAAACCGGCGAAGCATCTCAGGACCGCTTTAGGTCAGGTGGTAAACTTCTTCTATACGCTTCAGGGAGAGGCTGCCGGGGCCCAGGCCTTCAGCAACTTTGACACATACCTAGCCCCATTCATAAGATACGATGGAATAGAAGAACAGGAATTAAAACAGATTATGCAAGAGTTCCTTTTCAACATAAATGTTCCAACCAGAGTCGGGTTCCAGACACCCTTCACAAATATCACCCTAGACATTAACGTTCCAAAATTCCTCAAAGATGAACCAGTCATAATCGGGGGTAAAATTCAGGACGCGGCTTACGGGGACTTTGAAAAGGAAATGGCCCTTTTCAACAGTTCATTTGCTAATGTACTCAGCGAAGGAGACGCCTCAGGTCGAGTTTTCACATTCCCCATCCCTACGTATAACGTCACAGAAGATTTCGAATGGGAGTCCCCTGTCGCAGAACAGATCTTTAAGATGACGGCAAAGTATGGTATCCCATACTTTTCGAATTTCATCAACACCGATATGAACCCAGAGGATGTGAGAAGCATGTGCTGTCGCCTCAGGATCGATAATCGAGAGCTGCGGAAGCGGGGCGGGGGATTCTTTGGGTCGAACCCGCTGACGGGATCCATTGGTGTTGTAACAATGAATATGCCTCAGATTGGCTACGAACAACCATCAGAGGATAAATTCATGGAGAGACTGGGGGAGCTCATGGATATGGCGAAGGATAGCCTCGTCATCAAGCGCAAAGTGGTAGAGAGGTTCACAGAGAAAATGCTATACCCGTATTCAAGATACTACCTGCGCAGAGTTAAGGAAGCCTTTGACTCATACTGGGCGAACCACTTCTCAACGATAGGCCTCGTTGGGATGAACGAGGCGTGCCTGAATCTGATGGACACAAGTATTGCCTCCCCCGAGGGGCTCAGTTTCGCTGAGAGGGTAATGAACTTCATGAGAGAAAGACTCTCCGACTACCAGGAAGAGACGGGACACATCTTCAACCTCGAAGCAAGTCCTGCTGAGGGCACATCATATCGTCTAGCACAGATTGATAAGTTGAAGTACCCGAACATCACAGTGGCAAACGAGAGTTATATGTCGGGAGGTGCAGAGCCATTCTACACTAACTCGACGCATCTCCCAGTGGATTACACCGATGATGTCTTTGAGGCATTGGTGCATCAGAACAAGCTTCAACCTCTCTATACGGGCGGGACTGTTCTTCACACCTTCTTAGGGGAGCAAGCTCCTAGTTGGAAGGCTGCATCTGATCTGGTGCGGAAGATTGCAGAAAACTCTTCTGTTCCCTACTTTACTTTGACCCCGACTTTCAGCGTCTGTCAGAGCCACGGATATCTCCGCGGGAATCATCCAAAATGTCCCGAGTGTAACTCCCCTGCGGAAGTCTACTCAAGGGTCGTGGGATATCTCAGGCCTGTTGATCAATGGAACGACGGGAAGCGATCGGAGTGGCGAATGCGTGAGACCTATGATAGGGGCGTGAGCCTGGTTGAGGCTAATCAAGAGTGAGGTTCTGCGGGTTCAAGAAATCTACTCTCGTGGACTACCCTGATCGGGTGTCCTCTATTCTTTTTGTGCCGGAATGTAATCTCCGGTGCCCTTTTTGTCAAAATTGGAGAATCGTAATTGAGCCTGAGGGGCCTTTCCTATCAGAGGATGAGGCATTAGACATATTAGGAAAGAGACGAAGGTTCATCGACTCTGTGGTGATAACAGGGGGAGAACCCACCTATCAAGAAGGGCTCCCGAAGTTTCTCAAGAGGCTGAAGGAAAAGTGCTTCTCGGTAAAACTAGACACTAATGGAATGAGGCCAGACGTGCTGGGGGAGTGTCTGGCGCTCGTTGACTATGTTGCCATGGATATTAAGACTGCGCCCGGGCGTTACGGTGAGATAGGTGGTTCCTCTGAGGCGTTAATAGAGAGCGTGGGGCTGCTGCTTGCGAAGGGAGAGGATTATGAGTTCAGGTGCACCGTGGTTCCAGGCTTAGTGGATGAAGGAGCAGTTTTAGAGATGGGAAGGGCTGTATCAGGAGCTAGACGGTTCGCGTTCCAGCAGTTTGTCTCTGGTGACACATTGGACCCGGAATTTCGAGAGGTAAAGCCTTTCGGAAGGGGAGTGATTAAAGGGTTCGGGGAGCTTATGGAAAGCTACGTAGATGAAGTTATTCTAAGGATTTAGCCCGAGGACATGGGAAATAGAAGCTTTCATCCCTGGATAGGTGCTCCGGCCGGGATTCGAACCCGGGATCTCCAACTCGAAAGGCTGGAATGCTTGACCGGACTACACCACCGGAGCCAGGGGGGGTTATTGGTATTGGGGCGTTTATATGTTTTCCCGGGTTGGGGTGGTGTTTTTATCTGGGTTGGCCAGGTATCTTGTTGGGGGCCCGTAGCTCAGTTTGGTTAGAGCACCTGGCTCATAACCAGGTGGTGGTGGGTTCAAATCCCTCCGGGCCCACCATTTAAAATCATTGATTCATGCACGAGTCTAAAGCCGTCTTTTTTCTCACGCCCGCGAAAAGATGAGATTAAGTGGAGACGGCACTGGCAATGAAGATTGAGGCTCTCAGTGCGTTAAAGGCCCCGAGGAAGTCATTTTGAATAAACCTGAACCCTTTTCCGTCGAGCCTCTCAGCGGAGGGCATAAACTCAACAGCATCCCCTAATCTTGAGTTGGTAAACCTGACGACTATCTCCACTGGAGTCTTAAACACGAATGGCTTCACGGTCACTCCCCCTTTCAAGGCCTTTGTGGCATTCTCCCGGATAAGGGCCCTCGCGATATCGGGGTGGAGGCACCTAGCTGAGGTTCGCCCAATGGCTTCTTTCACCACCGCTACCTCAATGCCGGGATCCAGCTCCTTCGCTTCCTGAGCTGTCGACTGATCCCCCGCTAGGAAAACCAATGGGACTCCAAAGTGGCCTGCGATCCCCGCATTGATAGCGGTCTCACCCACCTCCATCCCGTTGATGGTGACGCTCTCAATGGTGCGCCCTGAGATCGTGTGGCTTAGCACCCCATGCTTAGTCCCCTTCTTAGCATGGTATCCCACAAAGAAAACGGCATCGAAGCTGCTGTCGATCCCTGCCATCTGGGTGAGGGGCTTGGGGGTCCCCCGGACCAGCACCGCCGCCTTATTGAGAACTTCGGGCTCGATGTTCCTCATACCTCCATGGGCGTCGCTCACCACGATCTCGGCCTCTGGGACTACCTCCAAGATACCGTCAATGGCAGCGTTCACGTCGGCCACCATAAGGGCCCTCCCCGTCCTGTACTCAGCCTTATCACGGCCCGTTTGGCTCCCGTCTACGACGCCGGATATCCCTTCCATATCCACTGAGATGAAAACTTTCATTTAGAATCTCCCATGTAGGGTTGACACTCCGCTGATAAATGCTTTTCAGGAGAAACCCACGAGGCTCAGGCGGTCATCCGTCGGTAGATCACCCTCCTGTCGAGGATAGCCATGTCTACCGGGATGTCGACGTTCTCCATTTTTGGCACAGTTAGGATGTCCCTCTAAGACCACCATTTCCGGTCACATCCTCTGTCTCGAGGTTCCAGTCAAACCTCCCACTAACTGGATTAAGGGAGTCCTTGCTCACTTTTACTAGCTCAAACGCGAGTCTGTTAGAGATGGAAAAATGCCCTCCTACCGTGGAGAGGAGTACTGGATTATCCTTGATAGTCCTATCAAGATCCCCCCCCGGGGGGGATACCGCTTTTCAGTCAGCTTGGAGTTGTCCTCCCTATAGCCCATGACCCCCTCACCTTTAGGAGTCTCCGCAGTCTTCTCTGCGAGACGGGTCTGGAGATCCGCAATGGAATAGCCCGCCTCCTTGCTGAATCCATCAGAATTTCTCTCACCACCACTCCTAAAAGATGTGGCAGGGAGAGTTTATACGCCTCGGGATCACGGTCATTCCCCAGAGATCCACAAGACAGTCCTCTCTCCGATGAGGACCTCTACCCCCTTGCTTATTCCCACTTAAGTTATCCTCCTGAACTTCACGGCCACTGCTTCCGCGATGGAATCATCCTCATCCATAGTTACGAATCTACAGTTGAGAAGACCCAAGTCCGCCGCGATATAAGACTTTGAATCACTGATTGTATCTCTTATTTTTTAACGTAAAAAATATCCTAGGTCCGTTCACCTTAAAACTGAGGATCCTCATAACTCTTTTAAATGGTCCTGCCCGCCAAGACGTTCGAGATCAGAGAGAAGATATCCCTCGCTAAGGTCTATGAAAAGTTACAGGCATTCAGGGAAGAGGAGGACTGGGAAGGGGAGGAGGTCATATCCCTCCTCACGGAGGTCCTCGACCTAGAGCTGGCGGAGGACTCCATTAAGGGGGTCTTCGCGAGGGATTATGTGAAGCCCCGGCACTACAAGAGGAAGATGGTGGAGACCCCCGTTACCGAGGAAGCCCCATTCTGGGTAAAGCCCTATGAAAAGCGAACCTTCCTAATTGTAGTGGCCCCCAGCGTTGCCAGAGGGGTCAAAAAGCTCCTCACCAACCATGTTGCCAACAAGGTCAGCGAGATCCTCTTCGGGGTCACTGGAGCTATCGTCGAGGTCAGAATCCCTGACGAAATCCTGATGAACCTTCACGAGTCGAACCCACAGGCCACTCGGCTTATCTGGTTTGACAACGTCGACATCCCAGGGGTCAACAAGCTCTGCCTCGCCGGGGAAAGCCTAGCTGACACCGGACTCTACAAGGATTACAAGGAGCACGGGAAAATCTGGTATGTAGTGTTCGGGATACAAAAGCGGGGAATCACCGTTGGTGTGTCACGGAACTGCGTTGTCACCCTGTTCAGTAAGAGCAGCCTCGACGAATTCATCCGCTATCTTACTGATGACTTTTTCTCCCTCATAGATTGATGGCGCCCTCACCGGGACACTTACAGGTTCTCTTTGACGTAGAACCTGAGATCCAAGTCTAGTCTTTCGTGATACCGATCCTACAAAGTTCTGATTACGGGATCTGAGCCTAAGTTCAGTATTCGGATCTCGCTTCTAGTTCCTAGAACAGAGGAACCACGAGTGCCCAGATGGATCTCTAGGCGAGGACCAGCTCCCGAGGGTCGCTCGTGAGAGCTCTCGAGGAGTCTATGGGCCTATAGTTTGGCATGGACTCCATCCTCAGGGTGGGCTCAATCGCCCGGATGAGCACCGCACCGATCTTATTGACTTTAAGGACAACGACATTGAACACCCAGTGCATGGTGTAGATGAAGATCTGCCTAGGTTCTCATCATATGAGGGTATTGTATTTCTTCCTCCCGTGGAAGACCCTCAATTCGATATCCCCGGCCCCAAAGTATGCTCCGGTCTCCAGGGTATCCTCCTCCAGGACCTCGCGGTAAAGCACACGAACGAGGCGCTTCCCCAAAATCCTCTGCGCAACTACCCCAGGTTCCCTTGATTAGAACGAAATGGGAAGAGGTTTCTTCGGATCGGGTCTATTTAGGGTCTCCGTCATTTCGGCTATTGTTCACTTGTCCACGTAGTCCATGGCCTCCCTCTTGGGTTAGACCATAGATGACCACGACGTCCATCTCTAGCTTTTGGATAAAGAAATCGTATTCTAGTATGCTCAGATGCTATGCGAGTGATTTTTCATCAATCCTTGTCGGTTCACTGAGCACCTCGGGGTTAACCTCTCCTCTTTTGAGGCCCAGAGAATCTCCCTCCTCACCGAACGGCTTATCGCACAGAGGTATCTGATGTGTTACTCTTTCATAGTATTCCAGATGGTGAGTCCTTGTCAGAAAATTTTACAAAGAAGGATCTGAATCGTAGTTTTTTAAACGGTTATCCAAGCTAAGATGCACAGCCTAAACGGTAATGCCTCCTCCTTACAGAAAGACTTTAAACCTCAATATGTTTTTCTGAGGTGGGTCCAAGCATTTAGTGGCAGATGTCATCAGACGTTAACATTGAAGGAATCACGAT
>Ga0187827_10006404_pt1 | contig 13459 bp, 16 predicted proteins | sample ETNtaG_39_FD_167969 | JGI IMG/M metagenome (GOLD analysis project Ga0187827, IMG submission 167969) | Marine microbial and viral communities from oxygen minimum zone, Eastern Pacific Ocean - ETNP2014_SV_150_PacBio MetaG (Illumina Assembly) | ecosystem: Environmental > Aquatic > Marine > Hypoxic... | reverse complement strand
CTGCGTAATATGTATGAGATTCCCTATACTTCCAGGTATTTCTCCACTTAGGTTGTTCCCCTTCAGACTTATTTCTGTCAATTCTGTCAGGGTTCCTATACTCTCCGGTATTAAACCACTTAAGCCTACATTGTAACAATTCAGTTCAATAATTCGTCCATTTTCCCACCTTTGAGTTCCTAATTCTAGGGGTTCAACTTGACCACTACTATCCACATCTAAGCTCATATCAATATCTGAGCTGCTATTTATAAATTCTTGCAGTACTTTTATATCATCATGTGTAGACACTGATTCGGTTGGTGCACAAGATTGTAGATAAATAATTATAGTAAAGAAATATTTATTCATCTGATTGGCTTAATCTATGATGTTTTTTACATACTCAGCAATTGCAAGAGATGCTGTGAGTCCTGGTGATTCGATACCAATGAGATTAATAAAATTATGATAGCCCTTTTCTGTCTCATTTTTGATAATAAAGTCTTCTTGTGGTTTATCTTGCGCCTGAATTTTAGGGCGTATTCCTGAAAAATCCTCATTAAGTTCTTCCTCTGTTAGGTCCATGTATTTATTAATATTTTTTAGAAACTTTTTTTTATTGGAATCATCTATACTGTAATCAATTTCATCTATATAGTAGGCATTTGGGCCGAAGCCAATGCTGCCATCTAGATGGAGAACTATATGTGTCCCAAGTGAAATTTTTGTGGGTAGTGGATATATGAGTGCGTTTAGTTTATTGCGGTACATACTAGTTTTATAGTATTCTCCTTTGCAAAAATGTAACCTATAGTCACCAACACCCACCATTTTAGAAATTTTATCACACCACAGACCTGCTGAATTTATAACTATGTGTGACTTAGCTGCATAATCAATATTTTTAAAAGTGATCCTATAACCATCATTTTCATTAATAATATTATCTACTTCTGTATTATAAACTATATTTGAATTATTAGAAGTAATTTTATATGCCAGTTTATGCATTAAGGCATGAGAATCAATGATACCAGCTGAAGGTACGGAAAGACCTCCAGCAGATTTAATTATTGGTTCCCTCTTGCTAACCTCAGAAGCGCTAATTAGTTCTAATCCTTTCACATTATTTTTCTGCCCATTCTTCATAAGAATTTCTAATTGTTCCATTTCAATGGGCACAGTAGCTACTATGATTTTCCCACAGTTTTTATAATTGATATTATACTTCTTTGCAAAGTCATACATAAGTTGATTTCCTTTTACACACAATTGAGCTTTCATGCTGTCAGGAGAATAATATATGCCAGAGTGAATGACTTCGCTGTTACGGCTAGATATATGCTGGCCGAAAGTATTTTCTTTTTCAATTACTAAGATACTATTATATCTACCGCACAATTCATTTGCAACAGCTAGTCCAATAATACCAGCACCAATTATAATTGCATCAAATTTATATATTTCCATGATTGTAAATACTTAAATATCTTCTTTTATCTTTTATATCGTATTTATAATTTATGCTTATCTATTTATTGAACTAATTAATAAATATTAAGGAGTTTTTAATGCCACTAGAAATTATTATTGTCAATTTATCATATTCATTAACTTTTGTTGCATTAGCAATCCGAGAAATATATTGGCTCAGGATAATTTTAACAATAGCACAATTCGGACAATTAGCGCATGCTTATCTGAAGCTAGATTATAGTAAAGGTTTTTGGACAACTATTTTTGTAATTATAAATATTATCCAGATTGTTATTCTTTATCTTGATCGTCGTGATCTGCCTATACCTGAAGAAATCAAAGATTTATATGACAACATTTTTCATACAAACTCAAGAAGAGAATTTCTAAAATTTTGGGATGGAGGGAAGGTGTGTCAGTTAGAAAATGAGACAGTCATTAAAGCTGGTGATACACAAGCGGATCTTTTGCTTATACTAAATGGTAAAGCTAATGTTATGAGAGAGGGTAAGAAAATTGCTACACTTGAAAGGGGACAGTTTATTGCTGAGATTAGTTATATAACGGGTAATCCAGCATCAGCTGATGTTGTCGCTCAGGATGACTTATTATTTTATACTTGGTCTCGAGATACTTTAAATAAATTGCGCAAATCTAATCCTGCAACTATGGGAAAGCTAGATCGCATACTGACTCTAGATATGGCAGGTAAGCTCACCCGCTAATAAAAATATGATTCTTTATATTTTAAACAATCTGAGTTATGCCTATAAAATACTTAATATTAATGTAGGATGATAAAATTACGAGTTATATTATTTTTTTTGTGTGGAATTACATGGGGGCAATGGAACCTAGTTAATACTCCTGGCAGTCAAGCTATTTCACGCCTAATCTATGATGAACAGCAGCTGATTGCAGCCACAGTTCTATCTGAACTATATACATCAAATGATGAGGGTGTCACATGGGAAGAAGTTTCTGATAATGAATATTTATTTCAGTATGGAGTAGATCTATTACATAAGGTAGGAGATTATGTGTTTGTGTCCCAGAATATTTTTTCTGAAAATATCAATCATCGTCTTAATCTTCAAACTGGCATTTGGGAAGTTATACCCTATCAGGCTACAGCCTTAATAAATATGCTCTCATATAGCAATCAAATTTATTCAATTATTGAAGGAGGTATTGCTATTTCATATGATGTAGGCTTAACATGGGACCTTTTAAATCAACCTCCTATTGAAGGGTATATCAATTTGCTTTATTTAGATGCTCAATATCTTTATGTTAATCATGGCTGTAATCTATACCGAACAGCTGATAATGGTGGTGAATGGGAAAATATCACTGGAGTATTGGATGAAATTGGGCCACCGGAACCATATAGTTGTACATCACTAAGCGATATGGAAACATGGAATGGACAGCTTATGATTTCTGTATACTGGTATGGTGGAATTGGGAATGTCTTCTATTCTTCTGATCATGGTGATAACTGGAATCATATTGATAATTTCCCTTCACAGAGCGTATCAGGATATGGAAGTAACTATGTATCTGCTATTTTATCACATAATAATGTGCTCTACATGGGTACATCTACATCACAGGATGGTCTGTACTATACCCATGATCTTCAGAACTGGTATGACTACAGCAGCGGACTGGGAACCTATGATTTATCTATATCAAGTTTAATTGCTTCTGATGAATATATTTTTTCTGTAAGTAGCAATACTTTTAAGGCAGAATTGATTGATAGTCAGCTGTCTGGAGATATCAACATAGATGGTTTTGTGGATATCCTAGATATTGTAATTCTGTTAAGTTTTATACTGAGCTCTGACTTACCTACTAATATAGAATTTATGGCTGCTGATCAGAACAATGATGGTGTTTTGGATGTATTGGACATTGTATTACTTGTGGATCAAATACTATCCGCATCATAAACTTGTCCCTACACTTTACAATAATTATGCTGAGTTAATAATTTGAGTAATTTAGGCCAAATAATTACTATTGGAGGAGGAGGATTCGGTCGTCACCCCAATAAGCCGGTTATTGAAAAATACATCGTTGAGCAGTCCTCTTTAGAAAAACCAAATGTATGTTTCATCCCCACTGCTAGTGCAGAAGATAGAGACTACATAGTAAACTTTTACACCGCATTTTTAAAATTGAACTGTAACCCCGTGCAAATTAGTTTCTTCAAGAGAACTCCAAGGCTAGATTCAATATTAAAAAAACAGGATATAATTTATGTAGGCGGAGGTAATACCAAGAGCATGCTTGCTGTATGGAAAGAATGGGGATTGGATAAACTCTTACTCAAAGCATACAAAAGGGGTGCCATACTCTGTGGTGTCAGTGCTGGTGCAATATGTTGGTTTGAAAAAGGTGTAACAGACTCATGGGCTAGTAATCTTAATATTATGGATTGTTTGGGTTTTATTGAGGGAAGCTGCTGTCCTCATTATGATAGTGAACCTAGTAGGAAACCTGCAGTTGAAAAGTTTATATTAGATGGAGCTGTAGATACATGCTATGCGCTGGATGATGGGGCAGCTCTTCATTATAAAAATGGAGTAATGAATACAGCTGTTAATTTTTTGAAAGGTGCCAATGTTTATAAAGTAAAATTAAAAAATGGAAAAATTTATCATCAGCAACTAAAATGTAAAAGTCTTATATGAAAAAGCATATTGCAATTAATGATATACTGCTAATGGATTCAGAACTAGCCCTTAAATGGAATGATAAGAAAGAATCATATATTACCCTTAAACTTCTTCGAGATAGTTGTCCTTGTGCTTTCTGTTCAGGAGAATCAGATGTTTTTGGGAATATATACAGGGGTCCAAAAAAAGATTTGGGAGATTTAGCTTACAAAGCTCTGAAAATGGAAAAAGTAGGACATTATGCCTTACGAATTTACTGGGGTGATCGCCATGCAGATGGGCTCTACACCTATGAAATGCTGCGTAAGTTAGGAAATAGCTGATGGAAATTAAACTTAAAGCTGGAAAAAAATACAGTATTTGTAGTTGTGGACTCAGCAATATTCTGCCATATTGTGATAATACCCACCGAGAATATAATTCTAAAAACGGAACAGAATATAAATCTGTTAAAATTATTCCGGATAAAGATACAACTATTAAAGTTACATCAAGCAGATGGATGTCAAATGGAGAGGATGAGTAATGGAAATATACCCATCAATAAATGTATATGGTAAAGAATTGAAGATGTGCTGTGAAAAACCGAAAACTGGATTCTTCAGAAATGGGATGTGTGATACTTGTAGAGAAGACAGGGGCGCGCATACGGTTTGTATCTTAGCTACTGAAGAATTTCTTAATTTTAGTAAGTCTGTGGGAAATGATCTATCAACACCCCGCCCTGAATTTGAATTTTTTGGTCTAAAACCAGGTGACCGCTGGTGTCTATGTGCACTCAGATGGCAGGAAGCCTATGAGCAGGATAAGGCACCGCCTGTATTTTTAGATTCTACGCATAAGAAAACTTTGGAACTGGTTGATATTAATTTATTACAGAAATTTATTGTAAATTAACCTTACATCAATGTACTTAAAACATTATGGAAAAAACAATAAATTACAAAAAGATTTATTCAGCAGCTAATAGTACAGAGGCTCACCTAATACAAGGACTGTTTGAACATGATTCTATTCACACTCGTCTATCAGGTGAACACTTGGCAGTTGCTGCAGGAGGTTTACCTGCAGATGTATTTCAGATCGATATACTTGTGGATGAAACAATGTATGCTGAAGCCCTAAGAATTATATCAACTTATGAAGAAATACTAAGGCAGCCCGTTCAGGATGGCAGAAGTTGGGAATGTGAAGATTGCAAGAAGATAAACCCAGATTCATTTGAAATTTGCTGGAACTGTCAGGCCAATCGATTAACTGTAGCATAGAATTTAGTCTAATATAATTTCTAAAATATCATTCAGAATTCGTAACTTATATGTGATTGTATAGCGATCTCCAAGAGAAAGACATTTCCCATCTCTAATATCGTAGACCCAACCATGTAGAGGACATTCTACCATGTACTTATTCAAATTTCCATCAGCCAAGGGAAACCCCTGATGTAGACAGCCATTTTTGAGGGCATAAAACTTTTCTTCATACTTAAATAGTGCAATTGGTTTCTTATCAATCTCTACGATCCATTTGTTACCTGACGAATAATCCTTTATGGGTCCTATGGCTCTCCAATTTCCCATGATTCTTAAATAAGGTCGATATCCATTGCCAAGTTGACACATTTAGTGGTAACACCATCCATATCATGAGATGAAATGGTCACATCTACCTTGCACCACCTGATATAAATTTCTGGGTGATGATTATGTGCCTCTGCTAATCGTGCGACTTTATTAATAAATTCTATCCCATCTATATAGGTATCAAATTGATATGATTTTGTGATTTCATTATCATTATAACCCCAGCCTTTATTAGTTAATGATTTATTAATTTCATCTGGTGATAAGAGCATTTCTATTGTTTCCTTATTAATATTTTTGACATTTTTTACAAAAGTGAGTTCCTCGTTGAGCAACAAAGTTTTTTACTATGAGGGTATTACATCTTGGACATGGGAAATTTGTTTTTCCAAATACATGCAGTTTATCACTAAAATTACCACTATTATTTATTCCATAGCTATAATTGATAATAGTTGTACCATTGTATGATATAGCTTTGCGTAAAATATTTATAATTGAACATGATAATTGATTTGAACGATTTTGGCTGATGTTATTTGATTGAGTCCTAGGATGGATGCATGATTCCCACAGCGATTCATCTATATAGATATTACCCAATCCGGCAATAAATTTCTGATCCAAAAGAAGGGGTTTTATCATTCGTTTATGATATTTAAGATGTTTGTAAAGCCAGTTTGGAGTAAACTCATTAGATAGAGGTTCTACTCCTAATTTATTTTCCAACCAGTCCAATTTTTTACTCATATAAATACGACCAAATTTTCGAACATCATGAAAAAACAAACTTGAGTCATCTGAGAAGTTTAACTGAAATGACACATATTTCATATTTTCTGGATCAGGTTTTTCCAATAGAACTTTACCAGTCATCCGGAGATGTATTAGCAGATAGCCTGAATTCAAGTTTAAAATGATATATTTACCCCTGCGGGATACAGATTTTATTTTTTTACCAATAAGAAAATTATTGTAATCTAAAGGAGAACCATTTTCTAAAACAGCATAGTATCTGTTGGGACTTTCCAGTGATTGTATGTTCTCTCTTGAAATAGAAGGCTGCAAATAATTGACTACAGTTTGAACTTCAGGCAGTTCTGGCATACATTTTACTCATTGTATCTAGTGTGGATGGTTATTGCATGGATTTCTCGCCCAATTTCATCTTTTAAAACATTATGAACCATACGATGACAGTCTAGGGTTGATTTACCCCTGAATCCATCATAACAGATGGTAGCTTTCAAATGCATTCCAGAATGATTATGTCCCATATGTTGAGATGAGGTGTTTTCAAGATCTACTTGACCATCAATAAAATGATCTTTCAATTTTTGAAGTATTTCTTCAAATGTTTTCATAATTTTATCCCAAAGTTAACCAATAAAATTAAAACACTTCGCTTATTATTAGTCAAGTCGAATAAAAGAATAAGGAGACATATCATGAATAAGGTACTTATTTATCATAATCCTCGCTGAGGAAAGAGTCGAGAATCCGTGAAGATTCTGGAAAAGTCAGGACAGGAATTTGAGATAGTTGAATATATCAATTCACCGCCCTCTCCTACTGAGTTGAAGACTCTAGCTGAAAAAATGGGCATTCGCGCTAGAGATTTTATCCGTAGCAAGGAAACCGCATTTAAAGAACATGAATTAAAACTTCATCTTGATAATGATCTGCTTCTATTTAAACATATGTCTGAAAATCCAAAACTGATTGAAAGGCCTATTGTGGTAAAAGGGGATAAAGCTGCCCTGTGTAGACCACCAGAAAGAGTATTAGAACTCATTAACTGATAAGGATGTAACATATTGCAACAAAACATGGATATTTTATTTACTATCAGTAAATTACTGTTTAAGTATGGAGACTCTTATGTGTAGAAAATACATTCTATTATTAGTTATGATGTTTGCAATTTCTTTCGGTCAATATGACTATAATCTGGAAGATTTGAATTCAAGTTCTGAATTCTATGGGCAAAATGTTGGGACATCCTATTTTACAGGGAATATAACACTACATTATTTCGGGCATTACAATTGAGGTACCTGCACTGCCCGGTTCGGGCAACTTAATGATTTATATGAGGATTTACTTTTTCAGGGATATTCTGAAGTTACACTAATTGGAGTTGGTAAATCACAGCATATGAGCTATTTAAGCAATTGGGCTAATGGAAATGATGCCAGCGTTTGTGCTGATAATTCTCCATATCCTACATGGAATGATTGGGGTGCATCTCAGAGAGATTTATACATTTTAGATCATGAAGGCAATGTAGTGTTTCATGAAAATGTAACTGGAGGCCTGCCATCTAATTTAGAATCTCTCATCATTGGTTTAGTTACGGAGATTCCAAGTGATTGTAATCCAGATTTAATGTGTGGTGAAGCTGAAACTTGTTGTGATGGTTTGCTATATCCTACTACATGCTGTTCTGAAAATTGTGATGAGTCCATTGGTGAGTGTGGTGAATGTGAAGATGGAGAATTTGATAATAGTAATCCCTGTAATCCATGGGAATGTTGGGGTGGACAATGGTATGAGATAATTATAGATTGTGCAGAACAAATGGGAGTCCCCTGTGATGGTGGTATATATGTAGCCCCACCTGATGGAGTCTGTTGTTCAACATGTGTACTTCTTGGTGATATTAGCGGAGATGGTATTGTAAATGTACTAGATGTGGTAGCCATGGTGAATCTGGTTCTCAGCGGTGGAAATGATGAAGTCGCAGACATGAATTTTGATGGTGTTGTAAATGTACTGGATATCGTGCTACTGGTGGGAATTATTTTGGGATAATTTTTTATCCTTCTAGTCTAAATTATAAGATTCCCCAGTGAAAACTGGGGTTTTTTTTGTGATAAAGGTCACACTCTTTTGCTAACGAGGATAAGGGCTATATTAAATACATAAAAGAGTAGTAAATTCTTTGGTATCTTAAATAGGAAGTAAGATTAAATATATAATAAAAATAATAATATTTGGTGTATGGTCCACTTTGTGGAGTCAGGAATGTATGGACCCCTATATTGCAGGGATTGACAGTTGCTTTAATGCGGGACCCAGTCACTATTCTGCAACCAAAAGTGAGATTGATTTATCAGGATTTAGTAATGTCCGTTTTGAATGGAATCAATGTTCAGATGGTGGGTTATTCAAAATTTATATCTGGGAAGATAATGGAGGGATACCAGGTGATGATATTTTCTCAGAGCTTCAGTTAACGGATAATCTAGCTGGATGGAATCATAGCATCATTTCGACAACTAGTATTTCCGTTAACACAGATTTATGGGTGGGTATTCGTGAATATACAGCTACTCAAGCCATTGGTATTGATACTGACAATGAGGGCTGTAGCGTAGTTGATAATGGTGATGGTTGGGAAGAATTGGAAGAGGGAAACCTAGCCTATCGTCTTACCACTTGTTTGGATGATAATCCAGCTGGATGTTTTTCCACTGGTTGTCAGGAAAACTATGTTTGTCTAGATGACTGGGAAAATAACTGTGTATCATCAGACTGTGATTGTAATGAAGAGACGGGGGGGTGGATTTGTGATGATGATTGCAATGGAGGGACCTGCTTTTTAGCTGGCTGTATGGACTCAAATGCCTGTAATTATGAACCGGATGCAACGGTATCAGATGAAAGCTGTGCTTATGAATTGGACTGTGCGGGTATTTGTGGCGGAGACACAGTGGAAGATATATGCGGTATTTGTGGAGGAAACTCTATCATAGAAGAAGAATGCGCTCAGTATTATTGCAACTTGGAGATGGCGTCCTACCTAACTTTTGGTCAGGGTCTATCAGACATAACGGGGTTTTACCAGGATGATCGTGAATTTGCAGTTGTGGGTCTTATTGAAGATGCTGCTGCGTTTGTAGATATTACAGATCCTTCCAATCCTTTTGAAGTAGGACGTATTGTAGGGACACCCAGTATCTGGCGGGATATTAAATACTGGAATCGTCATGTGTATATTGGTACTGAAGCAGAAGATGGTGTGAAAGTGATTAGTTTGAATGATCCGGATAATCCAACCCTTGTAAATACCATTACTGACTTTACCAACAGCCATAATATTCATATAGATGCCGATGGCTATCTTTATGTAGTAGGTGCTAATGATCATTTATTAACAGTCGAACAATGTTCTTCGCTAGATGAAGGTGGACATTCGCTTGATGAAAATGGACAACTAAATCCTCACGACCTTTGGATTTATGAATTGACTGATCATCCTGAGACCCCAATTTTGGTTGGCACATGGACGGGTGAATATTTCCATGATATTGAAGTCTATAATAATAAACTTTATGGTGCTGCAATCTACTCAGGCCAATTTTATATTTTAGATGTTAGTGATAAAAGCAGTCCCGAAACCATACTTATACATCAGACTGGAGGTGTGATGACACACGACTGTGCAGTGACCTATGATGAAAACTACCTCATTACGGCCGATGAAACGAGTGGTGGTCATATAAAGATCTGGGATATTTCCAATTATGATAATATCAACCTTGTATCTGAATATATGACGCACCCAGATCATTCAGTTCATAATGTGTATGTGCGTCCGGAAACCAATCTGTTGATTATGTCTTACTATGTAGATGGTACCCGAGTACTAGATATATCAGAGCCTGCTAGTCCGGTAGAAGTGGGATATTTTGATACTACGGATTGGACGGGTCTCTATGATGGAAACTGGGGAACATATGCCTATCTTCCTAGTGGTTATATAATATCCAGTGACCGGGCAAATGGACTATTTATATTTGAATCTCCGCTTACTAATCCATCAATAGAATGGAGTGATTGCAGTATTACTCAGGGGGATGTTAACTTTGATGGAAATCTGAATATACTGGATCTAATACGGATTGTGAATTATATCCTTGAATTAGATGAGTTTACAGATATTCAGATTTTACTAGCAGATATGAACCAAGATGGTTCTATTAATATTCTTGATCTTACCTTACTGGCCAATGAGATTGTGAGTTTTTAAAATCGGAGATTACTTTTTTGTTACTTTAGTAACATCATCTTTTTTGTCTTATTATATTCAGGTGTCGATAGGCGATAGAAATAGACACCAGAACTCATCATCCTGTTATAATGGTCTTGACCATTCCAAATAAGGCTGTACCGACCTGGTTCTTGATGATTATTGACTAGTGTAGTGACTTCTCTGCCTAAGAGATTATATATTGTTAGTTGTACCATGCCTGAATATGGCAGATCATAATTAATCCGGGTTACCGGATTAAATGGATTTGGATAATTTTGGTATAAGGCATATTCTGTTGGGGCCAGATAATTTTCTATAGAAAGAGTCATTGCTTCAGCCCACATTAAAACTGTAAATGTATCAGTAGGAACTATTACTTGACCATCCCATACATCAACTGTCCATCTTATATTAGGAATAGAATCCCAGACATTATTTTCAAAATCTAATTTTAAATATATATCCATATAATCTATAGATATATCAGTGTTGTCAAGTGTATCTGTTTGTAATGGAATTATTTCATCAATGTAAGGCTGATTAGTCGGGTCTACAAAAGAAGTAAAATAATAAGTTAACATATCTTTAGTATCTACATCTGTTGAAGGAGCCCAATCTAATGAGAGGGTTGTAGTTTCTACACTTGAGTAATCAATTTGCACTACTTCAGATTCATTGGAGGGAGAAGTAAGAACGACTGCTAAGGGTGGGTCATTTACTTCTGTTAAATTTAAAGTGAAAGATTTATTGCTTGATAATTTATCCCCATCACTTTCCTGAATCTGATATCTAATATCTTCCTCACCATACCAGTTTAGTGTGGAAGTTATACTGTCAATACCATTTTGTAAAGATGATGTTTCCTCTATTAATGTTAATGTAGAATCTATAATTGATGTTATAACATTATTCCCTAATGGAAATGCCCTCAGAGTATGGTTTTTAGTATCTGGATCATTGATAGTTATAATATTTTCATAGGGGGTATCTTCTAATCCTTCTAAATAAATCAATGTATTAGTTATTTCAGGTACATCATTTACCGGTGTAATTGATATTATTACTGACTCAGCAGCTTCAGAATCATCAATTCCATCATTGGCTTCATAAGTGAAGCTGTCTCCTATGTAATTATTAGTACTATAAGGATCATTTGGGTTTTCACTTCCATCATGAGTATAGGATATTATTTTTGAAAATGTACCTGAACTATATGTTATTGATGCACTCTCATCAATATTCCCGGTAATGTAATTAGGTTGAGTTAAGATTGTAAATGTGAATGTGCTTGTATCAATGTTATCAACATCTGTTGCAGTGAGTGTAGTTGTAATTATTCCTCCTTCAGCTCCATTGTCATTTACCCTTAATACAATTGGAGGATCATTGACTGGTGTAATAGCAATATAAGCAGTACCTATATCTGAATCAGTAAATCCATCATTAGCTTTAAAAGTCAAGCTGTCACTAGTGGTTTCACTTCCATCATGAGTATACGATATTTCTTGTGTAAAGGTCCCCTGAGGATTTTCCAAAATATCATTAGTTGCCAAATCTAAACTGCCAGAAATATATATTGGTTGATTTACTATCATAAATGTTATATCAACAGGTTCAGTGCCTGGATCTACATCGGTTGCTTTTAGTGTAACTGTAATTATATTGGCTTCTAACCCACTGCCCTCTGCATTCTGAGCCACAGGAGCATCATTTACCTGTGTAATTGATATGGTGGCAGTTTTAGATACAGCAGAGCTGTCAGGTTCAGGGTCATCGGAAGTACCACTATCTAGGGCTTTATATGTAAAGCTATCTGTTGATTCTTCATCGCCATTATGTTGATAAGTGACAATTTTTGAGAATGTACCTGCGCTATATTCAACAGGAGCACTCATATCAAAACTACCGGTAATGTCATTTGGCTGATCATATATATGAAATGTCATCTCAGACGCAACTTGGGTTTCACTATCTATTGCTGTTAATATGGTAGTAATGATATCACCTTCTGCCCCACTCCCGTTAACATCTTGAACTATTGGGGGATCATTTGACTCTTTAATGTTAGCGATTGTTACTGTAGATATATTAGAAATATCATCTCCATCATCGGCTTTAAATGTAAAGCTATCTTCATCAGCAGGATCGTCGGGTTCAGTGCCATCATGGTTGTAGGTTACCACTTTTGAAAATGTACCTGAATTATATGTAACTGAAGCGCTCTCATCAATACTGCCATAGTTTGGATTACTGATGAGTATAAATTCTAAGTCAAGTGGGCTATCATCATCATCTGCATCAGTTGCTAAAAGAGTGATTTCTTTTGAGCCACCTTCAAAAACAGTATCTATAGATACTGTTGTTGTAAGAGGCGCATCATTTACAGCTGCAATAGTGATCGTAGCAGTAGCTACATTTGAATCAGCACTGCCATCATTGGCTTTATATGTAAAACTGTCACTAGTAGTCTCACTGCCATCATGGGTGTATGTTGCTACCGCTGAAAATGCCCCTGAAGAATAAGTGGGTGTAGCTATACTGATATTTGCAGTTTTATAGGTTGGTTGGGCAACTATACTAAATGTGACTCCGCTAGTGCTTTCTACATCTGTCGCCGTAAGTGTTGTAGTAATTGTTCCAGCTTCACTGCCACTGCCATTTACATCTGCTGCTACTGGCTCATCATTCACTGC
>Ga0187827_10006403_pt1 | contig 13459 bp, 13 predicted proteins | sample ETNtaG_39_FD_167969 | JGI IMG/M metagenome (GOLD analysis project Ga0187827, IMG submission 167969) | Marine microbial and viral communities from oxygen minimum zone, Eastern Pacific Ocean - ETNP2014_SV_150_PacBio MetaG (Illumina Assembly) | ecosystem: Environmental > Aquatic > Marine > Hypoxic... | reverse complement strand
AAGGCTTGGTTGTTTTTATTCAATCCTTGTTAATAGGTGTCTCCGGATTGTATGTTTTTAGTGAGGCCATACAAAGATTCATTCATCCTATAAAAATTAATCAACCAAGTGTTGCTGTTTGGATCATTGGTGTATCAATTGTATTGAGCATTGCTTTGGTTTTATTCCAGAGACACGTTGTAAAAATAAGCAAATCAAAAGCGATAGAATCGGATCAATACCACTATTTAACCGACTTATATATCAATATTTCTGTTCTGATTTCAATTCTGATTTCAGGTTGGACTACTTACTTTTTTGTTGATTCAATCATTGGATTAATCATTGCCGTATTTGTGATATACAGCGCAATAAGCTTATTAAAAAAATCATTTAAAATACTTCTAGACCAGGAGTTACCATCTTCAGATCGTGATCAAATAAAAGCTATTGCGTTAACACATCCAGAAGTACTTGGCTTTCATGACTTGAGAACTCGAGATGCTGGGAGAAACTACGTCATCCAATTTCATCTGGAGTTAGATCCCCAGATGAGTTTGTTGCAGGCACATGAGATTATCGAACAGGTAATGGATAAAGTCCTTGATGTCTTTCCTGATTCAGAGATTATTGTTCACTCTGATCCTTTGGGCGTTGAAGAGAAAAGAGATCCATTTGAGTAAACTTGAGTAAAAAGCTAATATAATTAATCATTTCTTGAAGGAATAAAAAATGAAAATAACCCTGAGATCTATCGCCCTAATATCATTAATCATAAGCTTCATAGCATCACCCAATATCAATGCCAGTAAAGTTGATGAAATTGATGCTGCCATTGATAGTGCCCTGGAGAGATTTACCAATGAGATCCAAGGTGGTGCAACCTATTTAGCAGGAGCAAGGGGAATTTTGGTTATTCCAAAAATGATTAAGGCAGGAGTCATTCTAGGACTGGAATTTGGTGAGGGAGCATTAATTGTTGATGAGATAAAAGTACAATACTATCGAGCATTCACAACTTCTCTTGGTCTCCAGATTGGGGTTGGACGAAAAGACCTTATTATCCTCTTCTTTGATGACACTGCGATGGATGATTTTCTCTATAGTTCTGGATGGGAAGTTGGTGTAGATGGTTCTGTGGCTTTATTTACAATGGGAGCCGGAGGATCAGCGGATACCATTACCAGAAAAGATCCTATTGTTGGCTTTGTATTTGGTCACAAAGGCCTGATTGCTGGTATAAGTTTAGAGGGAACAAAATTCTCAAAAAGTTGGCCTGCTTCTGATCTCAATGAAGATCAAGAGCAACAGGATATTGATGAATTTAATGAAGAAAACAGAGAATAGAAAAACCATTAGTGTTTACTTCCCTATTTAACTCTACTAGATCTAGAAGATATATTTTAAAGCTGCCAGCCATAATCACTGCTGCCTCTTTTTCACAATCATCAATTACAAAAGACATCTCTGAAAACAATGAATTGAATTTCGACATCCCTGAAGATAATTTGTATGCTTTCGGGAAATTATGGGGCTCTTATGACACCAAGCCAGCTTATGGAGGTTATCAGGGTGTTCAATTTGCAAGAATTGGCACTCATAGGCTGGTTCCATTATTTGGCTATGTTGGATGTGGGAATATGCAATCCCGTTTAAATTCTGATAAATCAATAAACATCAGGGGCACCGAGGCAGGCTATTTTACGGATTTAGCAAGTGGAGAAATTATCGATGATTGGACGAATCCTTGGACCAATGAAAAAGTTAGAGTATACCCTTTTATTAATAAACGCATGAGAGGCCATCTCACCACTGAGATGCCCAGATTTGCAATGGGGAATGCAGCCACAGACACACCGACATTGATGAATCAAACTGTAGGACAGAAACGCTCTAGAACGGTGCCTTTTATACTTCCTTGGAAAAAATTAGGAGATCAATACTTATTAACGTGGGAATACTCTCATGAATATACCAATCCCGTTACAAAAGATAAATGGCCCAAGGCACACACCACAAAAACCATCAATCCATCAGAACATTTTTCATTTTATACACCAATCAATGTAATGAATAAAAAATCAATTCTATCCTCTCCTTTTCATGCAGGGTTTATGAGAACATCTCCTTGGTGGCCTTGGATGAAAATGGGGCAGAATCAAATCGATGGATGTTTATTTGGGAGAATGCACAGTCATCAGATTACTGGAACCATTGACGACATTCCAAGGGTGGTGCTTGAAAGAGTGGAGAGAGATCACCCTGAAATCCTTGAAAAACAAAATGGTTGGGGCTCCACGAATCCTAAAGGAACCTGGGAGGCATATGCAGAAGAGGTTCCGCCTGAGATAATCTAAGAATTAGATTAAACTTAAAACAGGATTTCTTAATGCGTTACAATTCTAAATTTCTACTATTATTTGTTCTTTTCTGCCAAGGTTGTTCGCAATCAATTGTAGTCAATACAGTGATACCTGGTCCACTGGTTACCAAAATCAAGAATTATAATATTGCCGTTATTTATGGTCCTGATATCCAAAATTTTCAATTCAAAGACACCGATATCGAACCCAGTGATATTACTTTGAGTATCGACTTTCAAGATAGTCAAATGATTACTTTTTCAAGAATCCTTAATGGTTTTTTCTCCAACCTAACTACCTTAGATAATAACAATAAAGAAATAATCACAGATATTAACCTCTATCTTGAAATTAAATTAGACACTATTGAATACCTGAGCCCTATGCAATCTGGAAGTGAAAAACATGCCATTTGGTTCAACTATAAAATCAACATCTTCGATCATACAAGAACTCCAATAACGTCCTGGAATATAACTGGTTACGGTGAAGATACAATAGGATCCTTCAAGTCTACTCAATCATTGGAAAAAGCAATTGATTCTGGATTAAGAGATGTTGGTGTGAACTTAAGCATGAAAATTGAAGATGATTTTAAAAAATTGATAGAATAATTGTATTATGAATAATCATGTTTTATTGATTATCTTTTTCTTCACAACTGCTTTTATAAGCAGCTGCACAACATCTCGTCTTGAAGAACAAGTCAACCACCCTTTAAATCTCAATGAAGGTGAATCAGTTGTTGTCATTTCTAACAGTTACCATTCAGGTAATCAAACAGAATATGACTTTATTCAGTGTGTTAATAAATCTCTTTCAAAAAAACAAGATTACTTTAACCTGATTCAAACAGAATACTTTCAAAATATGCTCTACCCATGGCTAGAACCACGAACTGCTCCACAAACACCAGAAGACCTACCTAAATTGTTGAGTAGAGATTTAGTACGGAAAACAATGGAAACACATAATGTTAAATATTTAATTAATATCAGCGGTGAAACCAAAACAAACTCAAGTTCTGGGGCATTGTCATGTGCTGCTGGTCCGGGTGGTGGTGGATGTTTTGGATTAGCTTGGTGGGATGATACATCCTCATACTCAGCATCGGTGTGGGACATTGTTCAACAATCATCTGTAGGAAGTGTCAGTGCAACTGTCAGTGGAACATCTGTTATTCCTGCATTGATCATTCCGATCCCTATCATAGCAAGAACAAAATCTTCAGCATGTGACGGACTTGTAAAACAGTTATTAAACTTCTTTTCAACCAGTTAAACATTTTCGACGTGTCATTTATTTCCAGTAACAATAAATTAATCTACATTTTGATTGGAGTTCTCATAACTTCAGTTCCAATTCAGCATCTTCAATCTACAGATGAAATTATTCCAGAGGTTCTGGTTTCAAAACCACAAGACAGCCATTTATTGCAATTGGTTACAGCTTTATCTGAGCAGGCACATTACTCAAAAAAGAATGTAAGCAATGAACTTTCACCCTTTATTTTAGTTAATTTTCTAGAAGACCTTGATCCATTAAAGATGTATTTTACAAAATCAGATTTTCATTATTTTCAGCGATACCGATATAAAATTGATGACGCACTCAGACAGGGAAAGTTGGAACCGATATTTGATATTTTTAGAATTTATAGGCTACGTGTTCAACAACGATTGGAATTTTGCTTAAACCTCCTCTTGAAAGAAAAAGATTTCAAAACAAATGATTATTATGACTTTAATCGTAATTTAAAAGATTGGTCTAATAATGAAATTGAACTGAAGTCAATATGGCAAAGAAAAGTTCACAATGACCTATTAATGATTATCCTTGCGGATCAATCTCAAAAAGAAGCAAAAAAAATTTTGAAAAAAAGATACAGCAGATTTATAAAGAGGGTCAATTCTTACCAGCAAGAAGATGTCATTAACATTTTTTTGAACGCTTATGTTCAAACTCTAGATCCACACTCAACTTATTTTGACCCATTACAAGCAGAAGAATATGAAATACAAATGAGCCTATCCTATCAAGGAATTGGTGCACGATTAAATATAGAAGATGAACTGGTAAATATAGTTAATGTTATTCCTGGAAGTCCAGCTTCTAAGGACGGTCAGTTAAAACCAGGGGATAAAATTACTGGAATATTGGATCAAGAAAATAAATCACTCATAGATCTTATTGGCTGGGATTTAAATGAAGTTGTCAAACTTATTAGAGGACCCAAAGGAAGTGAGGTAACACTCCAAATTACGCCTTCAAGTTCTAGTCTAGATCAATCACCTTACCTATTGACACTTAAAAGAGATGAGGTTCAATTAGAAGACCAAGCAGCCTCCAGTGTTATTGAAGAACTTCAAATAAATGACAGAACATACAGTATTGGCATTGTTACAATTCCCAGTTTCTATCAAGACTATAAAGCAATGAGAAGAAAAGAAGGGGCATTTAGAAGCACTTCAGAAGATGTTAAAAAAATTGTTGGAAACCTAATGGAAATAGGCATCGATGCCTTGGTGATTGACCTGAGAGGTAATGCTGGAGGACTATTGACTGAAGCAACAGCATTAACTGGACTGTTTATTGATGAGGGTCCTATTGTTCAGCTCAAAGATTCAAGAAAAAAAATTGAAATCATTGATGATCCAATTTCTGGTTCAATATATAAAGGACCTTTAGCTGTAATGGTGGATCGCTTCAGTGCATCAGCCTCTGAAATTTTTGCAGGAGCAATTCAAGATTATTCAAGGGGCATTATAGTTGGACAACAAACCTTCGGTAAGGGTACAGTACAAAGCATCTATCCACTCGATCGTTTTTCTAGATTTAGATCAAAAAAAGGATTTGGTCAATTGACCTTAACCATTGGGAAATTCTATAGAGTGTCTGGGAGTGGAACTCAAAATAGAGGCGTTGTTCCAGACATAGAATTGCCGTCCTTTATCAATAAAGATCGATTTGGAGAAGAAACTAAGAAAAATGCACTTCCCTGGGATCGAATAACGACTCTAGAATATGAAACTGATTTATCCTTAGAAAAATCGATTGCTCTTTTACAAGAAAAATATTCACAGAGGTCTGAAAATAACTTACCACTTAAATTCATCCAAGAAGACATTGATAGTATTGAAATTCAAAATCAAAATACTAGGTTATCTTTAAATCTTGATATTCGTCAAAACGAAAGACAACAAAAAAAAATAGCTGACCAAGAAAAACGTTCAAAAAGACTGAAACAACTTGGCTATTCAGACAATGAAAACTTTGATGATTTTGTATCAAAGACACTGCTCAACGAGGTTTTGAGCATGATGGTGGATCTAATAAATTATAATGAGCCGAAGCCAGTTGATAATGAACTGAATCAGCCTTTCGGCCATTCTTGATGGTGTAAATCGATGACAAATTTATGCTTGTGAGAAACTTCTTCGTGCTCATGTTCATGGTCATGGGTTTCTTGTTCCTGATTATCGTTGTGTAAATGTAGGTGATGTTGATCCTTGTGATTATGTTCATGCGTATGGATTCTCAGTTCGTGACTGTGTGTTAAATTTCTGTCTTGCTCATCAGGCCAGAATAAAATACTAAAAATAAAGCATGTCAAAACAACACAACTTAAAAACAGTGCACTAAAACTAAACCCATAATACAAAACCAGGAAACCAGTGATGGGATAAGTAATCAACCAGCATAAGTGGGACAGTGCAAATTGTGCAGAAAAATAAGATATTCTGTCTAACGGCAACGCAGACATGTTAACGATTTTACCAGATGGTGTTTGCACCAGCGACCACCCTATTCCTACTAGGAACCAACACGGCAAAGCGTAAGAATAAGATGGCATTGTAGACATTAAAACCAAGCCAATCGACATCAATAAAGTTCCTGATTGCACAATCAATTTATCTTGGATATATTTTGATAATTTTGGATAGTACAACGCTGATAACATCGATCCAAAACCAGAGAAAGCGAAAAATATCGCTAAATCGCTATCGTTACCACCTAAATATTCTTTGACATAGATGATCGTATTTACAATCAACATTGCACTAGAGCAAGCTACTGCAAAATAAAGGATTAGGAGCGCTCTTAGGCGGGGTGTTTTAAAGTAGGCTTTAATGCCAAAGCTGATCTCATCAATAAGAGTTCCTGTCCTTTGAGTGGGTTTTAATGTGGGTATCATTGTGACTACAATAATGGCTACTGAACAAATAAAAGCAATTGAGTTGCAAACAAACAAACCAGAGTATGTGAAGAAGAATAAAGCTATCGCAGCAAAAGTCGGGCTGAGTAAGCTTTCTAAATCATAAGCGAGTCTTGAGTATGAAAGCGCCTTTCCGTACTGTTCTTCATTTTCAAGAATATCGGGTATGACTGCTTGAAAAACCGGTTTAAATCCTGCAGAAAATAGGTTTAATAAGAAAATTAGGGCATAAATATGCCACAACTGTGTAACAAAAGGTATCAATAACACAAGTAACGCCCTGATAATATCCAAAGAAATTAAAAAGGGTTTTCTATCAAAACGATGGACGATAGCACCGGCAAGTGGTGCAAAGAAGACATAAGCAATCATTTTATAGGCCAATGCTATTCCCAAAACGCGACCAGCATTGTCTCCGGCTAAATCGTAGGCTAATAACGATAAACCAACGGTTGAGAGCCCAGTTCCAACTAGTGCGATAACTTGAGCTATGAAAAGATTTCTAAAGACGGGATTGCTAAGTGGATTGGGTTTTTCCATATTTTTATTTCAAACTATATCTGTCGTTGATTAATTTTTTGAACCATTTGTTAACAATCAAGCTCTTCGTAAAATTACTCTGAATGTTTTTTTCTGGTTTCACGTCATCAATTTTCAACATAGTGGAATTGTCATTGCCATGTAGACTGTTTGGGTTTATGTCAACCTGCCTCACTTCAAGTATCTTTGCGTCTAAGAAAAGTCTGACTCTTAAGTTAAATATATAATTAATTTTTTCTGAATAATCCTCTCGATAATGCATCTCTATATCCACCGTATAGGAAGATAGTGTATTCATGTTTATCTGTATTTCTCGATGCCCTAATTTTGAGGTCAGCATTAACTCAATAATTGTTTCTTTGTTGAAATACAATCCTGTGTGTTTCGCTAATGGTTTTGAAAGTAACGAATACAGAATGTTGTAATTTTGCTCGTAGACTGAATATAGATCATCAATTAACAGATCTGGTTTGACATCTTTTATCTTTTTTGTTGTAAATAATTTTAAACGCTTTTCCACTTTCTACCGTTTTTACAAAGTTCAGGATGAATGGTATTTCTCTGTTTAATGGAATTATAAATGAATTAAACTATGAATATAAAAACTAAAATTCAGAAATCTACTGATAAAGGAGGATAATAATGACATTTGCCTATGATTGTATTTTCATAGCCATGTTGCTCCCATTGTTTTGGGCGGGTATGGCTAAAAGAGAATCTGAAACCCCATTTGACAATAATGCACCGAGGGACCACATCGCTCAACTCAAAGGAAAAGCAAAAAGTGCCTACTGCATTGAGCAAAATAGCTATGAATCTTTCCCCCCTTTTGCAATTGCTGTAGTCGTTGCACATTTAACAGGTGGAATGCAACTGACAGTTGATATCATTGCCGGCATATATGTAGCGTCTAGAATTTTATATGGATTGTGTTACTTGCAAGGCAAAGGAACAATGAGATCAGTCACATTCATGGTTGGTTTAGTTTGTACCGTAGCTTTGTTATTTGTTGGCAGTTGATCAATCAGTCTAGGTTCAACAAATAATTCTTATAATGTTTTAGTTCATAAATGGAGTCAAAAATATCTTCTCTTGCAAGATGTTTGGATGATTTTTTATGGGATCGCGCAACTTCAGGTGCCCACAAATGAGAAACGATTTTAAAGGAAGTGACATCTAGATTCCTATAACTAAAATGAGCTTCTAGATCAGGCATAAGCCGAGCCATGAATCTTCGGTCCTGGCAGATGCTGTTGCCACACATTGGGGAATGCCCCTTTTCAGTTATTTTTTGTACAAACTCCAAAGTCAGTTCTTCTGCCTCTTGAATGCTGATATTACTGCGTCTTACTCTTTCTAATAACCCAGATTTAGAATGTTGGTTTTGATTCCAGTCATCCATTTTTTCTAATACAGAATCGCTTTGATGGATGGCTAAATTTGGACCCTCAGCAATGACTTCAAGACTGCCTTCAGTAACAACAGTGGCTATCTCAATAATAGAATCTGTTTGAGGATCCAAGCCAGTCATTTCCAGATCAATCCAGATCAACCTTTGTGATTGTTTAGTCATAACAAAACATATTAACAAAGTAATGATTGTATAATCACTAAAGATTATTTATGAAACAGTTGGGCAATAATTTTGGAATCATTGCATCCGTTTATAACAAGACGGGTATGATTGAATCATCCAATGGTAACAGGGAACACTTTCTTACCAAAAGTAATAAAATAAAACCAGTCGTTGGAGATTATGTTCTCTATGAACGGCTGGATAAGGAAACACTGTTGATTACAGAAATCTTAGAATCAACAAGCCAATTGATGCGATTAAATACTAAAGGGCAGCCACAGACCGTTGCTTCCAATTTGACCCAAATATTGTTAATAACTGCTCCACAGCCTACGCCCAATTTATTATTGATTGATCAGTTTATTCTAATCAGTGAACTGATGAACTGCAGTTTATCAATTATTTCCAATAAAATTGACATAACCGATGAAAACCATCATTCACTCCGTATTTATGAAGAGTTGGGTTATCGTTTGGTAAAAATTTCAGCAAAGCACAAAACCAATTTAGATCATTTGTTTAATTTGCTAAATCACCAGACAACTATACTTTTAGGTCAATCTGGGGTTGGTAAATCAACCATCACAAACTTACTGATAGGCAATAATCCTAACAAAACAGACATCCTGTCTACAAAGACCAATAAAGGCAGGCACACGACATCTGCAATCACCATGCATCGCATTCTGGAAAACGGTTATTTAATTGATACTCCCGGAATAGAAAATCTAAGACCAAATATCTCAGATATTAAAGAAATTGAAAATGGTTTTAGAGAAATCAATGCACTCTCTGAGCGTTGCAAATTTAGAGATTGCATTCACATCAACGAACCAGATTGCGTTGTCAAAAAAGCATTAAATAAAGGAAAGATTACAATTAAAAGATATGACAATTACAAAAAACTAATCGCTGAATTCGAAATCTCACAGTCATTCTAGAACACTTCTATTCATCATTGCACGCGTCAGGGTATTGGAATCAACATACTCAAGTTCGCCGCCAATAGGTACGCCATAGGCAATTCTAGTCGCTTTGATTTCATAAGTTTCAGCCACAGATGCAATAAAGACTGCCGTTGCTTCTCCCTCAACTGTTGTACCAGTAGCCAAAATAACCTCACTGATGATTTTCTGTTTAAAAATTTCTTCTAGTTGATCGATTTTTAATTCGTCGCGTCCAATTCCGTCGATGGGTGAAAGATGGCCCATTAGAACAAAATACCTGCCTTTAAATTGCATGGTATTTTCTATTGCAAATAAATCTGTTGGAGTTTCAACAATGCAAAGTATAGTTGGATCTCGTTTTGAATCATTACAGATTTCACACACCTCTGTTTCTGAATACATCCTACAAATTTGGCATTCTTGAATTGCCTCTAAGGATTTTTGGATGGCTTCTGAGAGAAATACAGCTTTTTCAGTATGGTCATGTTGTAACAAGTAAAAAACTATTCTTTGTGCACTTTTAATTCCTATCCCTGGAAGATTTTTAAACGCTTGAATCAAATCCTGCAATATGGGGCTGTATTTATTCATCAGAGTTAGTTTTCAAGAGTTGCACCAAAAAGATCTTTCACTTTCTCTATAATGGGATCAGATCCGCTCCGAGATTCATTCATGATCTTTTGTTCTTCATTTCTTATCGATTCCTTCTTTGCCAGTGTCAGTCCACTTTCTGGTTTTGGTTCAATACTGATGTTGCTGACTAGCTTAAAATGGTTGATTAATAACTCATTAAATTTTTTATTCAGTTGATCTGAAAGCAAATGGCTGTGATCTGAATCAATGGTCAAATAGAGGGTATTTTTTTTAAAGGCTTTAAAACTGCAATGTGATGCAAGTTGCCTCAGGGCTCCTGAAAGGTTTAACTTTTTTACCTCACCAAGCCAGTTCTTAGCATTCAATTTCAGTTCATTTTGCTCCAAATCAGACTCTGATTCATTCGTCATTAATGTTTTCTTGAGCATTTTTGGAGACATGGGTTTGTTGATTTTTGTCTTTACTGTTTGAACCTTACTGAATTGTTCATCAGCACTAGCAGTGAATGCGTACATTCTTAATATTGCCATCGAAAATCCCTCTCTCTGACTTGGTGCTAACTCTATGTCCCGTTTGGACGTAATGGTAATCTGATAAAGAAGTTGGATGATTTCAGGATGGATTTTCGTAGCAAAGTCTATCACCGCTTTATCCACTTCCTGTTCTCTATCTAGTTTTTTGTTATCAGTAATTTGAAGAAAAGCTACTTGCTGCAAAATTGAAGCCATATTATCGAGCAAGGATTTATAATCGGGGTAAAGATCGTCTAAATCATTCAAACCCTGATTCAATGTCACAGAGTCTTGATCGATGATAGAGGTCAATAATCCAAAAATATTACTGATATCAATCGTGCCTAACATGAGTTCTACTTGATTAGCAGTCAATGAATAATCTTCAAAAGCCAGGGCCTGGTCTAACAAACTCAACCCATCTCTCATGCTGCCGTCTGCTGCTTTGCTTAATACCATTAGAGCGTTGTCTTCATAATCTATGTCTTTTTCAGCATCACAGATCTCCTTCATTCTACTTTTGATCAATTTTGATGTAATCTTTTTAAGATTAAATTTCATACACCTTGATAACACCGTAATGGGAACTTTATGACTCTCAGTAGTAGCTAGGAGAAATTTTACGTGCGGAGGTGGTTCTTCTAAGGTTTTCAACAAAGCATTAAATGAATGTTTAGACAATTGATGCACCTCATCAATGAGGTAAATTTTAAATCTACCTACTGTCGGCGTATATTGGGTATTTTCAAGGAGTTCACGCGTTTCTTCAACCTTTGATTGTGACGCGGCATCGACTTCGATTAAGTCGAGATAATTGCCTTCATCAATTGCTATACAAATTTCACATTGCCCACACGGTTCAGGCACAATACCTGTCTCACAATTCAAAGCTTTGGCCAGTAATCTCGCAATGGTTGTTTTGCCAACACCCCTTGTACCTGCGAATAAAAAAGCGTGGTGCACTTTATCATTGATCAACGAATTCTGAAGAGCTTTGACAACATGATCTTGCCCCGAGACTTCCGAAAATAATTTAGGCCTATACTTTCTCGCTAAAACTAGATAACTCATTGAACAAATTAATATAAAAAAATAAATAAAGTAATACAGGCTGATGAAAAAACTAATGATCTCTATTGTATAAAAAAAAAGCCCTTAATAAAGAGCCTTTTACTTTATTTATAAGTTAATTATCCAACCTTGAAGAATTAATGTTTTCTTGTGTAAGCATTTGCTCTCGATCGTTTTTATAGTTCTTTCCAGCATAATACAAAGCAGGTAGAGATAAACCAGACAACAGTTGAAAACTAAGCAAGGTGACTGAATAGGGTTCAGGAGAACCATGACTGATAAGATAATCAATCATTATTCCACTCAAGGTGATTCCAAAACCTAGACCAATAATATTTACCATTAGCAGATAATAAGCCACTATGACTGCCCTGATACTGGCAGGAGTCATTTCTTGAACAGAAGAAAATACTGGACCGTATATGCAGCCCCACTGGAAAAAGCCTAAAAACATGCACGTGAAAAATACAAAACCGTTATCATCCGTTATTCGGTAAATAATATTGGCTGGAACAAACAAAAGTATGCACCAAAAAAGGAACATTTGCCTGCCTTGACCAGTGATTTTTGCATAGTAATCCCCAGCAATGCCACCAAATATATTTCCCATGACTCCCCCTGTGAGTCCTATGAAACCTGCGATTTTAGCAATCTCAGCTTTCTCAAAGCCTTTCTCTTCGACAAACCATAATTGTTCAAAAACCATGGCGCCAAGGATAAAGTGAACAGCTATGCCCCCATAGATTGTCCATTTTAATGATGCGTATTGATGGAGTGAGGTTCGCAAAACTGTGATGGCTTCATGGAAACTTTTTCTACTGATTACAGCACTGTTCGGTTGCTTGCTGATATCAGTTAGGCGATGTGGTCTTTCTTTGACCAATAACATGAATAGGGCAAAAACTAGACCCAATAGACCCAATAAGTAGAAACAATTTCGCCAACCTAAAATTGGTCCTAAATAACCAGCAGTGAACAAAGAAGCAGAAATTCCAAGGGGTACTGCTAAATAATAAACACCGGCTACAAAACCCATATTTCTTTTTGGGAAACGATCAGAGAGCAGAGACAGAGCGGTAGGTGTCAAAATTGACTCCCCTATTCCAATAAATATTCTTGGAATAAAAAGCATCCAGAAGCTTTTGGCCATGCCCGATACAGCCGTAAGAATACTCCAAAGTGCAAGACCAAAAGAGATAAATCTCGGGCGATGTACTCGATCCGCTATGCTTCCCATGAACAAACCCATCAAAGAATAAAAAATGATGAAGGCAAATCCAGTGAGGAGACCAAATTGGGTGTTTGTTAAACCTAAATCTGGAACAATAAAATTAGAAAAACTGGTGAGCAGTTGTCGGTCGATAAAATTGAGAATATTGATAACCGTTAGGAACCCGAGCAGTCCATAACTTGAGGATTGTTTCATTTAGTCACGAATGGAGATTGCAATCTTCCCAACAGCCTCTCGATTGGCAAGTGTTGCTATGGCTGCTGCTGTGTCCTCAAGAGCAAACGTTTTCACTACAAAAGGTTTTATTTTACCTGCTCCATACATCTCAAAGAGTTCTTGGAAGTTTGCAGCATTCACTAAAGGTTCTTTGATACAGAAATTACCCCAAAAAACACCAACAATCTGACAACCTTTTAAAAGGGCTAGGTTG
>Ga0187827_10006397_pt1 | contig 13475 bp, 10 predicted proteins | sample ETNtaG_39_FD_167969 | JGI IMG/M metagenome (GOLD analysis project Ga0187827, IMG submission 167969) | Marine microbial and viral communities from oxygen minimum zone, Eastern Pacific Ocean - ETNP2014_SV_150_PacBio MetaG (Illumina Assembly) | ecosystem: Environmental > Aquatic > Marine > Hypoxic... | reverse complement strand
ATAGGGATGCCTATAAGGGTCAGAGTAACCTCATCATTGACCAGTAGCCAGTATCCATTTTCATACAGTATATTGGTCAGGCTTCCTACCCAGCCGATACCCGTATTCATGGCCGCCTCACCTTCGCCTGCTATGGCTGAAATATTATCAGAAGTGAGAATATTTGACACAGAGTTATCTTCAGGAAGAAGTGCAAAGCTCATAAGGTTTGAGCCTTCATGTAATCCTATAGACAATTCGATAGAATCTTCACAGTCATCAGGTGATAGACTGCCCTCACATGTTGCATCACACACAAATGGCGGAACCGTAGAGTAATGTCCGATGGAATATTCGATCGGCTGAGGATTATTGACAGCATATTCGAACAAGCCATGAGCATTGAATATATCCAGGCTTGAATAGTCAATAGTTGTCGTAAAATCAAGCTCGGGGAATGTAATATCATTCAATGGATTAATGCCGCCGCCAGGATTAAAGTCTATTAAATGGTTCTGGTAAAAATCATCTCCATTATCATCTATTGCAGTAACGCTAAAGGATAACTGATAATAATTCGCAGTTAGCTGATAATCCATACCAATGAGTACGCCATCGGTTATCCTGTCAGAATCGAAAAACCAGGCTTGGCCAGTTTCCTGACATGTCACCGTGAGCTTGATAATTTCCCTCTGAGCTGTCAGTGAATAAGGCGACCAACCAACTGGCTGCAGTTCGCCCAGGGTATAGGTAAAATCATAGTGGTACCCATCGTCCCACTGATTGATAATGGTAACTTTGTCAGGACAACTACCTGCACATTCTATAGTATTTTGTTCTCCAACAACCCCCTCCATACATTCCGGATATGAGGGGCAAAGTTGATTGCCGAAAATATATGAATTATTTGCATTTGCTGACCCTGAACCTTGATATTCCGAAAACCACTCAAGATCAGTTAAATTGCATATGCTTACAGGAATTAGGCCGCTGAGCTGGTTATTGTGTAGCTGCAATGAAGTATTTAAATTTTCCAATTGACCTATCTCTGGCGGTATCTCTCCGCTGAGCTGGTTGTCATTTAACCATAAACTGCCTAAATAGGACAATTGACCTATCTCTGGCGGTATCTCTCCGCTGAGCTGATTGTCATTTAAAAATAAACCCACCAAATTCAAATTACCAATCTCAGGGGGAATCGAGCCTGTGAGATCATTCTCTCGTAAATCCAAATACCACATATTCTGCAGATTTTCTATTTCAGATGGAATCGAGCCTGATAATTCATTAGAAAATAAGAATAAATGGTTGAGATCTATCAGGTCTGTAATCTCTATTGGTATTTCGCCAGTGAGATCATTAGTACTCAAGATTAAATCTGTTAATTTCATTAAATTGCCTATCTCTGGAGGAATTTCTCCGCTGAATGAATCTATGCTTAATTTTAAATAAGTCAAATTTGTCAGATTGCCTATTTCTGGAGGTATTGAACCTCCAAGTGAATTGCCCACTAATGTTAATTCAGTCAGCTCCGTTAGGTTTTCAATAGATGATGGGATTCCCCCAGACAATTCATATTCTAAATTAAGAGGATAATAAGTTGTACAGATAAATTCGACCAATCTTCCATTTTCCCAAACTTGGTCACCCAGTTCTATTGGAGACATGCCTGATGGAGGTGGATTTTCACCTTCTTGGGAGTTATCAATCAATAATTGTAGTACGTCAAAATCAGATTGATAATAACACGCACCATCTATCTCTGTATATTCACCATTGCATGATGATGATTGATCAAAATAGAATACCCCCATATCAGCCTTTGTTCCATCTGAATCATCATATTGAGGGTCAGGGTCACCAACATCTATACAGGGTGAGCTTGCCTGTAGATTAAAATCTCCATTTTCAAAATCATGTACTTCAGGGGCTATAGATATATTTCCTTCTCCTTCTGGTATCCAATTCTCATCACCTTCAATATCTGAATATGACACCGTATACTCATTTAATATATCCATTGTATAGCCATTTAGATTATAATTAATGTCATAATCACCTTCTCGTCTATTATAGTAAATGATACTATTTACTAAAGTAGCTGTACCTCCATCAGCATATATGCCTGCACCAAAAGTATCACCTTCTCCAACTATATTTGAGGCGATAGTAGATTTATTGAAATTAATCTCACTAAGGGCTGATATAAATATTCCACCTCCATGTCCTTCTGAGTAATTATTATTAATTAATATATAAGAACCGCTAATTAAAGATGAATAACTTAAGTAAATAGCTCCACCTTTGCTTCCAGCTGAATTATCACTAAATGTTAGATCAGTCAGGGTAGGATTGCTGGAAGAGTAGAGATACATCCCTCCGCCATAAGTAGCCGTATTGCCACTAAATGTTAGACCAGTCAGGGTAGGGCTTGAAGAGTAAAGAGACATCCCTCCACCTCTATTAATTGAATTGTCACCCACTGCATATCCATTTTGTATGGTAAATCCTGTTATAAGTGTGGTCAAATCAATAATTCCACCTAAATCTTCTTCAAACCGTATAACGCTTGAAAACTCATTACCATCAATAATACAATCATTCTCACCGCTACCAATCAGTTTGATTCCATTTGTGGCTGGCCATATGATATTCTCATAATAAGTATCAGCCGATACATGAACACTATCACCATCAGAAGCAATATCAATCGCTGACTGTATGCTATCATATTCATCTGGCACAAGTAGCGTTGCACTATAAGACTGCGATAACAATAATAATATGGTTAGGTTTTTAATCATTCCTCCTAAATGTATGTATCCGTGGGAATTTACGACTGTTATCTCATTACGTAAAATGCCTGATTGGTGGGCAGGTTATTAATGTGACTTAACGCACAAAATTGAGGGGTGAGTCTGGATAAAAAATGTGGTTTTTTAAATTATTTGTTTTATTATTCTGGGCCCAGAATAAAATTCACCAGTACTACCACATCCAGGACATTGATGACACCGTCATAATTTAAGTCAGCTGAAGCATTATACTCATCACTTAGGACCATATTGACAAGTTGAACAACATCCAGGATATTAACAACTCCGTCAGCGTTTACATCACCAACAAGTGAGCTTCCAACTGTAACTGGAAACACAAGCTCTTTTACTGCATACTCATGGTGGTCTGGCCATACGTTCAGCATTACCTGTGTTGCAGTGTATAAGGCGGCGCTGTTTACAGAAAATGACAGATCTGCACTGCCATAGGGTTCAATATTCACCACTCCCTCATCATATATAAAGAGCTGGGACCCTCCATCCATGAGATCGGAAAACATATATTTATATTCAAGGGCATATCCGCTTTTGTTGAAAACAGTAAAATCAAGAGTAGTACCAGTAAGTTCAATTGTATTTTCATCTTCACTTGCCGTATATCCATCTGCCACCACACTGAACGCATTTGGATGTATGGAAGGAACCTTATATGCTCTATACCAGGCTGCGCCCTGGTTTTCAGATGTAACTTTCCATACCATATCTCCATCGGGCATGATCTCTAAAATACTGCATTCACCCTGACCAAGGCCATTTCCAAATGTATAAATTGAGTAGTTCCCATTATCCAGAAGCTGTACACTGCCCATTCCTTCACCAAAAAGATTTGGAGGCAAATCATACTGCCAGACCGTTTCACAGTAGCTGTCATCGATGACCCTGATCCGGCGAATCCGGGTAGTAGGGTTGGAATCACCCATGAGCATTTCACTTAAATTCCCATTATCAAAGAAAAGAAGGGTCCCATCATCAAGCAGTTGAATGTTATGCTGAAAACTATTCCCTAAATCTATACAAATATTATCACTGCCTGTATTATACTGTGCCGGCATCCCTATATTCCATATTACCTCTCCCGATGGATAGGCTATTTTACTAATCCTGGACAGATGACGATGTGAAACATATATAACACTTTCCTCTTCATCAAAATGAAATGCATTTGTATGCATCCAGTCAAATACTCCCTCAAAGTATGCTCCCCACCAAATTCCGCCATAAAGGTCATGGTCATCCATGGTAAAATGCATAAAGGGATCCCAGCTCCAAACTTCCTGGCCTGTTTCATCGTCCCATTCTACAATTCTCATGCCCATCCATAAAAATTCATTCGTTACACCATCTGCATTATATCCCTGGGCTTGAAAAAGAAATGTCCAGTCACCCTGCGGTATAGGCCCATTTTGAAATGTAGGAACCCAGCCCATATAATTGCCATTTGGAATCTGCTTTACTTCATGCATATCAACATTATCATCGGAAGTTTCAAACAAAATCTCATCATCATAGTTGAACTGGACACCTGACCCATTTACTCCGTACAGCTGACCGAAGCTGTTAACATGGTTCATAAATACCGCCTCAGTATTCCAAATTTCGTTTCCAAACTTATCAATTACTCCTACAGCAAAGTATGGCGCAAACTGGCTATACATTACAAGACCATCCTCAATGAGGTCATCATTATAGATATTTACATCTAAACCTATCAGTATAGTCTCTCGTATTGAAAACTCTGATGGCTCAGTCCATGATCCACTGCTTCCATCATTATATATGGGTCTGACTCGCCAGTGATAATTGTCATCCCAACTAAAGTTGTTTTTTTCAATGTAAACGGTTGTGGGCTCATTTACATCTAAAATTATATTATTGAAAGACTGCTGAGTGGACGCCTGCAGATTGTACTCCATTGCATCCGGCTGTTGTTCCCATTCAAAAAATACATGGATATAGCTTAGTTCTTCGCCGTCAGCAGGACGGATTAAACCCCCTGATATTTCTGATATTTCCGGCAGGGCACCTTCATCAATCCACTGGGCAATGAGATCCATCTGAGCATCTATAAGGTCATTATTGCCCGGAGGCATTTGCCCGGAATTAACACGAATCCAAAGCTCGCTGGATGCATGATCGTAGGGGATCACTTCATCTCCGCTGAGTCCACCATCCATAAGATTTTCATATGATGTCAGATTGAGACCTCCCATACTACCATGGCAACTTACACAGCGGTCATCAAAAATAGTCTGAATTTGTGAATTATAGTCGACCTGGGCCGTCACAGGAACCAGCAGAATTAAAAACAGCATCATTTGAATTAATCGTATTATTATCAATTGCCCCTTCCTAAATTATTTTATAATGTATGCAGAATTTCATCAATTATAAAAGGCAGTCTCTGCAACATGTTGTAACAAAGTATGGTATAAAAAAACCCGGAAAAACCGGGCCTCTTTATTTAATTATTTTATTTTTGTATTTACTCTGAACTGCCAACCAATACAAATGATTCTGCATGAAATACATTCTTTATTACCTGACCCTTCGCCCAGGCAACCCGTACTGCAGAGCAGAAACCTTCACTGCCATGGGCGTTACCATGGTCATGAAGCCCCGTCCCTTCTACCGGATACACTGTTTCTCCAATTTTAACCCATAAGCTGCAGCCGCCTCCTTTAACTCCAAGTTTACAGGTTCCACAGGATGTAATTACGATGCCTTCAATATTGCCATCTTCTGGCACAGCAGTTACCAGGGTATTAATAGTTGTTTTAATAACTGTAGATTCTTTATCTATTTTTACTGCATCGCCAGGGCATTTGCCACATCCGGCCATAACAATATTTAATGTAAACAGTATGATTATTATATTTTGGATTAATTTCATTTTATATATTTCACCTCAATTTAATATGAATTTTACTATTATAAAATATAATGGTTTTGAATAGTTATTATTATAAAATATTATAATAGGATTGGATAGGGTAATAGTTAACCTTTTAATAGAATGAAATCAATGATCAGCTTTGGCGATTATAGATTTTTCATAAAACTCCTGGTACTTCGTGCGCTGCCAGGATATTTCATTTATTTTATTTTCAAGCAACTTGATTTCTTTATCAAGTGCATCAATTTTCAGTTTAATCTCTTTTCTATCTGATTTCATTTTGTATATTGGCCCGCTAATATATATTAAAACAGTTCACCCTATTCAAATATGTAACAAAAAGTAAAACCTTACATATATATAATATTGTAGGCATAATACCTGCAATACAATAAAAAGATATGCATCATTTAGGATGACAGAAGCCTGATTGAGACTTTATTCTCCCTGGATGATCAGGACAATCAGCATGACATCCAGGATATCAGCTGATCCGTCTTCATTCAGGTCAACACTACTCTGGTATTCGCCTGAAAGAACAATATTTAAAGCAGCCACAACATCCAGAATATTAACTACACCATCACCGTTCACATCTCCAGTGACAGCCTCACTTGGACAATAATTCCCATCCGGTGCCAGTTGGGGCAGTTTGTACTGGGGATCTGTTAAAATAGCATACATGGAAACATCGGAGAATTCAAAGAGCTCCGGAGTACAGAGCTCCCATTCATTGTCAATTCCGTTACATGTCGGGGTATCATCTAGAATACCCATATGGCTTACGATGCACCAGTAAAGGTATTCAATAGCCATGCACTCGTAATCACAAGTCCAGTCATCATAATGGTACCAGGCTTCTTCCGGATACTGATTTGGGATATTAATAAACTGCCCTCCCCGGGCAATATCCATAGCATCAGTCATAAGAGACGAATTGGGCCAGAGATTGAATGTAGCAGGATATATTTCTACATGCCCACAGTGATTAATGGTATGAAGAATCTCTTCAACAGAGGCATCATCACCCCAGTGCCCAGGTTGAGAGGGGTCAATTTCATTATTGAAAAGCGCAGCACTTACGCATCCATCATAATAATCCCATACATCATCCATTGCAGGAGACCATTCTGAAGAAAAGATAGGCATCATAGCTTCGCCGTTTCTAAGTTCTTCTTCTAACATAGGGTCATCGACAATGCCGTCTTCATTGTTATCCAACAGTTCCGCAACTACAGAAGCCGCATGCAGCACCTTTATATCAGAGATGGAAGATTCAGCATATATATGAAAACAGTTCAGTACATTTACATACTTACTGAAGCTGCTCAGTGCTGGATCAAAAGGATTGGGGTTGGATTCAATCTCAAAACAAACTTCATTTTGAGCAAAGACAAAAAGTGGCAATGCCATTATCAGGATCATCCGTTTTTTCAGAGTCTGCATGATCGAATTTAGAAATTTTATAGCAATATAATACATTAATTGTTGTTACATATTGCAACAGCAATCTTATTATATAATATAAATTTTGCATTGAAACTATTACAGCCATCAACTAGATATCACATTTGCTGCTATATTCCCATAATCCTATATAGAATAATATCTATCGGGTTTTGTAGATTATCATGACAGGAAAGAGTATAATTATGACAGAGCAAGATATCCGCGAACTATTAGAAAACCTGGGAAGCAAGGTCAGCATGCTGGCGGAAGAAAATCGCATCTGCAAGAACCGTGTTGATGCTGGTCAACAGCTTATTACTTTGCTGGATGAATATATTGCTCAAGATGATTGGGTTAAAATATATAAATCAGCTGATGATCCATTTATTAAAGAGCTTATGTTAGACTGGGGGTCACACCTTTTCCCTGACGAATTTCAAAAATGACCAAAATCTCTCCCGGCAGTAAAAAAGGACAGCAGCTTACTATGCCCATGGCCCGCCCGGAAGAAAATCCTGATATTCTAGATGGATATACACTTCAAGCCATAGACCTCCGCACAGACTGGCAGCAATTACTCCAAACAATTCACGATAACAAGATTATTCAACAAACCATGGAAAAATCATACCAGGATTTCCAGGAAGGTTTTAAACTAAAGGATTTCAAACACTGCAACGGTATAAAAGGTGCTTGGTCATTCCAGGATATTAATGAGGGAATATATCCTTATACCCTTACTACAACAGACTGGGTCCTTGAATATGAAGAAAAAGAATGGGAGGCACAGGCGTCAGATGATGACTATGCAGCAAAATCTGCGATTAATAACGCAATTGAAAAATGCAAAATATTAAAAGGGAATATCGAAATCCTTAAAGAATTGGAATCAGCGAAAAGCAAACTGGTTATGAAATATCCCCCACGACCCAGTAAACCGGAAAGCTGGCGCCCACAAAATGCTTCCCATTGGTCTTCAGAGTGGATGAAAATACTGGCCGAAATCCATTATCATAAGCTGGCCAATGTCTGGAAACTTATTGCTAGTAATACGCATAGTATTGTTGCTGGGCTTTCAGAAAATAATAACGCTTATTTAATTGATATCATTCTACTGACAACCAACACACAGGAAATTTACAAAGCACTCACTCAAGAGTGATCCCTCCCATTAGAATTCAATAATAATTCCGCCTATAGGAAGTTGCTTGTATTGGTAGGACATTTCATAGGTACCATCATCTAAATAAACCCTGTCCCACTGGTTATTTCGATCAAAAATATTTTGCAAATCCAGATATGTGGTAAGATTGATCCTTTTGAAATTAAAACGGCGAAGTATCATGATGTCAAGGCGGCTGTAATAGTCAAACCTTTCCGTATTATAATCAGCAAGGGGATCAATATACCAACCTCGGTGGCGGAAGTCATATATTTTTGGGGTATAGGGCCGGCCTCCAGAATAGTGATATCGAAAGCTTAATTCCAATTGATCAGAAACCATAAAGGGCATCCATGATATGTAAGGAAAGATAGATGATTCCCTGAATTCTTGATACCATTTACTTTTCCTGAATTTGAATTTGTAGCCTCCAACCAAAGTGAATCCATTCACAAAGTCAAAATCGTAGGGGTAATAATCACCTCTTCCTTCCCGGGGGTCAACACCTTCTGATTTTGAATAAGAATAGCTGAGGGTTCCGTACCATTTCCGAGCAAATTTCTTCTGGAGAAATATTTCCAGTCCCCTGGCCCTCCCCTCTCCTGTATCTGTAAAACCCTTTCGTTTATCCAAAGTTTCAGAGGTAATTTCAGAAATAGCTATCGGCTTTTGGTAATAGGTTTTATTATATATTTCCACTGTCCCTTTTATATCATCAGCAAATAAATGCTCTATCCCCAAAATTTGTTGTTTGGTATAGGAATGTTTCAGGGGATAACCATTATTGGGATTCATCAGCATCCAATAATAGGGGGTTTGATAATAGAGACCAACAGCGGTATTTACTGTTGTAACTGGAGACAGGGAAAGAGAAGCACCTGCCCGTGGAGATACTACAGAAGTAGAATTATAGGGTACATTATCAAATCGTAACCCAGCTGTAAACAAAAATGGATGCAAATTAAATTTAACTTGACTGTAGGCAGCATATTTCCAAAGACCACCGGAAGAAGACATTGTAAATTGATCATTCTTATAAACGGGAATTCCTATCCCCGATAGATCCGCTATAATGTCCATTTTAAATTCATTTATCAGAGTCTCATATATTTGACTTAATGAATCAATTCCCGCAACTATATCATCAATGCCAACATATATATAATAATAAACAATATCAGGGTCTGCAGTTTCATGGTGTCTATACTCACCATACTTCCCATTAATCCCAGCAGAATATTCCACAGTTGGAGAAAATTTATATACAATATCTCCCTTTATAAAATTGTCAGATTCAATATTATCCCTGGAGAAATAGGTATCTTTAATTCCATCATTTATATCATACACATCTGCAATCCAGTTAGAGGCGGTCTTTCCAATAGAAAAAAGATAATATCCATTTTTTGAGAAAAGTGATTTATAAGTGAGGCCCATAGTGTACTGACCACCGCTATGCTCCACATTTTCTGCACCTTTCAGGTCCGGTCGGCTTTCATCTTCGATTTTAACATAATCACTACCAGTCACTGCGTTAAAAATGAGCTTATTTCTGGGATCTATATTATAGACTGCTTTCAGCTGAGAGTTCCAGTATTCTGGAATGGCAGTAAGTCCGGCAGATTTAATAATATATTTTAAAAATGACTGTCGTATACTGGCAATATAGGAACCTTTTCCATCAGCAAACGGTCCTTCAGCCAAAAGCCCTGCGCCACCCATACTTAACTCCAGTTCAGATTCAAAATTACTGTAATTCCCTTCTCGAAGACTAATATCCATTACTGAGGATTGTTTATCTCCATATCTGGCAGGAAATCCTCCAGCAAAGAAATCAATGCGTTCTACAAATTCAGTATTTAAAATATTGACAGGTCCGCCGCCAGTCCCCACTTCTCCAAAATGATTGGGATTGGGAATTTCCAGATTATCCATAATAAATAAATTTTCACCAGGTCCACCACCACGCACTATGATTTCGTTATTCTGATCGGTTGCAGTTATAACGGAGGGCAAAGCATGAACCATCATTTGAATATCGTACGACCCAACAGGGTCTGAGCGAATCTCTTCTATATCGATAGTCTGGGTACTCACGATTCCATCTTTTGCCTTTTCAAAAAAACCCGCCTTAACTGTCACTACATCGCCTTCCAATGAAGTAGGACTAAGGTAGAATTTTAGTGGTGTATTGCGCTGTGAGTAGATATTAACATTGGCACGGGAAATGGCAGAATACCCAATCATGGATACAGTGACAGTATAACTGCTAACAGGAATATTTTTTATAGAAAATCTACCTTCGTTATCACAGGCGGATCCCAGTTCAGTTCCAGTTATGATAACATTGGCACCAATGAGAGGCTGATGGGTATCGGCGTCAATGACCTGCCCGGTAATATTGCCGGCATTTGCATATAGAATTGAGGCCGATCCAAAAAAGAGGTAGATAAATAAACACTTCATCTTGCAGGAGATGAAATTTATAGCTCTTATTGAGAGATTTATAAGCCTTATCGACTCTTACGTGGATAAAATTATATTAACCAGCTGGATCACATCCACTACATTGATCATCCCGTCACTATTAATATCGGCCAGTTCAATATAGGAAGAATTTTCAAGTATGATAGAGATCATTTCAATTACATCCAATATATTGATGATGCCGTCTAGATTCAAATCACCTGCTGTATTTCCCGATATGTTTGTAGTGCTGCGGTGCAGATAACGCCCTCCCACATAGAGATAATCATCCTTATCTAGATGCAGGCTATACAGACTGTTGTCACTAATCCCATCATTTGAACTTACCCAATTCTCTCCAAAATCTGTTGATATAAAAATATCATTGTAGCTATCCATGGCATAGATCACCTGGTTCCTAGCCACCATATCCATAACATAATAAAAAGTCCCCGTTAAAGGTATGTTTGTCCATGAACCTGCAGAATCTGTAGAATAGTATAAACCATCTGTAGTTGTGGAATAAGTGGTATAAACATAGAGATGGTTATGTTCATCAATATACATTGTGTTTACATGCACTCCTCCCAAGCCGCTATTCATTTTCTGCCAGCTTTCGCCTAAATCTGTCGATCGATACACTCCATTGATTGTACCCAGGAAAATATTCCCATGGCTATCAAAATCAATATGTTCTACAGGGTAGGAGGATGAATAGTCCGGCAGCGGGACTTCAACCCAGCTTTCAGCATTATCAAGACTGTAATGAATGAACCCGAATGTATAGGTCAGACCAATAAAAAAGGTGCCATTTTCATGAATATTAAAGGCAGAACAGCCATTTTCGACCAGTTCTGCAACGCCTGTCCAGCTCTGCCCCAGGTCAGAAGTGCTGAATAACCCCATGGCAAAGTCACAGGCATAGATATCCTGGTTATCTGTGATATGAATGCTTCCCACCATTGATGCTGCCAGGCCGTTACCTGGAATCTGATCCCATTTACCGTCAGGATTTCTGTAATTAATCTGCATTGGGTAATCATCACTGAATTCCACGCCGGCGACCACCATTTCTCCGTTACCATTGGAATCAATAACGTACTGATATCCTTCGGGAACGGAATTTATCTGTTGCCAGAAAAAATCCTGAGCACCAAGGAGATTCAATACGATTATGATCATGAATACACGCATATTATAATTTACATAATAAAAAAGCTCCTGTAAAGGAGCTTTTTAGTTCGTATTCCGAACAAAAATTAATTTATTGAGCCATGTTTCAGCAACAGAGCTACTAGAAGCTTTAAAATGAATCAGAATATTCTAACAATGTGCTCAATTAGAATATTTTTCTAATTCATCTTCAATCCTCTTTAGCTCATCATCTGTTGGTCCATCATAAATGTCATCTGGTTCCGGATTGTTGAGATATATATTTTCCATTTTTAACCCTTTCTTATTTAATCAACTGCATAAGATTAAAATGATTAAAAGCAGAAAATATTGACGCAGGTCAAAAAATGACAATAACTTAAAATTTATTAAATCCATTTCTTTAGAAGAGCATATAATATGTGTCCGTCAATTAATACGGTATAGATAAAATAATTTAATTCCCCAGGGTATCACCATCATCACATCCCGTATGCACTTCAGATTTTATGGGCTTAAAATGGATATGTTCGTTAGGTATGAAAAAACTCGCCAGGATTTCAATGGCAATAAAAACACATGCAATGGCAGCAGTGATATACGCCTCTTCGTTAATTGCCGATATCACTTCAATAAAATGGCTGATTCCGTGCAAACGAAGACCCCAGCGCAGAATGTTTAAGAAGTGTTTTTTGAAAATCATTTGCCTAAAATATTATATAATAAATGCCTATATCCAGCGTCTGACGTTATCCTGATAGTTTTTATAGTTCTGCCCAAATAGTTTATAAAGTGCTTCTTCCTCCGGCATGATTTGGTATTTACTTATAAACCATACATAGATTGGCAATACAAACATGCTTGCCAGGTTCTGCAGATACCACTCTATGGAAAATAAAATTAGAAGCAACCCCAAATACATTGGATTTCGCGTATATTGATAGATTCCTGTTTTAACTAAATTGCTCGATTTATCCGGATGTAATGGTGTGATCATTGTTTCAGCCATTATAAAAGTTACTATGCTAAGCCCTATTATCACAACGCCAGCTGTCAGGAAGAATAATGCAAATTTATTATTATATTTGAAGTTCAATCCAAAGTTATCACCATAGAAACTGATAATCCACATAAAGATGGCAGAAAAAAACAGCTGCACAGGGGTGGAATTTTTAATTTCATTGTGAATGTTGAAAAAATTACTGCAAAATCAGGTTTGCCAATATCACCACATCCAGAACATTGCAGCTATTATCAACATTCATATCTGCTGATGCCTGGCAATTACCTGATAAAATAATATTAACCATGGAAACAACATCAAGAATATTGAGCAAAGCATCTCCATTTATGTCTCCCGTAAGTGCATCTCCCAGATAAATATTCTCATCCCCATCCTCATAGGGTATATAGCGAAAGGGAACAAAAAACATTTCATCATTGGTACCGTCTCCCCAGAAAGTCCATTGAGGTGGATCATTAGGGTTTCCCGGATTATCACTGGTATTGTCATAAGTGCAAGTGGCCTCGACAACAG